>Ga0316622_100000193_pt1 | contig 32151 bp, 26 predicted proteins | sample OWC_Aug_OW2_C1_D_FD_207646 | JGI IMG/M metagenome (GOLD analysis project Ga0316622, IMG submission 207646) | Wetland soil microbial communities from Old Woman Creek delta, Ohio, United States - OWC_Aug_OW2_C1_D5_C | ecosystem: Environmental > Terrestrial > Soil > Wetlands | place: USA: Ohio... | reverse complement strand
GCCGCTCGGTCCGCGTATCGACGCTCGACAGCGCATCGTCGAGCACGAGAATCGGGGGGTCACACGCGATCGCGCGCGCCAGCGTCAGGCGTTGTTTCTGTCCGCCCGAAAGGGTCATCCCGCGCTCACCGACGACGGTATCGTAGCCGCGTGGAAACGCCTCGATGTCGGCGGCGACGCCGGCGATCTCGGCTGCCCGGCGGACGCGCACGTCGGAGGCGACATCGAGGCCGAAGGCAATGTTCTCGCGGATGCTGGCGGAGAACAGGAAGGGGTCCTGCGGAACAAAGCCGACGGCGCGCCGCAGTTGCGCCAGCGGCAGGGTTCGGATGTCGCGCCCGTCGAGCAGAATGGTGCCGGCGGTGGGATCGAACACGCGCGGGAGCAACTGCACCAGCGACGTCTTGCCCGCACCCGTTCGCCCGACGAGCGCAAGCTTCTGCCCCGGCTCGATGACGAACGAGGCGCCCTGGACGACCGCGTGCCCATTCCCCTGCGTGCGATAGGCGAAGTCCACATCGCGGAACTCGACGCGACCGCGGATCGCGGGCAATGACGCCGCACCGGGAAGGTCCTGGATGTCGGGCTCGACGGAGAGGATCTGCTCCAGTCGTTGCATCGCCGCGCGGCCGCGCTGCAGAATCGACAGCATCCACCCCATCGCCATCGTCGGCCAGGCGAGGAGGTTCAGGTACGCAATGAAGGCGACGAGATCGCCGAGGCTCAGCGTGCCCCGGATGACCTGCGAGCCGCCGTACGACAGCACCATCAGCGTCCCGAGCCCTGATGCCACCTTCATCAGCGGGAACAACCGGCCGCGCACGCGGGCCAACTCGAGGCTCTGCCGGGTGAACTGCCGATTCAGCCGGGAGAACTGCTCGACCGCAACCGCCTCCGCCGCATACGCCTTGATGACCTGCACCCCGCTGATGTTCTCCTGCACGGCGCTGCTCAAACTGGCCAGGCCTTCCTGGACGCGCAGCGTTTGCTCCATGAGCCGGCGGCTGACCCGCTTCACGGCCAGCAGCAGGATGGGGTACGGCAGCAGGGACACCACGGTCAGGGTCGGGTCGAGCGAGAGCATGATCGACACCGCATAGACGTAATAGATAGGGGTGTTGACCAGGTTGAGGATGCCGACGCCCAGCAGCATGCGCACGGCGGTCACGTCGTTGATCAGCCGCGACATGAGGTCGCCAATCTGCCGGCGCTGGTAAAAATTGACCGGCAGGGTGAGGAGGTGGGCGAACAGGTCGTTGCGGAGGTCGTACTCGACGTCGCGGCCGACGTTGAAGATCAGCGCCCGGGAGCAAGTCCGAGCGACCCCCTGAACCAGGGCAACCGCGACGATCAGACCGGCGTAGGCAGCGACGCGGGAGAACGCGCCGTGCTGCTCAATGGTTTCGATGGCGCCCTTGAGCAAGTAGGGCACCAGCATCGCCAGCGAGGCCGTCGCAAACAGACACCCGCCGCCGAGCGCGTAGCGAGCTTTGTAACGGCGGAGATAGCGCAGCAGGCGGGCCACGCCGTCATCTTCTCACACCGACGTCCTTATGCAACGCAGCGACACGGCTCTGATCGGGAATGACGCGGCGACGCGGGGACACGGGGACGCGGCGAACCGACGGGTGGTTCTTTCTAAGCGTCCCCGTGTCACCGCGTCGGCCACGCGAGAAAGCAGGGCCCCTACCGAGACAGCATGCCGCGCCAGACTTCGATCGATCCGAACTTGCCCCGCTGGACCGCGCCGCCCTGGGCGGATCCGCCGGCGCCCGACCGCCACGAGGGCGCGACCACGTCGCCGAATGCGGAGGCAATGTCGAGCACGCCATCACGGTCGATGTCGGCGAGCGCGAGTCCCCACGTGTGCTCGCGGCCGGTGTTCGGCAGCCCGGTATTCTCGAGGAGGGTCCAATTGCCCTTGCCGTCGCCGAGGTACGGGAACACGCCGTAGACGCCACCGATCTCGTTCAGGGCGCGCTTGCCGTTGGCGACGAAGTCCGGGTGGCCGTCGTTGTTGATATCGCCGATGCCGATGCCGCCAACGATGTTCATCGGCTGAACTCCCTGATTGCTCGGCCGCCAGCTTCCGTCCGGCTGTTGGAGAAAGACCTCCACACCGCCGCCGCTGCATGCTGCCGCTCCTGGCGCGCCACAGCCCTCAGGAAGCGGCGGCATCTGCGATCCCGCCACCAGGTCGAGCTTCCCATCGCCGTTGAGGTCGCCCGCGGCGAGCCCCCAGTACAACCCATGGATATCCGGAGCGGGCAACCCGGCCGATGCCTCGCGCCACTTCCCTTTTCCGTCACCTAGCCACACACGCGGGCCGGCCGAATAGGCTGCCGCGATGTCGAGGTTCCCGTCGCCATTGACGTCTGCCAGTTCCACCGCATTACCCCACTCCGTCAGCGACAGGCCATCCGACGCTTCTTTCCACACGCCCTTGCAGTTGCCGCGGAAGGCTCGGACCCCCTCTTCTTGGGACGCAACGGACACGATGTCGAGGCAGCCATCCTTGTCGAAGTCGCCGACGGCCACGTCTTCAGCCCCGATCGACGGCAACCCCGACGCCGACTCCTTCCAGTTCCCCGCCCCGTCGCCCAAGAACACGAACACTCCCTTACAATGGTCGGCGATGGCGATGTCCATCTTACCGTCTTTGTTCGCGTCGCCAAAATCGACCCCACCGCCGCAGAAGGGCTCGCGGGGAAGTCCATTGGCAAACGGTTTCCAGTTCCCTTTCCCGTCACCCACCCAGATCCACGGCCCGTCCGCGAGTCGGGACACCGCCGCCAGGTCCGGAAGTCCGTCACCGTTGACGTCGCCAAACTCCAACTGCGACTTCCAAATGTGGCCCACCGGCAGGCCCTCGCGGGCGGGTGAGTACCTGAGCGGCGAAGCGACCCCTGCCGGGGCGGCGATGGCCTTTGCCTGCGCAGCCTTCTCCGACCCGGGCTTGGCGGTCTGCGTACAACCAGAGAGGGACAACGTCGCCACCCCGACCCCCATCATCAACACGCGCCAGACCTTCATTCTCCCTCCTGCTTTGTGATACTGCGTGAGACTCTGACCGGGCGGTTTTATTCGTCGTGGAATCTTGTGCGCGGCCAAAAGCGGTCAAAAAATGTTGCGGGTGATTACCAGAGCCCCCACTGGGGGTCAAGAATGCGGGCCGCGAAAGAACCGGGCAGGTGAGCTGACATCCCCTTTTCTGCTTGACAAGAGCGCGGGCTTTGAGTATCTGAACCCCGCTCTCTACCGACCGGTGGAGGGGTGTAGGGGTTCAGGTATGAGCGTAAAGAACTCACTCGGGACAGAGGTTGTTAGGCGGTATGGGACTGCAAGGATTCCTCTCCGCCAGGAAAGGAGACAGGCGATGGGCAAGGCACTGGGGAAGTGTTGTGTGTGGAGCCTCTTGAGTATGTTCGCTGCCGTGCTGATGACGGCGGCGGCAGCGGAGGCTGAGGTCTCCACCGACCTGAGTGGATCGATCATTGTATGGCCAAAGGTCGTGTTCGACGATGGACGTGACACCGTGATTCAGCTCGCCAACACGAGCAACAGCTTGGTGCATGCCCGCTGCTTCTATGTGAACGCGGCGCCAGCCTTCGCTGGGCCTCCGGGACCTTTCAATCCGCCGCGTTGGCAGGAGACGGACTTCGAAATCTGGCTGACCCGCCAGCAGCCATACCACTGGGTCGCGAGCCAGGGGCGATTTGTGAACCCGTTCGATGAGCTTGGCGCGGACGGCGCGGGCTTGGACGCCGGCGCCATTCCGCCGGTTCCCGAAGGATTCACCGGCGAACTGAAGTGCGTTCAGACCGACGCCTCAGGTATCCCGTATGGCGGCAATAGCCTGAAGGGCGAGGCGGTTATCCGCCGCGCCGATGGCGATGTCAGCAAGTACAGCGCGGTCTCCATCCTGGCCAACTCGGACTTGGCCAGCGACGCGCCGGAGCGGGAGCTGCTGCTGAACAACACGGTTGACAACGACGGCGAGTTCAATTCGTGTCCGAACACGCTGCTGTTCAACCACTTCACGGACGGCGTTCCGGACCCTGTGATCGGCTCGCTGACACCCATCGAGTGCACCGACGGCGACTGCCCGATTCGGACGACGCTGACCCTGGTGCCGTGCAGCGAGGATTTCGAGAACCAGATCCCGTCCCGGGTGACGGTCCAGTTCGCGATTACCAACGAACTCGAGCAGGAGTTCTCGGCAAGCACCACGGTCGACTGCTGGATGAACGTTCCGCTCGCGGACATGACGGCAGCCAGCGGGACCTGCTCTCAGGACTCGGGCCGCCAGTGTGCGTCCGACCAGGACTGCATCGATGCAGGAAACTACGGCTTCTGCCGCAAGAACGGCATCTTCTCGTTCGACGTGCTCGGCACGACTTCGGCGTACACGCGGATCTCGCCGGTGGGTCTCGACGGAGGGGTGATTGGCGTCGCCGAAGAGAAGCACTTCAACGACGAATACGAGTCTGCGTGGGCCGCCTACAACCTCCAGCAGGAAGGGTCGCGGTACGACGCAACTGTGGGCGTCATCGAGGGTGACAAAGAAGGTCCGGTCGTCGATGTCATCGTCATCCCAGAGATTTAGCGTGCTCTGGTTGTTGAGATGATGGGCATCTCGTCTAGGGGTGAGGAAAGGAGACAAGCGATGAGCACGAAGAAGGGGCTTTGGCGGTGGGCGGTCGCGAGTGCCGCGGTAGTGGTGACGATGGCGGGTTCCGCCAGCGCGCGCTTGATCAATGACCCGGGAGTTTCGACGGTCGATCCGGCGGCAATCGTAGTTTACCCGAAGATCGTGGTCGACACCGACAACGGTATCGATACGGTGATTCAGCTGACCAACACGATCGATTCGTTGGTCGGCGTCAAGTGTTTTTACGTGAATGCGAACGGGCACTGCAGCAACGACCCGCAGCAGGTTTGCAACCAGGAGAATTACACCTCGGTTTGCGATCCCGGCGGTCGCTGCATCGACGGCTGGCAGGAGACTGATTTCCGCTTCAACCTGACGAAGCGCCAGCCGCTCTCCTGGTCGGTAAACCTCGGACTACCCGAGTTGCCGCTGAACGACACGCCCGGACGTGGCGATCCGCCGCAGTTCAACGAGGGCAGCATCCCGCCGGCCCCCGAGAATCCTTTCGTCGGGGAACTGCGCTGCATCCAGATCGATCCGGCCAGTGACCAACCAATTGACCGCAACGACCTCAAGGGCGAAGCCACGATCGTGACGACCGAGTCCGAGAATTCCCGGGTGGATGTCCGCAAGTACAACGGGATCGGAATCCGGGCGATCGCGGGAGCGCAGGACGGCGATCCAAACACCCTGAACATTGGCGGTCCTGACGCGGAGTACTACGGGTGCCCGAACATCTACACCTTGGACCACTTCTTCGAAGGGGCGCGGGTTGTAACCCATGCCCGTACGGTGACCGGCACCGTGAAGTCGGATCTGACGTTGGTCCCCTGCGCGGCGGACTTCCTGAATCAAATCCTGAACCCCGCCACTGCCACGATCCAGTTCCTAATCTACAACGAGTTCGAGCAGCGTTTCTCGACCTCGACAAAGCTGACGTGCTACCGCACCATGCACCTGGCCGATATCGATACACGGCCGGGTCCAGAGGGTGACCCGTACTCGATCTTTTCCGTTGGCACTCAGGGCACCCTGACCGGTCAATCGCGCCTGCGGGCCGTCACCGGGTCCGGTGATTATGACGCCCGATCCGTCCTCGCCCTGCTCGAAGAAGACTGGGCCAGCGGCAGATGCGTGCCACAGGCCGGTGATGGTGCGGCAGCAACGGTGATGCCCGTGCCCGCCCAGACCGCACTGTGTCGGACCGATAGCGACTGCCCCGACAGCGGGGTCTGCCGCGGTGTCCTGCGGAGTTCCACGACGGCTACAAACGTCCAGTACCTGGGCTCGCAGAGCCAGGGCGACCAGATCATCATACCCATCCCGTAAACCAACCTCGCCTGCCGTCAAAAACGGCCTGGGGACGTGCTCCCCAGGCCGTTTTTCTTTTGGGACCCTCTCTCGCGAGTCATGCGGGACAGGGAATTCTGCTGGATTGCCGCGGGCCACGACTTATCGGCCAGCGTGCCACCGAACGTGGGGCCGGCACAGCCGGCCCTGCCACGCCATTCGCGACGTGGCTCAAAGAAAGTTGAGGCCGATTTCCTTCGCCTCGGATGGCACGGATTTCACGGACATGGTGAGACAACTCGGTCTTCGGTCCGTACGGCAAACGTTCCACTTCATCGCGGCGCGCGAAGATTTTCCCGACCGACACCCGCAACTTTTGCCTTTTGGGTTGCGGGCGCAGCCCGCGCTGGGCCATCGGCGTGATCCGTGGTCATACCGCGTTGGGTTGCGGGCGAAGCTGGCGGCGGGAGACGCAGGCTAGTCGTTCCCTCCGAACTTGGGCTCGGGACCGGTCGATCCGAGTCCGACCAGCGTGAATTGCGCGCGCAACTCCACTTCGTTCGGGTTGGATTTGTCGGCCACGCCGAGAACGAGGCTCCAGCAATCGCAGGCCGAAACCAGGCGCATGCCGACATAGTTTTCGAGAAACCGGTTGCGGGGAATATCGTAGCGAGTCGCGTACATCATCCCGAACCGGTCGGTCAGCCGCAGCGCCACGCTTCCACCGAGCTGCTGCAGCCGGTTATCCGTAATGAACCGGTACGAAACCGCGAGAGCGTTCCTGATTGCCAAACGCTGGCGCCGGTCGCTCGCACTCGGGTCGAGTGCCTCCTGCAACCGGACGCCAATGGTGGCCTGGGACACCTGCGTGATCCCCGTGTCATAGCTGGAGCGAACCCGAACCGATGTGTAACGAGTCGGGTTTACCCGCACCGCAAGATCGACGTCGGAGAAGTGGTCCCCAGTGTTCGCCGGATCCCCGATTGACGGAATCCGGCGGTCCAGGTCGTAGCTCTGCGTGGCCGACGCACGGGCGAGCTCGTAGATCTGCCCTGACGACCCCGAGGCCCCCGCCGGAGTCGCCATGCGGGCAAGAAGGCGGCTGGTCACGCCGTAGGTGATCAGCTGGCGTGCACCAATGTGATCCAGCCCATCAAAGCTCGGTAAATCACCCTGGGAAACCGAGGGAACATAGAAATACTCGAGCTGCGGCTCGATGGTATGCTTGAGCCGCAAGGCGCCCAGGTGGGGGAAAGCGAAGATGCGGCTGAGACTGGTGCCCAGATCGGCCCGGAGTTCGACCGTTGCCCGGTTCTGGGTTCTCGGAAGGCTCTCCACCGTGGTTTCTCCCGTGACCGAGTCAACGCAGAACCCATCCGAGCCGCACTCCGTACCGGCGGGGCAGTCTTCGACCGCCTCGCACGCAATCTCGGTCCGGTTGTCCGTCAACTGATACGCCGTCTCTCGGAGCCTCGCACTGACAGCACCGAAGACCGACCGGCCGAGAGGAAGCCGCAGTTGCATACCGGGCTCGAGATCGAGTCGAAACCCTGCCGTTCCGTCCTCACGCTGAAAGTCGACCAGGCTGGATGCGAGGTGTCCCTGAGTGCCAAACCCCAGTAGTTTCTGGCCGGTCAAGTCGATCTCCGGTACCCGCTGCAGCGCCTGAGACTGGGGGCCGATCAGGTCCTGATACACGATAGCCGCCGCGTGGAGCGCCATGCGGTCCCAGCGCTGCAGCACCCCGACGCGCGACTCGGTGAACGGCAGCGTTCGCAGGGTCACATCCCGCTCATGATCGATGGTGAAGGTGTTAATCTCGCGCAAGAAGAGGTTGTCGCCCACCACCAGCAGGTCCGCGTATAGGTCCGTCGCCCCCAGCCGCTGAGCATTTTCCGTCAAGAGGCCCCAGCGATTCTCCGGCACGTGCGGGTTCGCCAGCCGTCCGGTCGATACCTCCGTCGTCGCTCCCCGGAAGAACTCATTGAAATAGCTGACGTTGAGCGTGCCCTGGAGCGTCCGGCTCGCCGCGTAGCGATACTCGCCCAACAGGCCGAGACGGGCCGAGGTCTCGAGGTCGAACGCAACCGTCGCGTCCTGGCTCTTATCGATCGCCCAGTAGAACGGCTGAAGAATCTGGAACCCGCGCTGGTTGGATATGCCAACCCGAGGGAGCAGCAGGCCCGACTGCCGCTCGCGCTGGACCGGCACCACGGCATGCGGCAGGTAGAAGATCGGGACATCGAGCACGTTGAAGGTCCCGCCCCGCAGCACCCCGTATCCTTCCAGTGTCACATCGAGGGTCTGGCCCGCAATACTCCAGCTCGGGGGACCTTCGGCGCAACGACAGGTGGTGAAGCGACCGTTCTCGATGTGGTACGACTGCCCACAGCCTTTCTCGATCCGGTCCCCACGCAGCGAATAGCCGCGGCTGGTCGAGTACAGTTCCGCGGCCTGCAAGTTGCCGGTCTCCTCCTCGAGATTCAGCTCCGCGCGGTCCGCGGAAACGACGGCCTCGACGTCCGTCAGACTGACGTTGCCGATGGCCTCCGCTTCGTTCGTCGTCCGGTTGAACCGTACCTCGTCGGCGCGCAGGAAGGTGTCGCCCCGGCGGATAGTCACCTCGCCAGTGGCCGTGACGCTCTCCAGACGCTGGTCATACGTCATCGAATTCGCGTCGACATGGATTTCCTCCTCGTCGACCGTTTCGAGGGGTTGACTCTGCGCCCCGGCGGGAGGTGGAACAAAAACCAGAACCCCACTCGCCAGCCACGCCGCGAGCACCGCCCGACCCCAGCTTCGGTGCCCCCAGCGTCGCCTCATGGATACACGGTTCCAGCCGGCTCACGCCTGGCGATCGCGCTGGCGCGAACCAACGGCGCGATCGCCCCGACCAGAAAGAGCGATCCCGTCACGAGCAGCACATCGTCGGAGCCCACCCGCGTTCGCGTCTTCTCCCACGCCTGGGCCGGATCGGCTTCGCAACCGGCTGGACAGTACGAACGGAAGATGTCGGCCACCTGCTCGGGCGCCTCTCCTCGCGGCGGCAGCACCTGGGTCACGGTCGCAGACGCGCAGAGCGGTCCGAGCAACTCGATCATGGCCCGCCACTGCTTGTCCCGCATCACGGCAAACAGGACGTGCAGCTTGCGGCCCCGGAGCAGCGGCGTCAACTCGCTGACGAGGGCCGCCATGCCGGCCACGTTGTGGGCGCCATCGAGAATGATGAGCGGCGTCGTGCCGACGGTTTCGAATCGACCCGGCCAGCGGACCGATGCCAAGCCACCGCGGATCGCCGCCTCCGCCAGCGGGAAACGCGACCGGAGCACCGCGACAGCCGCAAGGGCGGTGGCCGCGTTCTCGTACTGGTAGGTTCCGGGTACCCCCAGCTCGAGGCCCCGAAAGCTCGAGCCCAAGCCGTCGAACTGCAATCCCTCTTCCGTGCTGGTCACACGGTAATCGCGGCCAGCCTGAAACACCTCGGCGTGTCGCTCGGCGGCGATGCGGTTCAGCACGGCGGCAGCCTCGGCGCCCACCACTCCGATGACGACGGGTCGATGCGGCTTGATGATGCCGCCCTTCTCAGCCGCCACCGCAGCGATCGTCTCGCCGAGAAACTCCGTGTGATCCAGCGCGATGGTCGTGATCACCGACACCTCGGGATCGATGACGTTGGTCGCATCCAGCCGGCCGCCCAGGCCGACTTCGACCACGGCCACCTCGACACCGGCGCGGGCGAAATGCAGGAACGCCATGACCGTGACCAACTCGAAGAACGTCAGCTCGGCGCCTCGGCTGGCGGCAACACGCCGCACATCGCTGGCCAGCTCGACGACCTCCGCCTCCGTGACTTCCGCTTGGCCCACGCGAATCCGCTCGGTGAATCGCTCCAGATGGGGCGAGACGTACAAGCCAACACGATGCCCTCCGGCAGACAGCATCGCGTGCAGCATCGCCGCGACAGAGCCCTTCCCGTTGGTCCCCGCCACGTGAACGCTCGCGAACCGGCGCTGCGGGTTTCCCAGGCGCTCCAGCGCCAGCGCCACCCGCTCGAGCTTGAAGTCCATGCCCTTCGCCGCTTCGAGCGTGTAGAGCCACTCGAGGGTTCTCTGATACTCTGTCGCCATCTCTTCAGATGCGCCGGGCGGCACTGGGCACGGACGCGTGAGCGTCGTCCACTACCCCCGCCGACGCGTGGCGTCTTTCAACTCCCGGATGAATGCTCCGACTTTCCCGACCAGCTCGCCATTCCCCAGATTCGCCTCAACCAGGCGCATGATCGCGCTGCCAACGATGACCGCGTCGGCAAACCCGGCAACGGTAGCGGCTTCTGCCCCCGATGTAATGCCAAACCCGACGCCGATGGGCAACGTGCACTGCTGCCGCACCCGCTCGACGGCAGGACGCACGTCGGTCGGCGCGATCGCCCTCGACCCGGTCACCCCAGTCATCGACACATAGTACACGAACCCGCCAGCGCGCCGGAGCACCGCCCGTACCCGACGCGCGTCGCTGGTCGGCGCGAGCAGGAAGATCATATCCAGGCCCACCTCGCGCGCCGGCTTCCAGAGCTCGTCAGCCTCCTCGGGCGGGAGGTCGACAACCAGCAGCCCATCAACACCGGCGCGCTGCGCGTCCTTCGTAAACTGCGCGGGTCCGTAGTGAAAGATGGGGTTGTAGTAGCCGAACAAGACGAACGGGAGCTGCACGTCGGCGCGCAACTCGGACACCATCGCCAGGATGCGCGGCAGCGAGGTCCCTTTCTGCAAGGCGCGAGCGGCAGAGCGCTGGAGGACTGGGCCATCCGCGGTCGGGTCGGAGAACGGAACGCCGATCTCGATCAGGTCGGCGCCCGCATCCGCCGCGGCCCGAATCAAGGACCGGGTCACACCCAGATCGGGGTCGCCGGCCATGATGAACGGCACCAACGCCACCTCGCCGTCGCGTCGCAGTCGGTGAAAGCAGTCTTCAATCCGCCCCATTCCTTCCACCTCGATTCACCCCCTCCCTCACCCTCCCCCGTTGCCGGACATGGCAACGGGGGAGGGATAAAGGGTGGGGGCTCACAGCGTCACACCAAGGTACTTCGCCACGGTGTTCATGTCCTTGTCGCCGCGGCCCGACAGATTGAGCACCACGATCTGGTCGCGCGGCAACGTCGGGGCGAGCTTGGCGACGTACGCGATCGCGTGGGCGCTCTCGAGCGCGGGAATGATGCCCTCCATTTCCGTCAGAAGCCGTAGCCCGTCCACTGCCTCCGCATCGGTCACGGCGACATACCGCGCCCGTCCGGTCTGGTACAGATACGCGTGTTCCGGTCCGATCCCGGGGTAGTCGAGTCCGGCCGAGATCGAGTGCGCCGGGCGCACCTGACCCAGCTCGTCCTGAAGAATGTACGTCTTCTTGCCGTGGAAGACGCCGATCTCCCCGCCGCAGATCGATGCCGCGTGGCGGCCGGTGGCAATGCCCTCGCCGGCCGCTTCGACACCGATCAGCGCCACCCCAGGATCGTTGATGAACGGATAGAACAGGCCCATCGCGTTGCTGCCCCCGCCGACGCACGCGACCAGATAGTCCGGTAGTCGCCGCTCGCGCCGCACGATCTGGCGCTTGGTCTCCTTGCCGATGACGGATTGAAAGTCGCGCACCATCATCGGGTACGGATGCGCACACATGGTCGAGCCCACCAGGTAGTACGTCGTCCGCACGTTCGTGACCCAGTCCCGCAGCGCCTCGTTGATCGCGTCCTTCAGGGTTGCGCTGCCGCTGGACACCGTCTGCACGCTCGCGCCGAGGAGCTTCATGCGGAAGACATTCAGCGACTGTCGCTGCACGTCCTCGGCTCCCATGAAGATCTCACACTGCAAGCCGAGCAACGCCGTAACCGTGGCGGTCGCAACACCGTGCTGGCCCGCCCCGGTCTCGGCGATGACTCGGGGTTTCCCCATCCGGCGCGCGAGCAGGCCCTGGCCAACGGTGTTGTTGATCTTGTGCGCCCCGGTATGACACAAATCTTCCCGCTTCAGATAGATCTTCGCGCCACCGAGCCGTTCGGTCAGACGCGCGGCAAAGTAGAGTGGGGTCTCCCGGCCCGCGTACTCGCGCAGGTACGCTGCCACCTCCCGCTGGAACTCCCGATCCCGCCGCGCGCGTTTGTAAGCGGCTTCCAGCTCCAGCAGCGCGGGCATGAGGGTCTCGGCGACATACCGCCCACCGAACACGCCGAAATGCCCGAGGCGATCAGGCACTCTGTGCATTGAGAATGAACCTCCTCACTCGCTCCGGATCTTTCTCGCCCGGCGATCGCTCGACCCCCGATGCGACATCCACCGCCATGGGCCGCACCACCCGCACTGCCTCGGCGACATTCTCCGGGGTCAGTCCGCCCGCCAGAACCAGACGGTCACGGTCGACCCCACTCAACCAGTTCCACCGCACCGTCCGCCCGGTTCCACCAACCAGACCCTCGACATAGGCGTCGACCAAGATGAAATCAACCGGATAGGCCGCCACGCGCGCCAGCGCGTCACGGTCGCGCAGGCGCACCGCCTTGATCACCCGCTGGCGCCAGCCGCGACAGTACTCCGCGCTCTCGTCGCCATGAAACTGGAGCGCGTCAAGATGGAGGCGTTCCGCCGTCTCGCGCACGGATTCAGCCGGCGCATCGACGAACACCCCCACGCGCCAGACTTCGCGGGGGAGCGCCGCCACAATGGCCTCCGCGGTTTCCTGGCTGACGCACCGAACGCTGCGCGGGAAGAAGTTCAAGCCGATGGCCCAGGCCCCGGCCGCGGCCGCCACCCGGGCGTCCTCGACGTTTGTCACGCCGCAAATTTTCACCTTCACCATCGCTCTCACTCAGGATTCAGTCCTCAGCCCTCGCAGCAGGGCGCGCAGCTGCGCCCCAGGGTCCGGCGCGCGCATGAGCGACTCGCCGATCAAGAAGGCTTCGAAGCCGGCGGCACGGAGCCGGGCGATGTCGGCGGCGCTGTCGATTCCGCTCTCGGCGACGACGGTCACGTCCGGCGGCACCAGCGGCCGCAACCGCTCGGCGGTCGCGAGGCTCGTGACGAAGGTGTGCAGATCACGGTTGTTGATGCCGACCAGCGTCGACCCGGCCCGCAGCGCGCGCTCCAGCTCCGGCGCCGTGTGCACCTCGACCAGGGCGTCCAATCCCAATTGGCGTGCCGCCGCGAGCAGATCGCCCAGCTGCGCATCGTCGAGGATTGCGACGATGAGCAGCACCGCATCCGCGCCCCACGCCCGCGCTTCCACGATCTGGTAGGAATCGATGAGAAAGTCCTTGCGGAGCAGCGGGAGGGTGATGTGCGCGCGGATACTCTCGAGATATTCCAGACGTCCCTGAAAGAACCGCTCCTCGGTCAAGACCGACACCGCGGCTGCGCCTGCCGCGGCGTAGGCGCGTGCGATGGCCACGGGGTCGAAGTCTGACCGGATCACCCCTCGCGACGGTGAGGCCTTCTTCACCTCGGCGATGATCGCCGGGTGCGCGCTGGCGATGCGCGCGGCAAAATCGCGGCGTGGCTCGCGATACTGGGGGCGCCGCTCCAGATCGCTCAGCTGGATCCGCGCCTTCGCCTGCGCCAGCGACTCGCGGCGCGCGGCGACGATCTCGTCCAGGATCACCGGTTGCTCCACTCGATCAGGGCGTCCAGCACCTGCCGGGCGCGACCCGCGCGAACCGACGCCCGCGCGAGCTCGAGTGCGCCACCGAGATCCGCGGCGCGGCCGGCGACGTAAATGGCCGCGGCCGCGTTCACCACAGAGATGTCCGTCTGCACCGCCGACGCGTCTCCCGCCAGGATGCGGCGCACCACCTCGGCGTTCTCGTGCACGTCACCGCCACGCAGCATCTCCGGCTGGCAGCGCGACAGGCCGAGCTGCTCGGGCTCGATCCGGTAGGTCCGCACGGCATCGTCGCGGAGCTCGGCGACCAGCGTCGGCGCCGTGAGCGTGATCTCGTCCAACCCGTCCTCTCCGTGCACCACCATCGCCCGCCGGCTGCCCAGGCGCGCCAGGGTGTGCGCGAGCGGCTCGACCCACTCGCGGCCGAAGACGCCCAGCACCTGCGCCGTCGCCCCGGCCGGATTCGCCAGCGGCCCCAGGAGGTTGAAGACCGTCCGTACCCCGATCTCACGCCGCGGTGCGGCCGCGTGGCGCACCGCGGGATGAAACGCCGGCGCGAAGAGGAACGCCATGCCGGCGTGTTCGAGACACGCGGCGGCCTGCTCGGGCGTCAGCTCGATGCGGACCCCGAGCGCTTCGAGCACGTCGGCGCCGCCGACGGCGCCCGACATGGCCCGGTTCCCGTGCTTGGCGATGGGCACCCCCGCGCCGGCCGCGATCAGCGCCGCCGCCGTCGAGATGTTGAACGTGCCGCGCATGTCGCCACCGGTGCCGCAGGTGTCGACCACCTCGCGTGACGTACGTACCGGCGTCGCATAACGACGCATGACCCGCGCCGCGCCGGTGATCTCCTCGACCCGCTCGCCCTTCATGCGCAGACCGATCAGCAACGCGCCGATCTGCGCGGGCGTGGCGATGCCTTCCATGACCTCGCGCATGACGGCTTCCATGTCGCCTTCGGAGAGGTCCTGGTGCGCAACCAGTTGGGCGATGGCGGCGCGGATGTTCATGCGGAGGGATCGAAATATCGAGGGATCGAGGGATCGAGGGATCGAGGGATCCAGGGATCCAGGGATCCAGGGATCGATGCTGTTCGCCCCTTGATCTCTTGATCCCTCGATCCCTCGATCCCTTCCTTTTTCATCCCACTCGTTCAACCTCAGTGAGCCGCAGAAAGTTCCGCAGCAGGTTCTTCCCTTCCAGTGTGAGAATCGATTCCGGATGGAACTGGATCCCCTCGACGAAAACTTCGCGATGCCGCACGCCCATGATCTCGCCTTCCGCCGTCCAGGCGCTGATCTCGAGGCAGCTCGGGATCGTTGACCGCTCGATGAGCAGCGAGTGGTAGCGGGTCGCATCAAACGGATTCGGCAACCTGTCGAAGATGGTGCGCCCGTCGTGCAGGATGGGCGACGTCTTGCCGTGCATGATCCGCTCGGCGCGCACGATGCGGCCGCCGAAAGCGGCGCCGATGCTCTGGTGGCCCAGGCACACCCCGAGGATCGGAATCCGACCGGCAAGCTCACGAATCAGCGCCACGGAGATTCCCGCTTCGTTCGGCGTACACGGCCCCGGCGAGATGACGATCTGCTGCGGCCGCATGGCCGCCACGTCACCCACGGTGACCGCGTCGTTGCGGAAGACGCGGACGTCTGCACCCAGCTCCCCGAGGTACTGCACCAGGTTGTAGGTGAAGGAGTCGTAGTTATCGATCATCACCAGCATGACGCTTCACACCGCTCACATCTGCTCGGCAAGCTTGATCGCCTGGAAAAGCGCGCGGGCCTTGTTGAGGCACTCGGCCTGTTCCCGTTCGGGATCGGAATCCGCCACGATGCCCGCGCCGGCCTGGATGTAAATCGTCCCCCGGTCGATCACCATGGTGCGGATGGTAATGCAGGTGTCCATGTTGCCGGAGAAGCCGAAATAACCGATGGCGCCGCCGTAGACGCCGCGGCGAACGGGCTCGAGCTCCTCGATGATCTCCATGGCGCGGATCTTCGGCGCCCCGGTCAGGGTTCCGGCCGGGAACGTCGCCCGAAACGCGTCGAAACAGTCGAGGCCGTCGCGGAGCTCGCCGCGGACGTTCGAGACGAGATGCATCACGTGCGAATAGCGCTCGACCGCCAGGCGCTCGGTCACCGTCACGGTCCCGGTCCTCGCCACCCGGCCGACATCGTTCCGTCCCAGGTCGACGAGCATGATGTGCTCCGCCACTTCCTTCGGATCGGCGCACAGCTCCTGCTCCAGGGCCTGGTCCTGCCGCTCCTCGGTCCCTCGCGGCCGCGTACCCGCAATCGGCCGCACGGTCACCTCGCGCCCCTCCAGCCGCACCATGAGCTCCGGCGACGCCCCCAGAATCGTGACGCCGCCGACGCGCAGGAAGAACATGTACGGGGAGGGGTTCAAGGTGCGCAGGCAGCGGTAGATGTTGAACGGATGGACCCGCAACGCGCACTGGAAGCGCTGCGCCAGCACGACCTGAATGACATCGCCGGCGTAGATGTACTCCTTGGCCCGCTTCACGATCGTCTCGTACGCGGCGGGCTCGAAGCTGGAGCGCACTCGCGGCGGGTCGGCCACCGGTGTCGACGGCGGGACCTGCACCGGGGCACGGAGCCGCGCGATCACGCGATCGATCTTGGCGCAGGCCGCATCGTACGCCGCGCGTAGATCCACCGAGCCGTCCACCCAGGCGTGCGAGACCACCTTCATCGTCTGCGTCACGTGGTCGAAGACCACCAGCGTATCGGCGCGCATGAGGTAGAGATCCGGAAGGCCGAGATCATCCTCCGCCACGCTCGGCAGACGCTCGAAGCATCGCACCAGCTCGTAGCCAAGATAGCCGACCAGTCCCCCGGAGAAGCGCGGGAGGCCGGGGATCGACACCGGGCGGTACTGGCTCATCAGCTCCCGCGCCGCCACCAGCGGATCGCTCACGTCCCGCTCGGCAAACGGTCCGCCCGGCGGGCCATTGCGCAGCACGTTTCCCTTGTACCGGAGGATCTCCTCGGGACCCACTCCCAAGAAGCTGTAGCGGCCGAGCTTCTCGCCGCCCTCGACGCTCTCGAGCAGGAAGGCGTCGCCGCCATCGTCGATCTTCAAGAACGCGGAGACCGGCGTTTCGAGGTCGGCAAGCACCTCCTGATACACCGGCACGAGATTGCCGCGGCGCGCGTGCGCGCAGAAGGCATCAAAGTCGGGAGCGTGGTGAGCCGGCATCGCGGGCACCACACCTACTGTTGCACCGCGTACGCTGCTTCCAGACCCTCGTGCTCCTTGAGCCGGCGCTCCATCGCCTTGGCGGCGTTACGATCCGCGAAACGCCCCACCCGCACGCGATACCAGGTGATCCCGCCGACGGGACCTTGGACCGTGTACGCGTCGTATCCCTTCTGCCGCAGTTGGCGCGCGAACATCACCGCCTCGAGAGGCTCCGTGGTCGCCTTCACCTGAACCGACCAGGCCTCCTTCGACACACCCGTGGCGTCTGGCCTTTGGATCGGCGTTGGCGTCCGAGCGGCCGCGGCCGGTCGCGTCGGGCTGGGCGATGGGATACGCGTCGCCGTTGGCGTCACCGCCCCCCCCGCAGCGCGTGGCGTAGCCGTCGGCGTCACCGTCACGGTCGCCGGTGCGCCGGTAGCCGCAATCTCCGGAGGCGGCACCGCCAGGCGAAGCGGCCGTCGTTCGCGCTGGAGGCGTTGCTGCGCCGCATCGAAGCCAACCCACCACCCGAGGGCGAAGATCAACACCGAGGCCGCGAGAAAACCGAGCGTCAGCGTGAGCAACTGGCCGATACTGAGACCCGGCGATACGCGCTGTGTCGCCATGACCGTCTACATCGTTTCTGGGGCGTTGACCCCGAGCAAATCCAGGGCCCCACGCAGCACCTGTTGCGTGGCCCGGATGAGGTACAGTCGAGCCCCGGTCAGCTCGGCATCGAGCCCGAGCACCCGGTGGCGGTTGTAAAAACGATGGAAGGACCCGGCCAGCTCGATGAGATAGAAGACGACGCGGTGGGGCTCGAGCTCGGTCACCGCCTCCTCGACGATGTCGGGATACTGCGCCAGCAACTTGATGACCTCTTGCTCTTCGGGAGCACTGAGACGCTCGAGCGCCGCCTCCGTCGCCCGGGGTACACTGACCCCCTCGGTGTTCGCCTGCCGGAAGAGGCTGCAGATGCGCGCGTGGGCATACTGGACATAGAAAACCGGATTCTCCGCCGACTGTTTCTTGGCCAGATCGAGATCGAAGTCCAGATGGCTGTCGCCTTTGCGCATCAGGAAGAAGAAGCGTGTCGCATCGGGGCCGACCTCGTCGACAACCTCCCGCAAGGTGACGAACTCGCCGGTCCGCTTGCCCATGCGCAGCGGCTCGCCGCCGCGCGTCAGCCGTACCAGCTGCACGAGGAGGACATGGAAACACGACGGGTCGCGTCCCAGCGCGGCAATCGCGGCTTGCACCCGCTTGACGTAGCCGTGATGATCCGCGCCCCACACGTTGATGAGCTGATCGAAGCCGCGCCGCAGCTTCTGCTGGTGATAAGCGATGTCGCTGGCAAAGTACGTGAGCTCGCCATCGCTGCGCTGGATGACCCGGTCCTTCTCATCACCAAATCCCGTGGAGCGGAACCAGCGCGCACCGTCGGCATCGTACACGAGACCGCTGGCTTCCAGGGCGCGGATGGCGTCGGTCACGGCGGCCTCGGCCCGCAGCGCCCGCTCACTCACGAAGCTGTCGAGGTCGACTCGCAAGATCCGCAGGTCGTCTCTGATCTCCTGCAGCAGCCGTTCGCCCGCCAGCTCACCGCCGACCGCCACGGCCACATCCGCGACTTGTTTTAGACGCCGCGGCAGCTCGGTCGCCGGCGGCACGTCTTCCCGAACCCGGGCAAACACCGCCGAGGTGAGGGCCTCGCGCTCGCGCACGACCAGCTCGCGCAGGTACTCGCCCGGGTACCCATCCTCGGGAAAGGGCGTATCGGGATCGTACGTTTGCAGCAGGCGCGCCAGAACCGAGCGTCCGAGCGTCTCGATCTGCTTGCCGGCATCGTTCACATAGTACTCGCGGGACACGCGGTACCCGGCGGCGGCGAGCAGGCGAGCCACGACGTCGCCGATGACCGCGCCCCGTCCGTGCCCGACGTGCAGCGGGCCGGTTGGGTTGGCGCTGACGAACTCGACCAAGACCCGCCGTCCCTGCCCCAGCGCCGGCTTGCCGTAATCGGGTTGCCCCACGTCCATCAGGCACTGCCGCCAGAAGCGGGGCGAGAAACGGAAATTCAGGTAGCCTGGTCCGGCGATTTCCGCGGCGGTCGTCAAGCCATCGGGGTCGCGGAAGTGGGACAGGATCGTTTCGGCGATCGCCCGCGGTGACTGGCGCGCCTGGCGTGCCAGCTGCAGCGCCACCGTGGAAGCGAGATCGCCGAACTGCGGATCCTTCGGGACCTCAAAGAACAGAGGGGGGAGGCTCTCCAACTTCAGCGCTCCCCCCTTCGCGGCGGTTTCTATCGCGTGCTGAAGCAGCCCCTCAAATCGCTTTTTCATCCTCCGATCGCCACCGGCACCAGAAGGTTATATACGGGAGACGCGGCAGCGCAAAGTACTCGGCGGGCGGAATTTCACGCGGGGCGTGGGGCAAATTCTTGGGTCTTCGCCAGAATCTGTGGGTACTCCGACGGTTCACGCGCGAGAAAAGCCCTGCAGGACCGCGCATTCCGCTTCGAGAAGGCACCGACGATTTCGGTGCTCACTTCCGTCATGCCCGCGCACAGCCTGCCCCCGCGAAAGCGTGGGGCGGGCATCCAGATCGCCCTGTCGGGAGCAAACCGTTATGGCGCACTGGATTCCCGCTTCCGAGACTGCCGAGGAACCAAATTCTTGGGTGGGCCGGAGAGTCCGTGGCGCGGGCGCCCCGCCCGCGAGTCGCGAGGGTCGGCAGGCGAGACGCCTGCCCCACCGACACACCGACAGGGGAGCGCATCCTCATCGTGCGATCCGCTTGCACTCCCCACCCGCTTCGATCATGCTCGCGCCGAGGTTGTAGAGAGACAGTGCCCCCGAAACCCTCGGAGCTGAAGCAACTGCTGATGCGCCTGGAGCATGACGTCCGCAACCCGATCGGGAACGTCATCGGCTACGTCGACCTGTTGCGTGAGGGCGACTCCATGAGCAGCGAGCAACTGGATTTGCTCCAACGCATCGAGCGCAACTGCGAGATGGTCATACAGGTGGTGGAACGCTTCTCGGAGGCAATCGAGCACCTGGCCAGCCCGGAGTAGCGCCGCTTGCTTTTCCACCACGGATGGCACGGATTTCACGGATAAGGCGAAAGAACTTGGCCTTGGATCCGTGCAATCAGTGTAATCCGTGGTCATCCTGAATTGGGTTGCGGATGTGCCCGCGCTGTGAGTTTGCTCAGGCGCGCTCACGGCGGCGGAGGCGGCAGCCCGCGCGGCGGCACCGGGCCGGTATACGCCTTGAGCGCCGCCGCCGCGCCCGGCACGCCCCGATCCGCCAGCTTCCGCAGCGCGTCGTAGCTGTAGGACACCGTCATGGCATCGGGGCTGCCGAGCCGATCGGTCAGGACCGGCACCGCGTCGCGATCACCAACCTCTCCCAGCGCGTAAACGGCGTGCGGGCGACCAGACTGCCCTTCCCCCGCGCGCACCGCTTGCACCAGAACGGGCTCAGCGGCGGGATCGCCAAGCTGAGCCAGAAGGAGCGCCGCGCGCGTCCGCTCCCCGTACGTGTCACCCGATGCCAGCAGCGGCCGAGCCTGCTGTTCGATCGCTGCCTTCGCTTCGGCTGCCCTTGGGATCTTTGGATCCTCATTGAGAATCGCCGACAGGGTCAGCCGCGCCCACCCCCAGTTGTGCGGCGCCGGGTCGTGGATGGCGATCTGGACGACGCGGCCAATCGCTGCTGGCGACGAGCACAGCGTGGCGCACTGTTGCACCGCAACCATGCGCACCCGTGCACTTGAATCGTCGAGTGCGGCTTCAGCCACCTGCCCCCGCCGCAGGCCCTTCAGGTTGCCCAGCGCAAACACGGCTTCGTAGCGGACCTCTTCATCCGGGTCGTTGGCGGCCGCGCGCAGCAGCAGCGCCTCAGCCTCCGGAAGCTGGAGCCGACCGAGGACGCCGATCACACCGACGCGCACCGGAGCCGGCTCTCGCTCGAGCGCGGTTTCCAGCAGCGGAACCGCCTCCGGCCCAAGATTGACCAGCTTGTTCTCCGCTGGATCGCTTTCGAAGAGCTCGTCGCTGCCGAGCGCACGGATCCACGGCGCCGCGTCGATGCTCACGCGATAGGGGTAACGAGCGCAGCCGAAGAGGGGCAAGAAGACACCCACAAAGGCTGCGAGCGGACGGATGGTTCGCAACAAACCACGGTTCCTTGGCCCAACCGACCGCGGCCGCGACTCGAGAAGAGAAGAGAGGGACGCCACGGGACAGCAGAATCGTCCCGCGGCATCCCTTTCCGAAAGACAGTTACGGCAGTTCCGGACTCGACTGGCCCTGAACCGCCAGGATAGCGGACGCGGGTGGAGGAATACGCACACCCTGCGTGGCTGCGTTGAAGCCCTGGCAAAGGCCAAGGAGTTGATCGCCCTTTGCGCCGGAGGAAGGGATAGTGAGCCAGACCATCCCCCCGACTCCGTTGATGCTTCCGCACGCGGTTGCCCAGTTGTAGGTGGGATCATCGCGATAGCACGTGATGCCGCCGTTGAACGCAATCGAGCCGGTACCCGCCGCCCCGCAGGTGATCTGCGTGAGATCCATCTTGATTTTCAGCTTACCCTTCGAGACCGCTGCGGCCCCGACGATGCTGTTGCCTGCCACGACCGTCCCGCCTCCCAGTCCTGATGACCGCACGTCGGCACCCGCCACGCAGATGATGTTCTCGCCCTCCAATCCAGCCGGCAGGCCCTTGATCTGGATCTGCATCTTGCACTTTCCCTGCTTCACCGTTGCAGCGGTCACATTGTTGTCCCAAACTCCGGTCGTGCCGTTGATGCTGGTTGCGTCGATGAGCGCTTCGGTCACCTTGTCCTTCGGTCCGGCCCACGCGGTGGAGCCGAGTGCGACCACAGCGGCCGCGCTAAGTAACACCAAACTCTTCCTCATGGTTCCCTCCTTCTTTAGTAATGAGACTTCCCTCATGAACTTGGCGCCGCAGCGCCTTCGACTGCTTGACGAACCCCTGTCCCTACTCGGTTCGACGGTACCCCCTTCCCCCGCGATCATGCCTCGCGGAAGCAACCAAACAGTTGTTTCGATTCTTCTCTAGTTGATACCCGCCGGCGTCGAGTGTTGTCAACAAAGAAAAATTGACTCGCCGCTGAGGGGCTTCGGACAGGGCTGCGCCAGAAGGCCGCTACCCGTCACGGCCCTTTTGGAAGACCTGTCTCCGCCGCGACCCTGGAGGTTGGGCCGGAGCATCTGCACCGTTCAAGGTGTGGCGCTGCTTGCCGTGCTCTGCGGCCCCCCAACCGCCGAGCATAGGACAGGGAATCGCCTGGGGGCGCCGCTGATCGGCTGCCCCCAGGCGTGAAACGAGTCTATGCTATGGGATTATGGCTGTACGTTGCCCTTGGACCGCGAATCGGACGCTCGCTGGCGGATTGATCCGGACGCCCGCCGCAAACCCCTGGCAGAGACCAATGGCGATGGACTGCGTAGGATTGGCCTTCAGCTTCGTCGGACCTGACGGGTCCCCGGGAATCATTCCGGCAGCGGTGCAGGCGGCTCTCCAGGTGCCCGGTCCACCGGCGTCATTCCGGTAGGTCGCATCATCCTTATAGCATCTCAGGTTGCCGTTGTAGCTGATGGCCTCCGTGCTGCCACAGCCAACGCCCCCCAAGAATTTTGCCTCGCCCATTGGAACCTTGGCCTTGATCTGACCCGCTTTCGCCTCGGCTGCGAATAGGAGCGAGTTGCCTCCGACTCCAACGACGTCCGCCTCGGCAATACAGATCACGATGTCGCCGTCGGCCAGGCCGGTGACTCCCTTCATCTGGACTTGCATCGTGCAACCCTTCGACTTGGTCTTGGTCTTCCCGGTGGTGTTGTTGATAACGCCCGCCGCATCGATGTCCACAAAGGTGTTCGAGGACTGGTCCTTCGCTCCGGCCCAGACAACCGCGGAGCTGGCCAACAAGCCAGCGGCCGCCAAGAATGCAATCTTTCTCATCGTTCCTTCCTTTCTGAATCGTCTTTGTGTTCTGAAAAAACATGGCTTCCGTGACGATGAACTAATGAAATATGGAGCCAGGGTTCACTTCCTGGCCCGATCGGGTACGAACCTCCCTTGCTTCCCTCCTTTCCCCCGATCGCCTATTCTCCCCACTCCCAAACGGGCCTGGTGAAACACTCCACTGATACGGTGCGAAAGCGGAATTTGTCAAGGAAATCTTATTCAATTACCCGGAGGGAGCCGGCCGGAGGGGAATCATCCATTTCCGGCGGTGCACCGCCGCGATTCCGCTACGGCGCCTTCGACGCCGCGCTGCGCAAGGCGCTGGAGTGCCTGGCATGCGGCCTCCTTGAGCGGGTCCGTGGGTCGTCTACTCATCCGGCCGAGAACGTCGATGCACGTCGCATCGCCTGCGGCACCGAGCGTCTGAATTGTCTGGGCCTGGATCAGCAAGCGAAGGCGTTCGTCGGCTCCGGGGAGGCCATGCTCGAGCACGTCGACCAACCAGGGAGTGGCCGCTGGGTCTTCTAGATCGGCGATCAGGAGCGCCGCGCGAACGCGTTCCTCCGCGCCGGAATCCTCCCGCAGAAGGGGACGAGCGGCGGCTTCGATTGCCTCGCGTGCCGCGGTTGCTTGCCGTTCGTTTTCCGCGCCGATCAGGGAACGTAGAGTCTGACGAGGACGCATGATGCGAAGAATCGGCGGTTCGTGAATGGCGATGTCGACGAGGCGTCGGAGCGCGGATGGAGTGAGACAGACCGTGGCACACGCTTCCACGGCAGCATCGCGAATGGCGGGCTCCCGATCTTCCAACGCCGCTTCGACGACTGACCGCGCTCGCTCGTCGTGCGAGCGGCCGAGCCCGAGGATTGCCTGGGTACGGACGTCGACGTCAGGATCTTGGGCCGCGCGGAGGAGCAGGGAGTCGCGACCGGGCGCGTCGATTTCTTGCAGAACCTCGATGATCCCGCGCCGGATCGCGGGCTCTTCGCGGCCATACGCAGATTCGAGGGCCGGCATGACCGCGGGACCCAGGGCGGTCAAGCCGTCGGCAGCCGGCTCACTTTCGAAGAGGTCATCCGAGCCGAGGGCCTCGATCCACGACGTGACGTCGACCGTGACCACATAGGGGGACCGCTCGGCGGGTGGGGTACAGGCAACGGTCGTGAGAACGAGCAAGCCGAGCAGGCACGCGACCATCCGGCGTCCGATCCGACGCTGCTCCATATTGCTTGCCCGGCACATCGGGACACCTGCCGAACATACTTACGTCCACGGCGGCGATCGGGCAACAGTTGCATCGGCCGACCTGCGAGCCAGTCGCATCCCGGGCGAGGCGTGGAGGGGAGTTTTGACCGAACCCGCCGAAAAGCCTACTCTCGGCTGCAGCCTGGAAGTCGGCCAGACGTCTCTCCGCATGTGGTTCGCGAGTTTCCTCCTGATACTGCTGCTGGCAGCGTTCCCCGCCTCCCCCGTGCCGGGCGGCACGCGCGTCTTCGTCGCCAACTCCGGCCACGCCACGGTGTCGGTGATCGACGCGGATCAGGAGAAGGAAATCAGGTGGCGACGATCGCAGTCGGGGAGCGGCCAGCGTGGCGCCGAGGATCACCAGGATCGCAAGTCGCGACGAACAACCGCGTGCCGTCGGGAGTCATGACCATGTCCGTGGGAAACGGATCGAGCGCCAAATGCCAGTCAGTTAAGGCGCGTCGTGCCCTGCGAGGCAGACCAAAATCCCCACGCCGCCTGCGCAGCGGCCCCTTTTCCAAACTGGGTGAGGCAAAAGCGCGAGGAAAATCGCCCCTTTTCAAAAAGGCCTCTTCTCCAAAGCGTGTGGGTAATTTGCGAACCTTCGGATCATCTGCGGCCTGCGCGGGCCTCGTCATGCCGGCGAAAGCCGGCATCCAGGCGCAGATGGAACAAAGCGCCGGGCAGCCAGCTACACAAAAAGAGGTCCTCTCCGAAGCGAGGTCTTCGAGCTCAGGATACGAGGCAGGTCGGACCGGAGCCCAGGTCGCGGGTCATGATGATCGCGTCCTCACCGCGGCCGTAGTAGTCCTTGCGCACGCCGCGCTCAGTGAAACCCATGCGTTCGTACAAGCGTCGTGCGCCATGGTTCTCGCGCCGCACTTCGAGGCTGACGCTGGCGGCGCCTTGTGCCACTGCGTCATCCAGCACGAGCTGGACGAGTTGGCGGCCGGCACCGCTGCGGCGGTAGTCGGGATGGACGGCGACGTTGAGCAGATGGACTTCGTCTCCCACCACCCACCAACAGACGTACCCGACCAACGTGCGCGCGCCGTTGGCGGTGCGGGCGACCCGGAGGCGCGAGAACGGGATCTTCAGCTCGTGCAGAAACAGCCCCGCCGACCACGGCGACGGGAACGCCAGACGCTCAATCTCCATGACCTCGGGGAGGTCCTCGGCGACCATGGGGACGATGGTCAGATTAGGCGGCATACGCGCCCGTGACCGCCGCGTCACCAACGAATCAGTGCGGACGCCCAGGTGAAGCCGGCGCCGAACGCCGCCAGGCAGAGCAGGTCGTTCTCGCGCAGCCGGCCGGCCTCCAGCACCTCGTACAACGCCAGCGGGATGGACGCAGCCGTCGTGTTGCCGTAGCGTTCGATGTTGTTGAACATCTTCTCTTCCGGCAGCTCCAGGCCCATGGCCACCATCTGACTGATGCGCAGATTCGCCTGGTGCGGAATCAACAGGGAGAGGTCGGAAAGAGCGTATCCGTGCGTGTCCAGAGCCTCGTGAATCACCTCGGAGAAGCGGGTGATGGCGTGCTTGAACACGTAGCGGCCGCTCATCCGCGGAAAGATTCGCCCCTCGGCACTGGTGATCATGTCCTCGGTGATCCGCGGCCGTTCTCGCGAGGCCGCGCATTCCAGCCACAGCTTCTCGGCGTACTGCCCCTCCGCGTACAGGTGCGTCGACAGGATCCCGCGCTGCGGGTTGTCCTCCGGCGCCAGCACGACCGCCCCGGCCGCGTCGCCGAAGATCACCGCGACGTCGCGGCCGCGGGTGCTCAGATCGATACCCGTCGAGTGCACCTCGCTACCGACTACGAGAACGTGGTCGAAGCGGCCCGTTTTGATGAACACGTTGGCGATGGCAAGGCTGTAGAGAAACCCCGAGCATTGGTTCTTGACGTCAAAGGCCAGTATGCCACCGATGCCCAACCGCGCTTGCATCACGCACGCGCTCGCCGGCATGTCGACGTCGGGGCTGAGCGTCGCAAAGATCACGCAATCGATATCGGTCGCATCGACGCCGGCGCGCTCGAGCGCCTCGCGAGCCGCCAGCGCTCCCATGTCCGCCGCTCCAACGCTGTCCTCGCTGTAACGGCGTTCCTGAATCCCGGTGCGCTCCCGGATCCAGTCGTCGCTGGTCTCCATGTACACCGTGAGATCGTTGTTGGTAACGACCTTGGGTGGAACGTAGTGGCCGACGCTCAGTATTCGCGAGTTTCTCATTCTACCTTGGGTTTCCGGGCATGGGCTCGCGATGGGTCTTCTTCGTTTGGAGGTTCAAAGTGTCAACACCGCTGATCCCCATGCGAAACCCGCTCCGCATGCGGCCAGGCAGACCGTCGCCCCCTTGCCCAGGCGACCGTCACCGACGGCCTCGCTCAGTGCGACCGGCAATGTCGCCGCCGTGAGGTGCCCGTGCGCCTCGCCGGCGTTGATCCATCGCGATCGCGGAAGGGCGAGGGCGGCAGCGGCAGACTCGGCCACTTCAGGAAGAATGTGGCTGAGCACGAAACAGTCGACGCTATCCACGTCACTCTGAGCCGCTGCCAGCGCCTCGCGCACGGCGGCGGGCAGATGCTCGCGCCCGAAGCGCTCGACGGTGTCGAAGTCCAGCGTTGGAAACTGCCGTCCGGCCCGCACGTCGTCGACCGTGATGCGGACCGGATGCTGCCGACTGGCGGGATACTCGCACCAGAACCGATCGTGTAACCGGCCGTCGGAGTGGCAAACCACCGCGCGCAACCCGCACCCTTCCGCGGCATGACCCAAGAGCGTCACGGCCGCGCCGTCTCCGTACAGCGCCGCGACACGCGCGCCGCGTTCGGAGTAATCGAGCCCGGACGAATGCACCTCGCCCGCCGCGAGGAGGACATGGCGATAGGTACCCGCCTGGAGAAAGCTGTCGGCAATCATCAACCCCATCAAGAAACCGGTGCATTGCCCGCGGATGTCGAGGGCACCTGTGGTCCCACACTGCAGCTTGTCCTGGAAGAAGCAGGCCGCACCCGGGAAGGTCACGTCGGGCGTCATCGTCGCGAAGATGATGAAATCCACGGCGTCGGTCGTCAGGCCCGCTTGTGCCAGTGCCTCCCGGGCCGCAGTGAGGGCCAGATCAGAGGGTCCGCCGGGCTCGGAGAAAATCGGACGACGGACGCCCGCCACGCTTGCCTCGGACGGCAGATAGTGGGCCAGCGCCAGGATGCTCGTGGGCATGGGAATCAGGACTGCTTGACCAGAGCGACCTCGAGATCTTTTCCGCGAAAACGGTGCTTGAAACCTTTCACTGGACTGGGCAGCCTGATGTGGGTTTCGAAATCCGGCGGGAAGGCGGGTGAAAACGCCGCGATCTTCCGCACCTCGGGATCGGGCACCTTGCCCTTCACCGTCAGGGAGCCGTTCCGCAGCGACAGGTCGTAGTCGTAATCCGGCATCTCGTCGGGCACGCCGAGCGCTTCTTTGACGGCAGAGAGCGGCACACGGCGGGGAAACTCCATCTCGAGGAGAAACCCGTTGGCTTCCTCGTGCAGCCGGTAGACCTCACCGTAGCGGCGTTCCCGTTCCAGCTTCTCCTCGAAACGCGGGTCGGTGAAGCCGTCCAACCCCACACTGCCCTGCACCTCGGGGGCCTTCGTCAATCGAATGATCGGAGCCAGCAAGGCCACAACCCATTTGGGCAGACGCCGCGGTTCGGTCGTACCCGTTTTCAGCAGAGCGACAGCGTCCTCGAAAGTGATCGGCAACTCCCCCGCGAACACCTTCTCCGGACGCGGAACGGGCTTCGGGGGCGGCGCAGCTTTCGGTGCAGCCACCGGCTTCTCGACTGGCGCTGGTGCCGGCGCGGGCTCGCCGGCCGGCATCGACTGGGGTGCGGCTGTAGCCACTGCCGCTTCAGGCTTCACCACGGGCGCCGGCACGGGCTCAGCGACAGGCGCCGGGCGCGGTGCAGCGGCAACCGGCGCCGCCGCGGGTTTCGCCACGGGAGCGGCCGCAGGCTTGGCCGCAATCGCCGGCTGGGGACCAGCCGCGGCCGCCGCCGCTGGTGGCGCCGTCGGTGCCGCCGCAGGCTTCACCGCCGGAGGGGCCACGGGCGCCGGGCGGGGCGCTGCCGTAACCGCGGCCGCCGGCGCTTTCTCGGCACGGCTGCCGCCCGCGGGTTTGAACCGCGACGGAAAGTCGCCCGAGAAATCCACTTCTGGATGCAACTGCTTGGCGCGCGCGATGAGCACCTCTTCCGTCTCGGGGATTTCCGGGTTGGGGACGCAGCAGTCGACCGGGCACACCACCGCGCACGCCTCCTGGTCGTGGAAGCCGACGCACTCGGTGCACTTCTCGGGAACGATGTAGAAAATGTCGTTGGCGAGTGGCGCGTGCGTCTGACCGTTGAATTCCCACTCCATGCCGCCCTGATAGATCGCCGTATTCGGGCACTCGGGCTCGCACGCACCGCAGTTGATGCACTCGGAGGTGATCACCGTCGCCATCGATCCACGCCTCGCCTCAGCAACGTCCGCCTACCTTGTGGCACTTAGCCTGTTTGATTTCCCGATTCAACGTGACCGGCGCCGACGGGCGGGACCGCGGGCGTGCAACAGATTTGTGAGGAGGGTGCGGTGGACCTCTGGTGCAGTCCAGCTTTCCTCTCCCGCATCACTGGCGGGAGAGGATGAAGGCGAGGGGTACCGATCAGGTATTGCGGGAGAGGGGCAGAATAGGCTCTCGCTTCATCACCCACAAATTTGCCCCACGCCAGCGGACCGCCTTGCGCCGTCACCGTTGCGTGGCAAGCTGCTTCGCCTCCGTCACCATACCGCGCAGGGCATTGAGCCCCAGCTCCCAGAACTCCGGCTGCCGGATGTCCACGCCAATGCGCCGCAGGAGCTCAGCCGGCGACTCGCTGCCGCCGGCGGCGAGCAGCTCGAGATACTGGGGCACGAAGGCTTCTCCCCGCTGGCGATAGAGCTCGTACAGCGCCAGCACCAGCAGCTCGCCGAAGCTGTACGCGTAGCAGTAAAAAGGCGAGTGAACGAAGTGGGGGATGTACGCCCACCACCAGCGGTAGTCGTCGGTCAGAACCACCGCGTCGCCGTACACCGCGGCGTTCACCTCCAGCCACACCGTCCCGATCTCGTCGCTGGACAGCTCGCCCTGCTGCCGCCGCCGCTCGTGCACCCGCTGCTCGAAGCGGGTGAGCGCGATCTGGCGAAAGACCGTTCCAAAGGCGTCTTCGATGAACTCGCAGAGAAACGCCAAGGTCGTCGCGGAACCGCCCTGCCGCCGGAGCTGCTCGAAGACGAGCAATTCGCCAAACACGCTGGCGGTCTCGGCGAGCGTGAGCGGCGTGTCGCTCTGCAGATGTCCGCGGTCGCGCGACAGATACTGATGCACCCCATGGCCGAGCTCGTGCGCCAGGGTTGCCACGTCGCGAAAGAAGCCGAGATAATTGAGCAGGACGTACGGATGCGCGGCGGGGACGGTCCGCGCGCTGAACGCCCCGCCACGTTTCCCCTCGCGCACCGCGGCATCGATCCAGCGTCGCTCGAAGAAGACCTCGGCGATGTCCCGCATGCGCGGCGAAAACGCACCATACGCCCGCAGCACCAGATCGCGCGCGGCGGACCATGGCCAGCACTCGCTCTCACTCGCCACTGGCGCGTAGCGATCGTAGTCGTACAGCACATCGACGCCGAGCAGATGGCGCTTGAGGCGGTAATAGTCGGCGACGATGTCGGCGTGGCGCTCGCAGGCGCTGATCAGCGCCGACACCGTCGCCGGATCGATCTGGTTGGAGAGATTGCGCGCCGCCATCGGATCGGGGAAACGACGCAGCCGATCGTTGAGCCCGTGGTGCTGCGCGGTCACGTTCAGAATGAACGTCAAGACCAGGCGCTGCCGGCGCAGCTGCTCCGTGAGCGCCGCCGCCGCCTGCTGGCGCACCGGGCGGCGGGCATCGTGCAGCAGGGCGAGCACGCCGCTCTCGTTGAGGAGCTGTCGCTGGCCGTCGATCTCCACCTCGAACGCCAGGCTGGAAAGCAGCTCATCGAACAGACGGCTGAAGGCGCGGGGGCCGGTGTTGGCCGTTTCCTCCAGCAGCTTCTCCTCCGGTTCGCTCAGGATGTGCGGCCGGTACTGGCGGACGGTCGTGAGGTAATGGCGGTAGCGGGCGCACTCCGGCGCGTCGATGATTCGGCGCGCCACCGGCTCGTCCAGGGCCATCCACTCGAGGGTGAAGAACACGAGATGGTTGTGGACCTGCGACTGCTGCTCCTGGGTCCTGGCAACCAGCGCCCCGTGCGCCGGGGGTCGGGCGTCCGCAGCATGCACGAGCTCGGCGTAGGCGGATGGCTTGTCGGCCTGCTCGGAAATCGACTCGAACTCCGCCAGTGCCGTGGCGACCCATGGCCCCGACGGCCCGTCAGGGACGTTGATCGTCCCGCGATAGCGGGCCTCGAACGCCTGCGCCCGCTGCAGCGCAGTCGCCAGATCGTTCGCCAGCGCCGCATCGTGCGGGGTCGCATACAGGTCGGTCAGATCCCACGTGACTCCTTCGGCAGCGGTCGGTTTGGGCATGGCGGTAGAGTCGAGAGTCAACAGTCGATAGTCAAGAGTTGAGAGTTGAGAGTGTCTCCATGTGCAGGGCTCTCAACTCTCGACTCTCAACTTCCCCCTCACCCGAGCTTGAAGCCGAGAGCGAAGCCGGCGACGAAGGCGCCGCCGAAGGGCAGGTTCGCGGTGACAATGCTCCAGGCGCGGTCCGCCAGGGTCACGCCGTGCGGGTCGACCCAGACCCCCTGCATCGTGGTTTCCACGGCGGTCCAGTTCACCGTCACGAAGCCCTCGTAGACGAGGATCTGAACGGCAATGAACACGAGGCCGAGGATCAAAGCCGCCAGCTTGGTCACCTTCTTTGCGGTGTAACCGACCACGGCGCCGGCGACCCCGCCGAAGCCCAGCGACGCAACCGACCCACCAAAGAGCTCACTCCAGTCGCCGACCCCTGTCATGATCCGCGATCAGAACATACGAGGGGCGCCCGGACAAGTTGGCCACCTCCTCAGTCGACAGTCGGCAGTAGTCGACAGTCGACCGATCCGGGTTCCTCGTCAGGATTTGTGGGTAGCCCGATGGCTCATGGAGAAGAAAGCGCATGCCAGATCGGCAATTCCGCCTTCCGACGGCTGCGACGACTTGGGAGCTCATTTCCATCATGCCCGCGCAAGCGGGCATCCACGTCGGCCTGTCGGGGTAAGTCGTTGCAGTGCAATGGATTCCCGCGTTCGGTTCGCGGGAATGACGACGGGGGCGACGGGGGCGATGTTCGCCCACAAATTCTGTTGAAGAGCCCGACGAAAAGCCCGGCCCGTTCCGGACCTGACTCGCACCCGCCCTCGGCACCGGACCACCGCGTCGGTCGCACCTCCCCCCCTCTGGTCACGCGGTACGAACTTCCGTACTTTCCGTACCCACGTCCCCCCCCACGTCCCCGAAAGACGGTACTAAGGCTGCGCGGGACGGTCCGTTACACGTCCCAAGATGTATCCAGAAAGCCCCCCGAGCAGGGCTGCGAGCTCCTTACCACCAAGGATGTTCGTGATACCGAAGAGTATAATCGCGATAACCAATGAGAACAGAGTTAGAAACTGGATGCCTGACTGGCTCGATAAAATAGACCGCCGCACGATCTCATCTTTGTATGCGATCACGAAGAATCCTATGATCACGGCTCCAACCAACATGGAGAAGGCAATCGTAATATACAATTTGAACGCGTTCCGAGCGGTGTCTGGAATAAGCAGAGTATTGATCTGATCATCGATGGCATATTGTTCTTCAAGCAGTTTGCTCAGATCAGATCCTATTTGATTTGAGTGAGCCGTTTTCGCTACCAGCATCGCCTTGATTTGGGCTATCTCATCCTGGAGGCTCTGTCGCTTCTTATCGCCCTCGGCAGTAGCCTCCTTGATCTGACGTTCTAATTCCACCTTCTTCGTCTCTAGGTCACTGATCTGTTCTTCATTACGTGTCGACTGCCGTTGAACCTCCGCAATTTTTTCCTGAATACCAGCTTTTCTCCTTTCGAGAAAGCGCCCACAGTCCATGAACTCGCCCG
>Ga0316622_100000192_pt1 | contig 32155 bp, 21 predicted proteins | sample OWC_Aug_OW2_C1_D_FD_207646 | JGI IMG/M metagenome (GOLD analysis project Ga0316622, IMG submission 207646) | Wetland soil microbial communities from Old Woman Creek delta, Ohio, United States - OWC_Aug_OW2_C1_D5_C | ecosystem: Environmental > Terrestrial > Soil > Wetlands | place: USA: Ohio... | reverse complement strand
ATTTCTGGTAGTCCTTGTTCGTCAACCTCTCGTGCTTCTTGACCCACTCGTGGCGTGCCGGCTGCGCATAGAGTCCCCAATGGATGAACATGCCGAAGCGGGCTTCGGTCCACCATCGCATGCGCTCCTCTTTCTGCTGCTGCGTTTCCCTGGGCAACTGCGCTGCGGCGGTCAGGGCCGTAAGGAACAGACACACTGCGGACAGCGCGACCTTGGAGAAATTCCGTCTCTTCATACGTTGCCTCCCAGACTGATGTTCATCGCTTCGCTTGAAATCGACTCGTCGTACATTGCCACCCCAGTCTCTGTCTTGGCAAGTTCAGTTTCCAATATTGCCTCGGCTGAGCTGTCCTCTGCAAACAGAGTCTCACCCTGCAGCAGGAACGGCACACAGTCGACGTCGGAGCGCCTGAATCAGAAACGCGGGCAGACGGACGGTCTGCTATAATGTGTCCACGTCTATGTGTGGCATTCTAGGGTGGCTTTCCCTTGGCCCGCCCGGCCGAGTTAACGTCGATCTCCTTCTTCGTATGCGAGATTCGATGACCCATCGAGGGCCGGATGGGAAAGGTGCATGGATTTCCGCTGATCGTCGCATCGGGCTCGGCTTCCGACGGCTTGCCATAGTGGACCTCTCGGCCGAAGCCAATCAGCCCATGGAAAACGAAGACGGCACTATAAGAATCGTTTTCAACGGCGAGATCTACAACCACCTGCGCCTGAGGAAACGGCTGGAAGCTGCGGGGCATCGCTTCCGCACGGACCACTCCGACACGGAATCGATCCTGCACGGGTATGAGGAATGGGGCGCACGGGTCGTTGACGAAATCGAGGGCATGTTCGCGCTGGCAGTCTGGGACGGCAACAGGAATCGACTGTTCCTTGCCCGTGACCGGGTTGGCATCAAGCCTCTGTACTTTGCATGGACTCCCGAGTCCTTCATCTTTGCTTCTGAAATCAAGGCGATCCTGGCCCTGCCATCATTCAAACGCGATATCGAGCCGATCTCCGTATATCACTACCTCAGCTTCTTGACGACGCCGGCCCCGCTGACGATGTTCCGTGGGATCTACAAATTGCCGGCCGGTTACAGGGCTGTCATCGATGTTTCCGGAGCGATGACCGCTGAACGCTACTGGGATGCGCTGCCGGGGGCGGGAGAAGAGCGGGCGGAAATCGGGAAGTTGTCGGGAAACGCTCTCGAGGAGTTTGCGATCCGCAGGACGCGGGAGCTGCTCGACGGAGCCATTGAGAAGCGGATGATGTCGGATGTCCCTTTTGGGGTCCTTCTCTCCGGCGGCATCGATTCTTCCACCAACGTGGCATTGATGTCCCGCCATATGAACCAGCCTGTGCGGACTTTCACGGTGGGGTTCTCCGATTACGAGGACCTCAACGAGCTGCAATATGCACGCAAGATCGCGTCGCTTTTTCGAACGGATCACCACGAGGTTCTGGTGAATGAGGGGATGATGAGGGAATACCTCCCGTCTCTGATCATCTCCCAGGATGAACCCATCGCCGATTGGGTATGCATTCCGCTCTACTTTGTTTCCAAGTTGGCCCGCGACAGCGGGACCGTTGTCGTCCAGGTAGGGGAGGGCAGCGACGAGCAATTCTCGGGCTACCGCAGTTACATGCTTTATCTCGACATGTACAGAAGGTTCTGGAGGCATTTTGCCAGATTGCCTGTTTCGATGAAGCGATTCCTTGCCTCCGCAGCCCACATGATCACGGCCGTCCATGACCGTCATGACCCCCACATCGACGTCATAGTCCGCGCCGGCCGAAACCGTGAACCATTCTGGAGCGGCGCGACTGTCTTCTCAGAATCCAGGAAGGCGCGGTTGATTCGCGTTGCCAGTCTGGAGCCTCTCCAGATTCCGTCCGCGATGAGAGGATCCGGCCTCCTGCCGGAGTCATACGAGCGGCCAGACACTTACGAGGTTGTTCGCTCCTTCTTCGACAGGCTCGACCGCTGTGCTCCTGGCAGCGATTTCCTGACCCGGATGATCTATTCCGAGTTCAAACTCCGGTTGCCAGAGTTGCTGCTGATGAGGGTGGACAAGATCGGCATGTCGGTGTCTATCGAGCCTCGGGTGCCGTTCCTGGACCACAAGCTGGTCGAGTTTACCATGAACCTTCCGATGTCCCTCAAGGTGCGCAATGGCATCCCCAAGTGGCTGCTCAAGCAGGCCGTTCGCGGCTTGATCCCGGACGAAATCATCGACCGCCCCAAGATGGGCTTCGGAGCCCCTATGGCCCAGTGGCTTCGTGGGGATTTCGGCCGTGAGGTTGCCGGTCGACTCAGATCCACTCGCTTTTTTGATCGCTTCCCGGCGGAGCGGGGGCACATCCTTGACATGCTTGAGCGTCATCGGTCGGGGCGGGCTGATTTCGCACTTTATGTCTGGACCTTCTACAACGCGGTTGCGTGGTTCGATACGTGGATCGACGCAACGCCCGAAGCGAGGCCAGCATGAGGGTGCTCGATCTCTGGCGCCGGGCCGCGGGAAGACCACCGTCATATCTTCTCAAACGGGCAATGCTGGAGGCCGGAAGATTCACCCGCGCAGGGCCTGCGTGGTGGCGGCTCCGGCATCTCACGGCAGCCGGCCTCGCGCGGGGGGCGGGATTCCACTCGCTCGCGGATTTCTGGCGCGAGCGTGCCGCAGGCTTTCTCTACTCGAGTCACGATCGGGATGAACTGCGGCGTCTCTACTGCACGTCCTATGCTGCCGAGGGCTGTGCGCTCCAGGGCAGAATTCAACAGGTGCTGGATCACGAGTTCGACCTGCTTGGATCAGGAAGGACGAACCTGGGTCCGCACATTGACTGGCATCTCGATTTCAAGTCGGGGCGCCGCTGGGATCTGCGGCCTGCCGGGAAGATCAACTACGCTGAACTGGACCAGCCCAGCGATGTCAAGGTGCCCTGGGAACTGTCGCGGGGACATCAGCTTGTTACCCTGGGACAAGGTTGGCTGCTCAACGGAGATGAGCGGACTGTGCATGAGTTTGCGGCTCAGGTTCACTCCTGGATCCTGGCCAACCCGGTGGGACATGGCATCAATTGGGCCTGCACCATGGAGGTCGCGCTGCGAGCGGTGAACTGGATCTGGGCCGGAGCGCTCTTCGCCGATGCCCCGCTGGCAGACGGTTTCTGGGATGAGATGCTGCTCTCTCTTTATCAACATGGTCTCTGGATTCCCGAGCATCTTGAGATCGCCCAGGTCAACGGCAATCACTTTACAGCGAACGCTCTGGGGCTTGTTGCCTGCGGCTCGCTCTTCCTGCCTCTCAGCGAGGCGCAAAGATGGTTTGAACAGGGGAGTAGACTCCTGGAGGAGCAGATCAGGCTCCAGGTGGACGAGGACGGCGTGGACATCGAGGCATCGACGGCATATCACCGGTTGGTCCTTGAGATGTTCCTTGTGGCCGCCCGCTTCATGGAATCGGGCGGGAGGACCCCTTCCCGGGATTACCGGGCAAAGATCGGACAGATGATTGATTTCGTCCATGCCTGCACTCCGGCACAAGGCCCCGGACCCGTCGTAGGGGACGCAGACGACGGACGCGTCGTGCGATTCGCTGTGCTCGATCCCAGGGACCAACGCTACATGCTCTCTACGGGATGTGCGCTTTATGGCCGCGCGGACTGGAGGCAACGGTCCGGCCGGTATTACGAGGACTCGCTGTGGCTGCTGGGGCCATCATCTGCAAGGCGTTACGATGAACTGCAGGTTGAGGAAGAAGAGAAGTCTCGCACCTTTCCGGTCTCCGGCTTCCATATCTTGCGCTCGTCGCGGCAGTACCTTTTCATCGACGCCGGGCCTGTCGGCTTCTGCGGTCTCGGGGGCCACGGTCACAATGACTGCCTGGGTTTTGAATGGCACGTGGACGGCCATCCCCTGCTGACGGACTCCGGCCTGTTCGTCTACACCGCATCACCAATGTGGCGGGACCTTTATCGCTCGACGGCCTTTCACAATACGATTCGCGTGGATGGCGAGGAAATCAATCGTTTCCTTTCTCCTCCAACCCTCTGGTTTCTCGGGAATGACGCGCAACCGATCGATGTCCGGTTCCGATGCGTCGGGGAATGCGAACTGCTCGAGACGGGACATACCGGCTACCGTCGCCTGCCTGACCCTGTTACGGTCCGTCGTACCTTCGAAATGAACCTGCACAGGCCGGTCCTCCGTCTTATGGACAGCCTCGAAGGCCGGGAGGAGCACTCGGCAGAGTTTTACTTCCACGCCGCACCCGGGGCGCGGTTTTCCAGGCTGTCCGACGATGCTGTGGAGTTCCGGTGGTCTGGCTGCAGCCTGCAAATCGTGCGTCTCGGAGACGTTGAGTGCCTTTGGGCAGAAAAAGAAGGTTGGTTTTCGCCCTCCTATGGTGTGAAAATCCTGCGACCGGTTGCCTTAGCATCGATCAGGACTCGTTTGCCGTTTCACGTGGCTTGGGAAATGACTGTTTCCGCCGAAGAAACGTGAGTCCCCGGCGTCGCGCGGCACGGTGAAACCCGGATAGACCGAGGCATCACTCGCGCGAGCATCTTCCATCACGGAGGTCAGTCAAATTGCTGCAAGTTGCTGTTTCCGGAGGTGAAGTAAAAGTACTCGAACTCCCGCCGCCAGCACTCCGTCCGGGGGGAGCGCTCGTAAGGACAAGTCACTCACTCATCAGCGTGGGGACCGAATCGGCAGGGATGGGAGGAGGCGGGCAGGAGAGCTTGCTTCTCAAGGCGATCCGCAATCCCGACCTGGTGCGCAAGGTTGTTGACCGGGCAAAGAGCCAAGGATGGAAGAATACTGCCGACCTTGTGCGTGACCGGCTGTCGAGCGATCGTGCCAGCGGATACTCGTGCTCGGGTATTGTGCTGGATGTTGCCGCTGATGTCGTGCGTTTTCGTCCGGGCGACCGCGTTGCCTGCTGTGGGGCAGGCTATGCGAATCATGCCGCCGTCAATTTTGTCCCTCAGAATCTGCTGGCGTTAGTGCCCGAGGGAGTTTCGCTACAGGACGCTGCCTTTGGCACGCTGGGAGCCATCTCCTTGCAGGGCGTGCGCCGCTGCGCTCCTCAATTGGGCGATCGGGTTGTTGTATTGGGACTGGGACTGCTGGGGCAACTGACTGCGCAGCTGCTGCGCGCGAGCGGTGCCTACGTCATCGGCGTCGACATAAGGAAGGATCGAGTGGATCGTGCCTGCGCGCATGGCATGCAGGAAGGATTCAGCAACCTCGAGCGGGAGTTTGTGGCCGGAGTACAGGAACGGACGGAAGGCCGCGGAGCGGACGCAGTCATAGTGACGGCGGCAGGGGGGGACGCGGCTCTCCTCAACCGTGCTTTCGACGCCTGTCGCAAAAAAGGGCGTGTCGTACTAGTTGGAGACGTACCGATCCGGATCCAGCGCGACAGGATCTACAGCAAGGAGTTGGATTTCCTGATTTCAACTTCCTACGGACCGGGCAGGTATGACAAGGACTATGAGGAGAAGGGTCACGACTATCCATATGCCTACGTGCGCTGGACCGAAGGCAGAAACCTCGAGGAGGTGGTGCGGCTGATCTCCACCGGCGATCTGGCGGTGAAGCGGCTTACGGATGCCGTCTTTCCGATCGAGAAAGCGGGCGAGGCCTATGCGTCGCTCGCTTCCGAGGAGAGACCCATCGGAGTTCTGCTCGACTACCATCTGAATCAACCCGCGGATGTGCGGCCGTTGATCTATGTCGCCCGGCGCCGTGCGGCGCCGGAACAGGCTCTCGGAAAGAAGCGGATCGGAGTCATTGGGTACGGCAACTACTTCCGCGCCCTGCTGCTGCCGCTCCTGCGCGCGCACAAGGGTCTTTATCTGCGCTCCGTTTGCGACCGGGATGGCCTGCTCGTGCGATCGGCCGTCGAGAGAGACGGGTTTGAACGCGGCACGACAGATTACCGCGAGATCATATCGGACACGGAGATCGATGCGGTCTGCGTTGCCACACGCCATGATCAACACTTTCCCCTGGCCAGCGAAGCCGCAAGGGCGGGTAAGGCCGTCTGGGTCGAAAAGCCCATGACGATGACCTCCGCCGATGGACGCCGGCTTGCCGACCTCGTGTCCGAGAAGAGCGTGATCCTTACCGTCGGATTCAACCGGCGCTTCTCGCCCCACGCCCAGTTGCTCAAGCGATCTCTTGCCTCTCTGGCAGCGCCGAAGATGATTTTGTACCGGGTTAATGCCGGCTCTCTGCCTCAGGATCACTGGTTGATGGATCCCATCGAAGGGGGCGGACGGTTGCTCGGCGAAGGAGTTCACTTTTTCGACTTCCTGGCATTTCTGGCGGGCTCTGCGCCCGTGAGCGTTCGTTCTGTTTCGCCGCGCGGCCGTTGCAGGGACGAAGCTATCGTGACGATGGAGTTTAACGACGGATCCGTCGGAACACTGCTCTATTCCGGCAGCGGTTCTGCCACGGCCGGAAAGGAACGTGTTGAGGTTTTCGGCGGAGGTGCGAGCTTTGTCCTGGACGACTTCCGCACGTTGACGATCCACGGCATGAATGTGAAGGGCATGAGGACGGCGAAGATAGAGAAAGGGCAGAGAGAGCAGGTCGAGAACTTCTACCTGGCTTTGCAGGGCAAGGCGGATATTGGCGTCACGGCCGAAGACGGATACAATGCCACTTGGTGCGCCGAGCAAGCCCTTGCCGCGCTGCCAGCCGAACCGGGACACGAGGAATAAAAGGTGCAAGCAGGGACGGCACGGTGTCGAGTATTCAGTCCAACAGGTGAATACGGAGTCCCTTGAGACAGGCGCGCATCGGCCCGAAAACTCTTGCCAGGTCAAACACGCTGATTGTCTCGCCCACACCCCTTGACCGCGCGGCGCGTGAGCGTTTCCCTGAGGTGGAGCCCGGGCCCATTCTGTGGGTGGACCTGCTTTCGCTTCGCAGTAACGGTCTGATCCCCGCTCTTCGAATTCTACGTTCCTATCAAAGCCGTAGTGTCATCGTGACCGGTGACGCCGCAGAGCTCTATCTGCTCCGTGATGTCCTCATCATGCTTTCCTTCATCGTGCCGGGCGCCGTCCGGTGGCTTGCGGCTCCCGGGCGGAGCCGCATCCCGATCCGATGGCGGCACCTGCCGCTGGCATTGAGCAGGTTCCTTCTCGGTGTGATCGGGGGGTTTTCGGCACTCCTGACGACACTGGCCCGGGAGGCGTGGATCTCGCGGACACGCTGCAAACCGGTCCGTATCCCCGCCGTGCTGCGCAGGTGTCTCTACCTCAAGCCGGGGTTGGCATTCGGTGTGCCGGTCGGTGGTTCAGTCGGGCATGTAGCCGGGGTGGCAAACTCGCTGCACCGCCGCGGGTTGAAGATCCGGCTCTTGGCGAGCAAGGAACAACCTCTCCTGGATCCGGGGATCACTCAAGTAATGGTCAACCCGTCGTCCCTTGCGGTTTACCCGCACGAACTGAACCGGTTCCGTTATCACCTGAGATACCTGAAGGCGGCTGGGCTACAGGCTGCCGACTGGCGGCCTGATTTCATATACCAGCGCTATGGTCTGAACGATTTCACGGGAATATACCTCCGGGCCAGGACAGGCATACCCCTCATCATGGAGTTTAATGGGTCGGAAACATGGGCGCAGACTCATTGGGGCAGCCCTCTTCTCTTTCACCGCCTGTCGGAGCGCATCGAGGCCGCCAACCTCAAATTGGCGGACCTGGTAGTTGTCGTCTCCGAAGAGATCAGAAGGCAGGTGCAGGCACTGGGCGTGCAGCCGGAGCGAGTCCTTTTTTACCCCAACTGCGTCGACCCGTCGATTTTCGATCCGTCGCTGTTCGATGCCGAAGCCATCAGGCAGGTACGGGTCGAACTTGGGGTGCCTGCCGAGGCGGATCTCTTCACTTTCGTGGGCACGTTCGGCAGATGGCACGGCACGGATGTTCTGGCATCCGCAATTCGCACGTTGATCGACCAGGATCGGGCGTTTCTCGCGGCGCGCCGGATACACTTTCTCCTGGTCGGAGAAGGCGCTCACGGGGCCAAAGTCCGCGCGATGCTGGGCGAGGAACTCGGGGCTCCATTCGTGACTTTGACAGGATATCGCCCGCAGGGTGACACCCCAAGGATACTGGCGGCGTCGGATGTATGCCTCTCGCCGCATGTGCCCAACCCCGACGGGACTCCGTTTTTCGGAAGCCCGACGAAGCTCTTCGAGTACATGGCAATGGGGAAGCTGATCGTCGCGTCTGACCTGGATCAGATCGGATGGGTTCTCCGCGGATGGTGTCCCGGCACTGCCCCCCCGCTTGACGTTGAGCGGACGAATGCGGCGGGAATCCTCATTGAGCCGGGAGACCTGAACGCTCTTATCGAGGGGATCCGAAAGGCTGCCGGGACCGATCGGTCAGACCGTGTCCGGCTGGGCGAAGCGGCGCGCGAAATCGTCTTGAGATCATTTACATGGGATATGAACGTCGCGGCGGTTTTCTCAGCCTTGGAGAACCTTCTTCGCCTCGGCAACGTCAACAAACCAAGGGATTCCCAGAGTGCAGCTGCCGGAAGGGTGGACTGAGTACCGCAGGTTTGCAGCCGGCGTGCTCTTGCGCGTTCTGGGCGTCGGCGTATCCGTGCTCTCGGCCGTGGTGACGGCGCGCGGTCTGGGCGTGTCGGGACGCGGCCTCCTATATACCTGCACATCAGCGTCAACGCTTGGGGCGCAGTTGCTCTCACTGGGGATGCCTTCGGCTGCAGTTCTGGCCGTGGCCTCCCGGCCTGCATTGGCGCACCGAGCTATACGGCTGGCGCTGGGTGCGTCCTTAGGTGCCTGGCTGGCTGCGGTCCTGGTTGGGCAGCTGATGGTAACTCTTGGCGCGTCGCGATGGCTGCCTTCCGCCGTCCTGGAACTCGGATTCCTCGTGGCCGGTCTCATGACGACGCAGATTCTCCTTGCCTGGTGTTCTTCGCTGACGCAGGCACTTGGTGCCGCCGATCGGATCCCTGCGATCGAACTCATCTATCGCTCTGTTACCGTCTCATGGGCGTGGGTGGCGCTGTTCCTGCTGCGGGTCTCCCTTCGCTACTTTCTCGGCAGCTTGATCGTCGTGGACCTCGTTTATGGTGGGCTCTGGCTCGCCTATGTAAGGACATTGATCCCCAATGTGCCTGAAGTTCCGCAATGGCCCGGAGAATGGCGCCGATGGTCCATCAAAGCGTACTTTCCTCTCCTGCTTGAGAACTTGCTGCGCCGCATCGACGTGCTTGTGCTTACGAGCCTGGTTGGAGTGCGCGCGACGGGTCTCTACTCGGTCGCTACCCAGGCTATGGACGTTTCCCAGATAGGCTCTGTGTTCCTGGGACAGAAGGCGATGTACGCTTTTTCGGCGGGCCATGGAGATACCCCTTCCACCAAATGGCTGCGGCGCGCCCTGCCGGTTGCCGCCATGGCGACAATGATAGCAGCCGGGCTCACCGCGGAGATCTGGGCGCCGCCGTTGTTTGGTCGCGATTTCACAGGTACTGGACCCATCGTACTGGCCTTGTCGCTTGGAGCGGCAGCGCTCGCTTGGGAGACAGTTGCGGTGAAGGAAGTTGCAGCCGCGGGATTCCCCCTCCGGCTTTCCACGGCGTGGCTTCTCGTCTGTTGCGCGGCGGCAGCACTGATGTTCGTTTTGATCCCACGGCTCGGCGCGGCCGGCGCGGGCATTGCCATGTCGCTGTCCTATCTTCTGCTTGCCACACTCGTGTACATGATCCGTCGCAAGATTCGAAGGATGAACGCGGAAAAGCCTTACAAAGCTTCTTAGAGGGAAGGAATGAACCAGCGCCTGCAGTGGATCATCGATCGTTTTCCCCTCATTGTATTCATGGGCATGTATGTGTTTTCCTGCTATATCGGAGTCCTGCTCCTGCTTACCAGCGGCAGATTCTGGGCATGGACAAACCTGCTTTCCGCCCCTCAACTGGGCTCTCTGGATCGTCGGACACTTACGACGCTTCTCGTCCTGCTTCACGGGGGGCCAGTGCTGTTCTGGCTCGGATATGAAGCCGGTCTCCTCCTCTGGCGGCGTTGCCGTAGGAGATATCCGGTATTCGAAGCGCTGGAGCCGCGGAATCTCCTTCGTCCGGTGGCGGCTCTCTATCTCGGCACGATCGCCGCGGCGGTGATTTCACTGGCGCGTGCCGATGCATTCAGCAATCTGACCGCCTGGACTGACTACTTCACATATGTCAGGGTTCGCTTTCATCTTTTTTCCGTTCTGAGCCATTTTGAATTCGTCAATATCTACACATGGCTCCCGCTAGCGTCGGCGCTGGTTTTGATCTTGAGGCGCCGTTGGTGGTATCAGGTTGGGGTCTTCGGGATTCTCGGTTTTCTCGAACTCTCCCTCTTCCAGAAGCGGCCGTTTCTGACCGGGATCGTCATGATCTGTGCGGCCCTTGGGGCCTACTGGTTTCTTGGGCGGGCGCCCCGCAGGCCGATTAAACTCCGGCTTTGGTTCCCGGCCGCAGTTGCACTATGCGCAGGACTCTACCTGGTGAACGCGGCACTTATGCTGAGATTAGTGCTGTCGCCAAGCACACAGGCGCTTGCCCTGGAGAAGGAGAAAGACGAACTCGAGGTGGCCGCAGCCCCAATGCCGAGTGGGAGTGTGCCGGGAACTGACAAAGAAGGCGGGAGTGCAGGAACGATCGGGACTTCGGCGACCTTCCAGGTTGCCGGTAAGGAGCTGCCCGCTCTTGTCAGTTTTGACAGACACGCCGTTCCGCCTCGTACCGGCCAGGCGGTGGCGCTCTACGTTTTCTTTGCGCCGCTCACCCGTACCTCGGTTCCCGCTATCGCATATGCGGAGGCATTCCCCGACAGGATTCCCTACTATCATCTGGACCTGGCGCTCGACATTCTGGGCATCGGGCGCATGCCCGATGACAACCGCGTTGTCAGTCGTCTCATCTGGCCCGGACAGAAGGGAGCGAGCGCCGTGGCGGTGCCGTTTCACTTCGCGCTGTTCAGCCAGGGGGGAATAGGGATTGCCCTCCTTGGGGCATTGCTGGCCGGGGCGGCCATTGGCGTCATGTGGTACGCCCTGTCGGCTGCCAACCAGCTCTCAATAAGCGGCAGCCTTGCCGCTAGCCTGGTGCTGATTCTGGCATGGATGATATCCACAGATTCACTGCGCAATGCCCTCCTGGCCAGTTATGGCGTCCTCTGGGGCGCAGTGCCGGTTGTGCTCATTTGGGCACTGGAGCATCTGAAGAACAGCCGGCTGCGCCTGGCGGTTTCCAGGGATGCAACGCCGGGCCGGAATGCACCGGTTCGCGAGTGACAACATCGGTCAACGGAAATCACTCAGCGGCATGTGTTATTGCCGGAGAGCATAAGCTTCCGTTCGTGTTGCTTGACTCCATGTGCCCGGAGCGCGGGGCGCGTCACTCAGAAGCGACAACACGGCCTTGGCAGGCGCGGCGGCCGAGGCCCCGTATTTGAAGGCTCGATAGGATCACGCGGATTCGCGTATCGCGCGCAGGGCCTCTTCTATAACTCGATTTATCTGTTCTTCCAGACCGATCCAGAGCGGAAGGCGCACGAGGGTGTCGCTGACGCGCTCGGTTACTGCCAGGCTGCCGCTCGCGCGGCCGTATCTGAGCCCGGCAGGGGAACTGTGCAGCGGCACATAATGAAACACGCAGTCAATGTCGCGTTCTCTTAGCTTTGCGATGAAGGTGTTGCGCTTGTCGTTTGTAGCAAAGATGAGATAATACATGTGTGCGTTGTGCCCGCACTCCGGAGGCAGGAAGGGGCGCCGTACCAGCCCGCGTTTCTCGACCCCCTCAAACGCCTCGTGGTAGGTATGCCACAGCGCTCGCCGGCGCCGAAGAATCTCGTCGGCGTACTCCATCTGACCCCACAGAAAAGCCGCGATGATTTCGCCCGGCAGGTACGAAGAGCCGACGTCCACCCATGTGTATTTGTCCACCTGTCCCCGGAAGAACTTGCTGCGGTTTGTTCCCTTCTCGCGAACAATCTCAGCGCGCTCCGAGAACTTGGCGTCGTTTATCAGCAGGGCGCCGCCTTCGCCCGACACGAGGTTCTTGGTTTCGTGGAAGCTCAACGCGGCAAGGTGGCCCATGCTGCCCAATGGCCTCCCGCGATAGGTCGACATGATCCCCTGTGCGGCGTCCTCAATGACGAGCAGTCCGTGCCTCGCGGCAATCGCAAGAATGCTGTCCATATTGCAGGCGACTCCGGCATAGTGCACCGGCACGATCGCGCGCGTCCTGTCCGTTATCGCAGCCTCAATCGCCGCTTCATCCAGGTTGAGCGTATCCGGTCTTATGTCGACAAAAACCGGGACGCCGGCGCGGGCAACAAAAGCGTTGGCCGTCGACACGAACGTGTAGGACGGCATAATCACTTCCTGTCCGGGCCTGATGTCGAGAAGCAGAGCCGCCATCTCGAGCGCGGCGGTGCAGGAATGTGTCAGTAGCGCTCTGGAGCACCCTGTGCGCTGTTGCAGCCAGGTGCTGCACATGTCCGTAAAGGGGCCATCGCCTGACAGTTGGCTGTTCGCATGGGCCACACTGATGTAATGCAGCTCCCTTCCAGTCAGATATGGCCGGTTGAAAGGAATCTTCATGTGGCTGATCAGCGCAGGCGTTGCTCGAGGTATCCAACCATGTTGCGAATGATTCCGAGCTGGTATCCCGCCAGGTCCTGGTTTGAGATTCTGATGTTGAACGTTTCTTCGACGCGGGTGATGTAGTTCATGAAATCCATGGAGTCGAGCACGCCGTCACCCAGCAGTGCCGTATCCAGAGCCACCGGTGCTGTGACGTTCAGGTGATCCTGCAGGATTTCCATCAGAGCCTTATAGATCTCGTCAGCGTTCATGACATTCTCCCATTCAAGAGCACCGGTACAGCACTGTACCCCACGACAGCCCGACGCCGAAGCCGCAGAAAACGACGAGGTCACCGCGGGACGGCCTGCTCGCGGTGATCAGGTTCTTGTAGGCAATGGGAATCGATGCCGAAACCGTGTTGCCATAGTGCACCATGTCTATGACCATTTGGTAGTCCTTCAGGCTCAGTCGCTTCTGGATCTCGCGGAGCATATAGAGGTTGGCCTGGTGAAAGACATAGTGCCTCACGTCTCCGGTCTTTATGTTGTTTCTTGCCAGAAGCTGGTCCACAGAGTCAGGGACTACGGTGACTGCGAACCTAAAGATCTCCCTGCCGTCCATATAGAGATACGGTGACTTACCGGGATCCTTCTTCAGGCCGCTATTGTAGAGAATGAGATGGGGAGCGCCGCTGCCGTCCGTCCCGAAGATTCCGTCGATTACGCCGAAACCATCCTCGCATGGGCTGAGCAGGGTCGCCGCGGCGGCGTCACCGAAGAGGGCAGCGGTGTTTTTGTCGCGGAAATCAATGATCTTGGAGTACTCGTCCACCGTGATGATCAGGGCGTGCCGAGCCATGCCCAGCTGCAGAAAATTGCCGGCAATCGGCAGGGCATAGACGAAAGCGGAGCAGCCCAGGTTGATGTCGAACGAAAAGCACGACTTCTTCAAACCGAGCATGTCCTGCACCAGACACGCAGTGGTCGGCAGACGGTAGTCGGGGTTCTGGGTGCAGACCATCAGGATATCGACCTCGTGGGGTGCGATTCCACTGGTGTCAAATAGAGTTGTCGCACTCCTGCAAGCCATGGCTGAGGGCGGTTCGTCGTCAGCGGCGACGTGGCGCTCCTTGATGCCGACCCTGTTCTCGAGGAATGCCATGTCGATACCGCAGCGCGTTGCTAGAAACTCGTTGTCGATGATCCGCTCGGGCAGGTAGTAGCCCACTTCGCTGATGTAATAGCCCATTGGCCTTCTCCCTCTGGCCTGCTCGTAGAGGTGCGTCAGACTCAGATTCCGCGAAGCTGGTCGCTGGAGAGTCGGAAGAGCTGAGCGGGGTTCCCCAGGTAGACCTCGCGAGGCTTGGTGTTTTTGAGGATTAACGCGCCCGCGCCGATGACATTCTCCTCCGCAATCACAACATGGTCCCTTATGGTCGCGTTCACGCCGACGAAGCAATAGGGCCCGATTCTGACACCACCGCTGATCACAGCGTGCGATGCGACGAAGCAATGGTCGCCGATGGTGCTGTGGTGACCGATGTGGTTTCCGCTCCACAGCGTCACATTGTTACCAATCCTGACGAACGGTTGTATGGTGTTGTCCTCGAACACAAAGCAATTGTCTCCCAATTCGACATTATCGTAGACGGTGGCCCTGGGGCTGACATAGCTTGCCAGTTGGTATCCCCTGGCTTTGGCCTCAGCGTATTTCTCCGCCCGGACCTTGTTCATCGAAGAGTAGCTGACTGCGACGAACATAAGGTGCGCCTCTGGCGGATAGACCTTGTCGATTTCCGTGAATTCCAGAACCGGCCGCCCCTTATAGGTGTCGCATGTCTTGTACTGCGCATCGACGGTGAACGCCGTCACCTCGTGGCGACCTTCCTTCGTGAAATAGTAGTATGCCAGTTCAGCAATCTCGCCGGTGCCGAAGATGATCAGCTTGCCCATAGTCAACTCTTTCGGATCAGGAGGGTGAATTCATAGAGCCCGTAGTCATGAAGCAGGGCGACATTTCTCGCGAAATGGCGCTTGCAGTAATCGAACAAATGGCACGGGTCCGCATAGTAGAGATCGTCTCGCATGCAATCCCTGTCGGAATAGCAGGTCAGGGCGTTGAATGCGAAGCCGGTCACGCTCCTCGCGCTCATCTGCTCGAGGGTCTGATGCAGATAAGAGAGCCACTCGCTTTCGGAGTAATGCAGCCTGACGTTGAATACGCCGCTGGCGATCGTGTAGTCGGCGACCGCCATTTCCCCGGGGTCTGCGATCGTCATGAAGAAGGACTCTGGTTTGTCGGGGTGCTGCTGCCGGGCGGTCTGGATCATTTCCAGCGCGAGATCATACCCCTGGTACCGGAAATCGCGATAACCGGATGCAGTCATGTAATCGAGGAGGCGCCCGTAACCGCACCCGAGGTCGTTAATGCTGAATCGGCTGGCTGCGGGAATCACACGCAGAAGCTGTGAAAATCGCAGTAACTGAGCTTCCTCGCTGTTCCAATCGACGCCGCGGGGCGTTGCACCGTGTTGCCGCAGTTTTGCCGAATAGTAGACTGCGATGTCCTGCAGGAGACGGTTCACGGGCTGTCTCCACCCCCGTATATGTGGCGAATGGTAGTGTAGGGGCGATGCTTGGTTTCGATAAACACCTTCGAGAGATAGATGCCGATAACCCCGATGCAGAAAATCGTGATGCCGCCAAGCAGCCAGAGAGATGCCACGATAGACACCCAGCCGTCAACTCCCACGCGGAACCAGGTCTTCTGGATCAGTAGCTTTGCGATGAAGCCGGCCGAGAGCAGCGTGATGACGAGCCCGAGATAGAAAATCATGACCAGGGGGCGGTCACTGAAGGAGGTTATGGAATTTATCAGTATCGCCAGCTTGCGGCGCAGGCTGTAGCTTGTCTGGCTGGTGCTAAGCTTGTTGACGACAAGAGGGCGCTGGACGAATCCGGCCGCAGCCCAGAGGCCGGCGAGAAACACTTCCTGCTCGCGATAGTGTGTCAATGCCTCGACGTAGCGGTGCGTCATGAGTCGTGCGGTAATCAGGTTGGAGGGAATCCGGACGGAGCTGAGCAGGTTCAGCAGCCAGTAAAAGAGGTGTCCGGAAACACGCTCGAATAGGCCGCCCTTGCGCGCAGACTGGATCCCGTATACCACGTCAGCATCTGGTGAACGCATGAGCTCTTCCCAGAAGCCGGTGAACAACTCGGGTTCCTCCTCGAGATCCACATCGATGAGAAAGACGTATTGTCCGCGGGCGTGCATCAACCCGGTCATGAGAGCCTTGTGGTGACCGAAGTTGCGGGAGAGGTCGATGATGCTGACCTCGGGGTGTGCACGGCAGACCTCAAGAGCCACCTGGAGGGAATCATCCGGCGAACCATCGTTGACAAGGATGATCTCATAATCAGACGTGACCGAGGAAACCACGTTGCTCATCCGCCGGTGAAACTCGCGGATATAAGGAGCTGAGCAGTAGAGGCTGGTGACGACGGATACCATCATTGCTGTGTGTGGAAGCTCTTAAGGTACTTCGGTGCTTCCGGGCCGACGTTGAAGATCAGGTCGATAATGGATACCTCGTGCACGAACGGAGGAGAGTACAGTTGCGGGTACTCGGGATACCCCGAATAGTCCATGAAGGAGAGTTTGATCCCGCGATTCCTGAACTCAGCGGGTTCCAGATATGCGCGTGCCGCGGGGCCTGAGACATACTCGGTAACGCTGCCCAGCTTGTCCAGGATCTCGAGTATTCGTATCATCTTCCGTCCGGTACAGCAAAGATCGCGTGAGTCGAGGAATTCGGTTTTGATGCCCAAGAGGTCATGAGCAATCCGCCGGATCATGTGCCGGTTCATTTCCGAGAGATTGGTCCATGCGTGACCGAGATAGAAGTCTCGGAAGAAGTCCTGGTATGCGCTGAAGAAGCGGGCCTTCCTGTAATAAAAGTTGATCTTCTCCCAGTGCTCCCGCTGCCAGGCATGGTCAGTCAGCCTGACCTCGTGGATCAGCCTGTGCCTGTTGGCGCCGCAGGGAACGCTAAGCCAGAGGGAACCCATGGGCGTCTTGATCCTGTTCCTGCTGCGCCAGTCCCGCGCCGTGTACTGGACATCATCCAGCAGCACGAAGAGATCAACCATCCCGATGATGTCGAAATACCCCTTCCATGGGATATAGCTCGATTGGATGATCGCGACCTTTCTCTCCGTGACCGGCGGGCTGAAATGAGGGTGGCTCGCGCGCATAAGCGAAGACTGGAACACCCCGAGGTGACGGCAGGGCAGCCCCCACCTTGCTACGGCAGCATAGCAGATTGCGTCTGATGCGTGCAAGGTACTTGCCGGCCCCGTTTCTTCGGTTCCTACTGAAGCACCCGGCTCAACCTGCTGGTGAACTTCTCAGAAAGGAGCGCCTCTTCTTTCCCGATCTCAACGGCCGGATGGGGAAATCATGGATCCTGCGGGCTGCCGACGGCAGCCTTGTCGGCTTCGGCAGGCCTCAGGATGCCGAAACGGGTGAGCACGAAGCGGTTCCTGTCAAAATCCCCTGATGTGGCATTTGCCAGGATCGGCTCATATTCGCCGTCCGCGCCGATTTCGACCGCCGCCAGGAACTCGCCAGGTTCGTCGACCACGATCTGGTTGTGCCAAGCGCCGTCTTTGAGAACTCCGAGGTCTAGCCCGCCTTCGTCTACCCTGCCTGCGGCCACCAGAAACGAACCTTTTGTCAGAGTCACTTTCTCGAATCTGGCCAGATACGACAGCCGCGACCTCACCCGGCCATCCACCAGAACCCGACCCATGTCAAACTTCACCATGCTGGAATAAATATGGCTTGCCCTCGGGCGATCTGGTTCCGCCTGCACGGACGCCGGATTAGTGACCCAGCTCCAATCCATCACGTTTTCAGAGAGACGCGCCGCGTAGATCGACGGGCCGTCATGCCGGGGATGCTCCAGCCTGAGAGTCTGGTACAGCGTGTCTCTCTCCCAGCCGGCGGGAAGCGCTAGGTCCAGAAGGAGAGGCTTGTCATTCAGGTTTACCAGCCGATAGAAACCTGCGATCTTCGGCACCAGTTCCCGGCTGGTTTCGATGCCGAGAAACTGCCACCGTGCTGTGTCGACAAAGCGGGTTCCATAGACAGGGAAGAAGATGCGATTTACCCCCTTGCGCAGGACTACCCGGAGAAGCCGTGCGTGCGGGGCATAGACGAACGGATGATCGTACTTGAGAGAGAGCTCTGTTACGGCAACAGGTTCGGCGCACTTGAATTCCATCAGGTAGTAATCGGTCAGGTAATTGCCGCCGTTGGTCGTTCGCACAGCGAAATCTTTCCAGTGGATGAAAACCGTGCCGTCGCTGCGAGGAGTAAGCGCGAATTCGACATCTTTCTTCACTGCCGAGATATAGGAGTCAAAGAGCCTTGTCAGACCCTGGCTTTGATAACGACGCAATGCCCACATCGGCAGAGCTATCAGGACCACGGAAACCACGGCTATGGTCGACAGCCTGATGACCGCCGTCTTCAAGGAGGAGAATGAAGATGGTGCCGGGGGAATGCGGCAAAGCAGCGACGGACGCGTGCCCTCACGAATGCCGCGGTGGGGTTCTGCCGCGGCCTTTCTACGAGATGCACTCCACATGGCTGGAAGCGAACGCAAAGGGCGTGCAGCGAGAGAACACGCTGCCGCCGCGGCGAAGGACAGTGTCAGGACAGAAATGAACTGGAGATGGAAGAAATGTCGGGTCGAGAACTGCAGAAAGGGGTAGCCAGCTAGAATCAGCACAAGAAAAATTGTGAAAAATCCGTAGCGGAGGCCTCTCAGGGCTGCCGCCGCCAGGAGGAAGCACATGAGAAACACGCCATAACCGCGCAAAAGTCCGAGAACCGTGAAAACCCTGTCAAGCGTCTGATGATACGGAATCGCCGGGTCGAGATTGTAGGGAGGGAAGTATGTGAACGGGAACTCCAGCACGCCGATCACCGACGCCCAGAAGCGCGTCAGCAGGTCGGCCGGGAACCGGCGAACCAGTTCGCCTATGTACAACCTCACCATCGGATCATAGTCCGCGGTAAGCATGCGCGGCGAATAGGAGTGCATCCGTTCCGCGTAACTCCCCACGGTGCTGGCAACGTACTCATCGTTGTAGAAAGGGCCCAGATCATAAACCGATGGCCGGATATCGAGCGCTTCATCGAAGGGGGCAGTGAACCCGAGAAGGACCACATGGGAGACGTTGGTTCCCGCAGATGCCCGATCGAGGTGGATCGGCGCGGCACTTACTGCATAGGCAAGAACAATGAGCCCTACAGCGGCGGCTTTGCTGCGCAACTCGTGCCACGGCCTGCTGCCGTAGAAGAGCAAGAACATCACGATAAGGATCGGTACAAAGCCTTCGATATCGTTCCGGAAGCCGGCACCGATGCCAAGGATGCACCCTCCTAACACGGAGAGCAGCAAAAGGTTCCTTCGGGAGGGAGATTTCAGGACGATATGCCCGAGAATGGCTATCGCGCCGAGTATGAAGGGAGCCTTGGAGTAATCGCGGAGCGCCGGGAGCATCTCAAGTTGCACCGGCGAGAAGCACATGAAGAGCGCGAGGGCGGCCGCGGGCCCGGCGGTGAATGCCAGGCGGAAGATCGCGTAGAAAGAGACCGTTGCGATGGCATAGAGACTGGCGTTGATAGGGGCCACCGCGGGCCAGGATATCCCAACGATCCGCCACCAGAGACCAACCGTCAGCAGGAGGTATCTGGTGGCCCGGTGGAAAAGGCTGAGGCCTCGAACCGGGATGTCGCCGGGGATCTCGGCGGGATCAAGGGATTGCCTCCTGGTTTCCAGGAAATCCTTCAGCGCGGGTGCACAGGTCGGGTCCGGGTTGATGAAGCCCCGACCGGATGCAAACATCACCGCGGGCCCGAACCACTTTTGGTAGAAAGACGGCGTTCCGTTGAGGTGTGTGCAATAGAACAAGCCGGTTATGAATCCGATCGCTGCCAGGGCGATGCCCACCCAGATTTTCATCGGCTCGCGACCGAAAAACAGCCTGACTCGTCGAAAGTCAAGCAAGGGAGCGCTTGTGGTGCCTGTCATGACTCTTGAGTATCCTCAGGCGAACCGGGGGAGGGGAGCAAGTTCGTGTATGGCGGCCATACGGCGATTCATCAAGTGTTACCTTGCAGTGCGATTGCTTGCGGCCGGAAGGTCGGCGGGATACTTTCCACCCCACGACGGTGAAGTCATTGTATTTCGGTTCCAAGCGTCATCCAGCCTTGTCGTTGAAATCTCGTACGTACGGAACGTGTTGAACTGACGCACCGCCCGCATCACCAGCCGCCGGCTGTAATGCTCTTCCATCAACCTGCCCAACAGTGTCATCAGTTCGTCGTTTGCCATGATGGGAGGCGATGACCCGTTGAGCAGACAATCCATCAGTCCCCGGCATCCCTCCTCGCGCCACTGGGCTTTCGCATAGGGCGCCGGCGAGAACGCTCCCAAGGCAAACCATCGGTAATTCTTGGCCTTAACAGCGCTGACAAAGACAGGATAAGCCGCTTCGTAGTCCAGCACTGCTCCCCAGACGATGTAGAGCCGTCCTTCGTCCAGCCGGGTGAAATCCTCCGCTATTCTAGCCTCGTTGCGGATCATGCCCGCATTCGCAGTCTGGGTCATTGCCGCGACAAAGACCAGCGCAATGCCTGCCGCCGCCGTCAGAATTTCCCTGCCCGCACTGCGGATGCGCCCGCCCATCAGCGTCAGAACCAGGATACTGCCAACAAGAGGGTAATATACACGTTGCGCCCACGGTCTTCCAAAAGCGCCGATCACGCCGATCGTCACGCAAAACACTCCGCCGGATATCAGCGTTCGGTTTCGTGCCCCCGGCACAAGGGTGAACGACATGATAACGAGTGCGATCAGCGGCAGGAGTGACCGGTTTGCCAGCCCTGAGAACGTAGTGCGCACATTGCCCAGGTTCTCGAGCGTCCAGTCGGCCACTCGCACTTGGCCCAGCAATGCGGAAAGACGGACCGGGTCGGCCGTATTTTGATCTGCGAAGAACCAATGCGTGACCAGCTCGATGTCGTTCCAGGTAAAGCCACAGGCGGCCAGAAGTTCAGGACGGGTGCGAAAGTATCCGGCGCCGCCATAGTCCGTGAAGGCTGCACGCAGCAGGTTGAGTTCCCGATATTCGTCCCAATCAGGCTGCCGGTAATAGGCGTGATCGACAACCCCGGCGGCACCGGCAAGGCAAATTGCTGCAGCCAGAAACACCTGAAGCTTTCGATCGCCAAGGAAGGCCCGGTACGGAAGGAACGGCATTCCCACCAGCATCACGAGATAGAACTGCTGTTCACGCACCAGGAATCCCAGGAGCAGCAGGATTGCTGAAATGGCCAGAGAGCCCCGAGCGCCTCGATGAGCATAGTGTAGGATGCCTGCGATGCCCGCGCAGGTGAGAAGGCCGGCCAGCACCGAAAATTGAGGGAAAACAATCGCCGGAAGGAACAGCGCGGAAACCATGGTGAGTGCCAGGGCACGGCAACCGGTCCATTCGGATACGAAGTAGACGGTTCCCCAGGCTGCAGCAAAAAGCAGCGCAAGCGATAATACCGAGTAGGGAAAGATGTCAAAGAGTACCGGGAAATGCCCTACGATCCAGCCGTAGATGACGTTAGAGAAGACCAATCCTGCCGAAGGATAAGCCGAGATCCCGTATCCATGAACCACCATGGACATAGCAATATCGTCATTGGTTTGCCAGTACGGTCTCCAGGCGACCAGTGACACAGTGAACGGCAGGGCAGCGAAAAAGCCGGTGAAAACGATCTCGCGCCGGGAGCTGCGACCGAGGCTTGGCCGTTGATCATCGGTCATGGCGGACTCCATCACGATCCCTCAGACTGTCGAGAACGAGGCTCCTCCCGGACCGCCAAGCCGAAACCGGTAGCGCCATATCCATTGCCGCAATACAGAGCGTACCGCTGCCCGGCGTGATCAAATACGTGTGCGTATTCGACGGACTGTGCGTCCCACCCGTCTCCTGAGGGCCCGAGGCCGTGTTCGCCATTCCCACGCTCCCAATGGATGCCGTCGGGAGATTCAGCGTACCCGATGCGATACTTTTCGCCCCGGTAAGAGAACCACATCCTGTAACGGCCGGGTTCGGCGATGACGCACGGTCTTGAATGAGCGTATGCCTCTTCGGAGACGACATCAATGCACACGTCCCCAGTAGGTTGCCAGTGTATGCCATCTGACGACTCGGCGTACTTGATAGCGTGATCCTGTTCTCCGTGAGGGTGCCGCCAGCGGACGGTTGATCCGTACCACATCCTCCAGGTTGATCCCTCTTTCAGCACCCACGGGTAGGAGAGCGTCAGCGGGTCGGAGTCGCACCGGTCGAGAACCGGAGCCGGTGAATTCTTCTCAAATTGGCCCCCGTCGATACTGACCGCCAGCCCGATACTGTTCCGGAAGGGAACTGTCACGCAAAGGTTCCAGCCGACATAGTAGAGGTAGCGGCAACGCCCTGTTGGGACGATGCAGGCCATGGAGACACCGCTGTCGTCGAAATAGCCTGCCTTCCCGAAGGTCAGAACCGGTCGGGTCGAAACCTCGCGTACCTTGAGAGAATCGAGATCCAGTATCAGGCTCGCCACACTGGACCTGCTGCTCCGGTCCCTACAGCTGAAATAGACTCGGTACTCTGATCCCTCCACGTGCTCCGCGAAGGGATTCGCCGCATGGCTGAACATCCAATCGAAGTTTCCTGCCGGGCAAAAAACCCTTCCTAGCCGCCGCCACGCCATATAACGGAGCTCCTCATCTGCTCATCAACGGGATTCATCCTGCCGTTGACGCTCGGACCTGTCGAGGTGATGTGATTTTACACCGGAAGCGCGGTCCTGCTCGCGCGATATGCCGGGACAATTGCGTTTCAGCGAAAAACGAACCTCTTGACCGCAAAAGCGCGCGTGCCTCCGCGGGTACCGGACAGGATTGAGATCGAATTTGCGTAGATGACTGGCGAGGTGGAGTCTATGCCATTGAAATAGACGGTTGATCGGGACCCATTGATCAGCACAGTCGTCCGCGACACGGTTCTGCTTCGCAGCACATACAGACCCAGCGCGGAAACCGGCAGCGGGACCTCCTCAAGAAACTCCAGCGGTGAATAGCCCTGTCCGGGCTGGAAAGTATCCTGTTCGTGGTAGACATTGAGGTAGAGCAGAGGATAGTCGAGGTAGTAGGCCCTCGCCATTGTGTCACCAAAAGCCCCGAGGAACTTGTACTCGATCGCGTCCCACTTCTGCTCACGACTGGCGGCCGAGATGTCCTCTGCCGTTGCCCAGTTGCCATTGGACGCTAGGCGCAGCGAGAGACTGAAATTCGGATCCAGCAGCATCCAATTCTGCTGCTCGGGATTGTAGAGTTCGACAAGCGTGTGCATATCGTAGTAGTTGCTGTTGAAACCGATATTCAGGTAGCGTGCTGGCCCGATGCCATACTCCTGGAGCATCAAGAACAGGGTCTGTGCGTAGTCCGTGCACATAGCCCACCACCGACCGTTCGAGGCGGCGACTTTGTCCAGGAGAGTGCCCTCCGCCGTGATGCCCTGGAAATCGGCCATCATTCGCACCTGGTCTGTGAGCGACAGAGCCGTATCCAGTCTCGAATTGAAGGAGGCGGGTCCCGCTGCGACTCGGAACGAGGCATCCGAGTGGTACCAAGTCCCATCGAGTTGGGTCCACAGGCGTGCATAGATACTTGTATTCAACGGCACGGAATCGATAAATCGCGTGGTCGTCCGGATTTCGCCGCTGTCATGCAAATCGGCTCCTCCGGGAGTAGACCCCACCCACAGGCGGTAGCTTTGGGCGTTGGCAACGGACGTCCATTGGAACGGGAGTGACAAGTCAACAGAAATGGAGCCATTGGACGGATAGACAAGCAGGGACTCCGGGTTGAAGGCGCTTGCAGCCGAGAAAACGGAATCAGTCCAATACCAACTCCCCCTGACCTTCGTCCAGATCCTTGCATAGAGGATGGAACCGACCGGCAGGCCGGGGACCAGCCTCCAGGTTGTCTGAATCTCCCCGCTGTTGTGTAAGTCATTCCCTCCCTGGCTTGTGCCGACGTACAGGTAGTAGCAGTCCGCGTCTGGGACTGCCGTCCACTGAAAGGGCTTTGTTGTGTCAGCCCCGAAGGTACGATCAGCCGGGTAAACAAGTGTCGCATAGGGACTGTACAACTGGCTGGCAGTCGTGAAGGCAGCGTCGTTCGCATACCAGGCGCCGTTGACCTTAGTATGGATCCGAGCATAGTAGACTCGGCCCGGCGCCAGGTTCGGCATGATCTGACTTGTGGCCTGGGTCTCGCCGGTATCGACCAGGTTCTTGGAGCCCGGGGAGGTACCTACGTAGAGGTAATAGGCCTGAGCTCCAGTTACCGATGTCCACCTGAAGGGGAGGCGCAGGTCCGACACCGTTCCTCCGGCGGTCGGATATACGAAAGTAGAGACTGGGATATAGCTCTTCGAAACTCTGAACCTCGAGTCCGAGTAGTGCCAGCTCCCGGCGATCTTCGTATGAATTCGCGCATAGATTGTCGGTCCGACGGGCAGGCCTGGGACCAGGCGACTCGTCGCGGGAATCTCACCGCTGTCGTGCAGGTCCTTTGCCCCGGGGCTTGACCCTACGTATAGGTAGTAGCATTCCGCCTCAGGCACCGGAGTCCACTGGAAAGGAATGGTTGAATCAATACCGACTGATCCGTTTGTGGGAAAAGTCAGGATTGAAGCTGAAGTCTGCGCGTACGCCCAATCCAGAGGGGCCAATAGCAGGAGCAGAAACAGCCGTTCACACAATCTCAATAAGAACCGCATGGTACCGCCCACTCCTCTTCAATACCTCGTGGGCGCGCTCCGGACGATTCAAAACCGCTGCCGGCCCGGTGAGCGCCTCTAATGTTCCGTGCTAACCATATCGACTTGCGGCGACACAGCTTTAAGGGGGCGAGCCCACTTGACGTCGGTCTTTGAGGAAGGTCATCAAGGCTGCGGTGATACTGTCTATAATGGTCACGTTATGCACAGCCTCTCGAAGCTGCGGTTGATGTTTTGGACCTCACGATACCTGCAGCCCGGACAGATCAGGACGCGGCTGCTACGCATCGCGCGGCGGCTTTGGTGGTCCATTCGAGGGAGACATGCGCCCTCGCCTGTCGAATCGCGGACGGTTCCATTTGCCCCGCTATTTGAAGGGCTGGTCCGGCTGACGGACGCACCGGGCTGTCCGGCGCTGGCCAGGACTTTGGAGGGGGCCAGAGAGATTTCAAGGGGAAGGTTTTGTTTCTTGAACCAGTGTGTCGATTTTGGTTCCGCACCTGCGTGGCACGACCCCAGCCTGAGTCAACTCTGGCGCTACAACCTTCACTATTTTGACTATGTCCAGGATCTGCTGGCCTGGAAGGCTGTGGAAGGTAGTGGCGAGGCCTATGCAACTTTCAGGAATCTGGCCGATTCATGGATCAAAGAGAACGTGCGCCTCAAGGGGGACGGTTGGCATCCTTATACGCTTTCATTGCGGATCGTCAACTGGATCCATGCTGTCGCTGGCTTTCGCACAGAACTGCAGGCGGACGCGGATTTCAGTGAGCGACTGACCCGGAGCCTCGCGGGCCAGGCGCTCGTCCTATCGTGTGATCTCGAGTTCGACGTTCGCGGCAACCATCTGCTCGAGAACATCCGGGCGCTGATATGGGCAGGCATGGTTCTTGATGGGACACTGCCCGGCCGTTGGTATGCGCGGAGCCTCGCCCTGCTCGAAAGAGAGCTGGCCGAACAAGTACCCCCTGACGGGGGTCATTTCGAGCGCAGCCCGGGGTACCATCTGAGAGTCCTGCAGGTCTGCCTAGAAACGGCCATCATGATCCGCCGTAACCGCGGCAGCGTTCCCCCCTGGCTTGACGGGGCGATTCGTCGCATGCTCGATTATCTCGTGGCGGTTCTTTGTCCGGACCGACAGGTTCCGCTGCTAAAGGATACTGCCCTGGATACGGCGCTGCCCCCTGACTCCTTGCTGGCGGCCGGAGCCCTCTATTTCTCCGATCCCCGATATGCCTTCCGTCAGAACGGCGGCCTGTATCCTCTGCTGATCTTCGGGAGGGACGCGTTTCAAGTCACGCCTCGGCAGCCTGCCGGCACGGTGATGGATAAGATCACAACCTTTGGCGGCAACGACTACTTTGTCATGCGGGACGACTCGCGGGGTGACTACATGATCGTTGACGGAGGGAGGCCCTGTCCGGACTATCTGCCAGCCCACGCACATGCGGATCTGCTCTCGTTCGAATTGTCCGTCTCCGGACACCGCGTGATCTCTGACTCCGGAGTCTTCGAGTACGCGGCTGGTCCTTGGCGGGATTACTTCCGTTCGACGCGCGCTCACAATACGGTTGAAGTGGAGAAGGAGAATCAGTCCGAAGTCTATGGAAGCTTCCGCGTCGGCCGGCGCGCCCGCCCGGGGCCGAACATCCTGCTTCAAGGTGATGATTGGGCCTTGTATCAGGGCAGCCACGACGGCTACACCCGCCTCCATCCTCCTGTACTTCATCGTCGTACCATTGCATGGGTCAACGATCGATTCTGGCTGGTCTTGGATGAACTGTTCGGCTCGGGAGAAAGCCGCGCCACGAGCCACATCCATTTTCATCCGAGGATGTCGCTCCGAGAGAGAGAGCCTGCCTTATGGCGGGTTGAATTCCAAGGCCTTTCGGTTTGGCTCAGAGCAGTTGGACATCAGCGGTCTGTAATGACGAACGGACGATCGACGCCATGCCGGCAAGGTTGGTATTCGGAACGATTCGGTCACATGACTCCAAACGCCGTCTTATCGCTCGAACATGTTTCGTCGCTGCCTTTCTGCTTTTGCTATGCTATCTTCAAACACACTGCAGGCAGGCTCGAGCTGGCTGCGTCATCGGGTGAGAGAATCGTGTCGGTCATCCAAGAGCCGGGAAGCTGGACAGTCAGGGTTCCGGGACTCGGTGCGCCAACTCTTATATGAAGATAGCCTACTACTCACATTACTTCTTCCCCGAGATCGGGGCTCCCTCCGCCCGCATACTCGATTTCGGGCGGCAATGGATCGATGCGGGGCATCAGGTCAGCGTCGTCACGTGTTTCCCGAACCATCCCGCCGGCAGGCTGTATCCGGGTTACAGCAAGGGTCTCTATCTTCGGGAAGACCTGGAAGGGATCGACGTCCACCGTCATTGGACGTACATCACACCGAACCGGGGTTTCCTGAAGAAGACGATCGGGCACGCGTCGTTTTTCCCATCGGCACTTCTGCTCAGCAACCGCAGACTGCCCCTTCCAGAAGTCGCCATAGGCACGTCGCCGACGTTTTTCGCGGCCATGGCAGCAGCCGCGATGGCGCGCCGTGGCCGTATCCCGTTCGTGATGGAGGTGCGCGACCTCTGGCCCGCTATTTTTGTTGATCTCGGTGTGCTCCGAAACCCCCGTCTCATTCGCCTGCTCGAAAAGTGGGAGCTCTGGCTCTATCAACGGGCGACAAAGGTGATCACCGTTACGGAGTCGTTTCGTAATAACATCATCGATCGCGGAGTTCCTGCCGAGAAGGTGGCTACGGTCCCGAACGGAGCGGACGTTGAGTTCTGGACACCGTTGCCTGCGCCGGCCGATCTTCGGAAGCATTTGGGGTTGGCGGAGAGCTTTGTCGTCCTATACATCGGCGCGCACGGAATATCCCAGGGACTCTCGTCAGTGCTCCGGGCTGCAGCTCTGCTGCGCGACCGCCCGGGGATCAAGTTCCTTTTTGTAGGCGAAGGGGCAGAGAAGGATATGCTGGTCCGGCAGGCCCGAGATGCCGGCCAGAAAAACGTCCAGTTTCTCGAAGCCGTCGACCGTCACGGAGTGCGGGATTACTACGCTCTGGCCGATGTATGCATCGTCCCGTTGAGAAACATCCCATTGTTTGACACGTTCATCCCGTCAAAGATGTTCGAGATCATGGCAATGGGGAGGCCGATTATCGGTGCTGTCAGGGGGGAGGCTGCAGCGATCCTCGTAAGGTCGGGCGGTGCTGCGGTCGTGGGGTCCGAAGACAGTGTCGGCATGGCCGAGGCCGTTCGTGTCCTGGCAGACCATCCGGACCGCCTGCGGGAAATGGGCGCCGAGGCAAGAAAGTTCGTCGTCGCCAATTACTCGCGACGAACTCTCGCGCAGCAATACCTGCGGGAACTCCGGGATGCAGTCGAGAGGTCCAGCCGGAGAAGAGGAGGAGCCGGGCCCGGCGCGCACCCTGGATCCCTGCGGAGTAGGATTCCATGAGGATCCTGGTGACCGGCGCGAGCGGATTTACGGGCTCCTTCGTCGTACCGGCTCTGGTGGAACGCGGGCACGACGTGACCTGTTTCGTAAGAAGGAGTAGCCTGACAGCTTCGCTGCCGCTTGACCGGGTCAGCCTGCGTTACGGCGACCTGGCTGAGCCTGCTTCGCTCGAAACCGCACTGCAGGGCAACGAGGTTCTGGTAAATCTAGCCTCGCTCGGGTTCGGACATGCCCGTGGTATTCTGAGTGCGGCCCGCGGCGCCGCCGTCCGCCGCACTCTATTCTTCAGTACGACCGCGATATTTACGCACCTCGATGCCCGAAGCAAAGCGGTCCGGGTTGCCGCAGAGGAGGCAATCCGTTCGAGCCCGCTCGATTACACGATTCTACGGCCGACAATGATCTTCGGCACGTCGCGGGACCGCAATCTCAGTCGTCTGATCCGGTTCCTGAAGAAGTGGCGTGTCGTTCCCGTCCCGGGAACGGGCGAGGCGCTTCAGCAGCCGGTCTACGTTGAGGATCTTGCCCGTGCAGTTGTTCGTGTCATCGATACGGACGAAACGATAGGGAAAATGTACAACCTGTCGGGTGCGCGGGCCGTGTCTTTCAATGCTTTAGTAGACACCGTGGCCGAGCTCCTGGACCTCCGCACGATCAAGGTTCACCTTCCTGTTGCCGCGTTTGCAGCAGCCGTATCTGCCGCAAAACGGGCGTCGATACCCCTCCCCGTCAGCGCTGAACAGATACTGAGGCTTACCGAGGACAAGGCCTTCGATCATACCGAAGCAACGAAAGACTTCGGATATGCGCCGAAGCCGCTTCGAGAGGGGATTTTGCTGGAACTGCAGGAGATGGGGCTGGCATAATGAGCACCATCTCGGTCTCGTGTCAGTCAACCCTGCGAGAGACAACATGCACTTTCTGATCGGTGTATGCATCGCAGCATTCGCTCTTTCCCATTACGGCGTCACGGTCTTCCTGCGCTGGGCGAAACGAGGCGGCATCCTCCTCGACCTCCCGAACGAGCGCAGTTCGCACCAGCAACCGACACCCCGCGGTGCCGGCCTTGTGATCGTTGGAGTCACCCTTTCGGGTCTTTGGCTCCTGTGGGGGCTGTTTGGGACGGCTCAGACGACCCGACCACTCGCCCTCTATACGCTCGGGGCTTTGCTGATAGCAATCGTCAGCTGGTTCGACGACCTGCGTTCGATGCCGCGATGGATTCGCTTTGGCGCCCACCTACTTGCGGCAGGATGCGGGGTTGTCGGCCTCGGGTACTGGATCGCACTTACCATTCCGTCCGTCGGATCGTTCAACCTGGGCTGGGCCGGTGCCGTCCTGACTTTGCTATGGATCGTCGGCCTGACGAATGCCTACAACTTCATGGACGGCATCGACGGCATCGCCGGTGCGCAGGGTGTAGTCGCGGGATTGGGCTGGGGCATCTTCGGCCTGGCAAGCGGGCAGCCGTTGGCGGCGGGGCTGGGCTTTCTGGTGGCATCGAGCAGCCTGGGATTCCTCGGACACAACTGGCCACCGGCAACCGTTTTCATGGGTGACATCGGCAGCGCCTTCCTGGGCTACACCTTCGCTACACTGCCCCTGCTCTCCAACCGCCTGTCCGGAAGCCCCGCGAGCACCGGCACCGCGATTCTGGGTCTGCTCCTGGTTTGGCCTTTTGTTTTCGATACCTGTCTTACATTTCTCCGCCGCCTGATCAGGGGAGAAAATGTGACCCACGCTCACAGATCTCACCTGTACCAAAGGCTCGTGGTTGCCGGTCGGAGCCACCAGACCGTAACCATTCTCTACGGCGCTCTGGCGTTCTCCGGCCTTCTCCTGGGTCGGGTATGGTCACCGGACGCTCCCGCCGGCAACACGACGGGAATCCTGATTCTGCCCGTACTCTGCCTGGGTCTTTGGCTTTGGGTGACCGGCCAGGAGAAGACGCGGATGGAGCCTGAGCCCGCTGCCCAGGGCCTCATCCTCAAGTATCGCAGGATGATCATCGTCCTGTCTCAGGCCGTCCTTCTCGCGGCGACCTACTGCCTCAGCTTTCTCTTGAGACTCGACTTCAGTTTTTCCGAACCTTATAGGCGCTCATTTCTTGTGACCCTCCCACTTGTTCTGGCGATCAAACTGCCGGTTTTTTATTACTTCCGTCTGTTCAGCGGGTGGTGGCGCTATGTCGGAATGAGCGATCTGCTCGACATAGTGAAGGCTGCGATTGCCGGCGCCCCGCTGGTTTTTGGAGCAGTCTACTGGGCGCACGGACTCATCAACTATCCACGTTCGATCTTCGTCGTGGACCCGATTTTGACGGTCCTGGTCGTAGGTGGGACGCGCTTCGCAGTCCGCGCCTACTACGAAAGCGCCCGGCTGCACCTGACGCATGCGAACACTCTGGTTGTGGGCGCGGGGCGCGCCGGCCGTGCCGTGGCCCGCGAGCTGCGCGGGAACGAGCGGCTCGAATACAACCTGGTCGGATTTGTCGACGACGATCCGACGAAGAACGGCGTGCGGGTGGAGGGAATCAAGGTGCTGGGAAGCACCGACGAACTGCCCCGCCTGATTGAGGAAAACGACATCGCGCACATCCTGATCGCTATACCCTCCGCCACGGGTAAGCAGATGCAGACCATTATCGCCAAGTGTCGTGAGTGCAAGGTGGACTTCAAGACCCTGCCGGCTATCGGCGACATTATCCGCGGGTCCGCCTCTGCAACCGACGTCCGCAACCTGCGCGTGGAGGACCTGCTGGCCCGCGAACCGGTGCGTCTGGATTTGGCGAGCATTAGGGCCAAGTTCCAGGAGACGCCCGTCCTGATCACTGGAGCGGGCGGATCCATCGGCTCAGAGCTTTCCAGGCAGATCGCCGATTTCCGGCCGTCGAAGCTGGTACTGTTCGACCAGTCTGAGAGTGACCTTTTCGAAATCGAACTCGAGTTGGCGCATAGGTTTCCCGCGCTCAAGCGTGTCGCAGCAGTAGGCGACATCCTGGACGTCAAACGATTGCGGGAAATCTTCGCGGAACACCGCCCCCAGTCGGTCTTTCATGCGGCCGCTTACAAGCACGTCCCCATGATGGAGCAGAACTGCTTCCAGGCAGTCACGAACAACATTTTCGGGACCTACAACGTTGCCCTGATGGCACGGCAGTATGATGCCGGGGAGTTCGTGATGATTTCCTCCGACAAGGCGGTCAACCCGGGCAACGTCATGGGAGTGACCAAGCGGGTGGCAGAGCTCCTGATTCTCGGCCTCCAGCATCATCAGACGAGGTTTGTGTCAGTCCGTTTCGGCAACGTCCTCGGCAGCAGGGGGAGCGTTCTGCCGGTTCTCCAGCAGCAGATCGCTGCGCGCAGTCCGATCACGATTACCGACCCCGAAGCCAAGCGGTACTTCATGACGATTGCGGAGGCCGTACAGCTGGTCCTGCAGGCATCCACCATGGGGAAGGGAGGCGAGATTTTCGTGCTTGATATGGGAGAGCCGGTCAAGATCGTCGATCTCGCCCGCACGCTGCTGACACTTTCGGGGCTTGAACCGGACCGCGACGTGAAGATCGTATTCACCGGCCTCAGGCCGGGTGAGAAGCTGTTCGAAGAGCTGAAGCTCGAAGGAGAAGGCATCAAACCGACGGCCCACGAAAAGATCAGGGTCCTGGACGGCGGTGCCGTCAGTTTTGAGCAGGTCCAATCCTGGCTGGAAGACCTGGCGCGGTTGACCGAAGCGCGTAATGTTCACGGACTGGTGAGCAAGCTGAAGGAGATCGTGCCGGAATACACGCCGAGTCCGCAAATCCTCGCCCGCTCCGACGTCGACCGGTACGACGAGTTTCTGGCCTACGGGCGAATGGACTCAAACCAGCAGAAGTGATCCTGAAGAGGCGGCGCCATTGACCAACGAAGGCGCCGCCGCTTTGGGTGATGCAGTCACTCGGGTTAGGGACAGGCCAGCTGATTGGTAGCCAAAGCCCCTGCGTCGTCGACCGTCACCCTCCAACACGTGAGGCCGCTTGACGACTTCAAGATAATCCCCTTGCCGGGGGTACTGATGTAGACGTCTGTGTCCTTGCGGCAAGCGTGCGTGATTAGTGCGGAGGCTTTTTGATACCGTCTGGCTGTCGGCGCGATGTGCGCCAGGAGGACAGCCGATGGAATCGAAGAACA
>Ga0316622_100000190_pt1 | contig 32217 bp, 25 predicted proteins | sample OWC_Aug_OW2_C1_D_FD_207646 | JGI IMG/M metagenome (GOLD analysis project Ga0316622, IMG submission 207646) | Wetland soil microbial communities from Old Woman Creek delta, Ohio, United States - OWC_Aug_OW2_C1_D5_C | ecosystem: Environmental > Terrestrial > Soil > Wetlands | place: USA: Ohio... | reverse complement strand
ATCCTGGCCGCGCGGGAGAGGCTGAAGCGCCAGACGCTACGCCGTCGGCGTCGTCAGAACCGGGCCCTGCCGGAGCGAAAGGAGGAGATCATCCGGCCCGCAGTGTTCCGGGAAGTGTCTCTTATTCTGGAGCCTCAAAGTGTGCCACTTACTTGACGACGCACAGACCTCTGCGTCTTCGCCTTCCGGCTGACTGAGGAGGAGCGCAACGCGATCCACAAGGCGGCGGGGCCGGCGAAGGCATCCAAGTTCGCCCGGAGCCTCCTGGTGGCCGCGGCACGCAACGACGAGGCGGCGGTCAAGGCGATTATGAAGGGAGTTCAGAGCGCGTAGCCCTCGCCTACTCCCCCGCTTCCGATGACCTCTTGGGCGACCGAGGGGTCGTCGGCGTTCCTGTGCGAGGCTGTTGCTGCACGGAATCCGCTACGGCATCTCTACCCTTACCCCTGGCCCCGGAAGGGGCCAGGGGTAAGGGGGCAGAGGATCAAGGCGCACCAATTGTCCTGGAGGGTCGGAAGCCGATATTGTAGGTGCTGAGGTACGGGTTGTAGTCGTCGCGACTCGCGCAGCGCAGGTAGTAGTCGTAGATGTTGTTCCAAGAGCCGCCACGAAAAATCCGGAGCGATCCGCTTTCCGGGCCCGGAGGATCCGTCACCGAGGCCGTCCCCGCATCGCATACCCACCAGTCGTTGCACCATTCCCACACATTCCCAGCCATGTCTGAGAGCCCCAACTCCCCCGGCGCGTCGGGATAGCTCCCCACAGGCGAGGTCCAACCCACGCATGGATCGCTGGGCCAGAAGTTCGCCCGGGCGCAGTCCGCCGCCTCGTTCCCCCACGGGTAGATCCGCTCGTCATCGAATTGCGCCGCGTACTCCCACTCCGCGTCCGTCGGCAGGCGATAGCCTGTCGCGCCGTAGGGATCGCCTCCGTTACATTGCCATGTCGAGTGGTTGTAGGCCCGCGACAGCCCCGCCTGAAGGCTCAGCCAGTCGCAGTACGCTGCCGCCCCGCACCAAGTCACCTCTATCACCGGATGGTCCGGGTTGATCCCGTAGCCGGCATCGCGCACGGTGAACACCCCACCGCTGAAGGCGATCTCGCAGTATCCATCCAGGTCCAGAAGCTCCTGCGTGCTTCCATCCAGGTTGTCCCGCACCGAGCCCGTCGTGGCCGTCACGTACCCGTGGTCATAGGCCCACTGCACCGCCTCCAGGTACTCCTGGTTCGTCACCTCATGCTGGCCAAGGTAGAAGTCCCGCGTCAGGGTGACTTCGTGCTCCTGCGTCCCGCAGTAGGCCACCCCATCGCCCATGGTGAAGACCCCGGCCGGGACCGTGACCATGGGCGGTGCCAAAGTTTCGTAGAAGGTCAGGCTGTCGACCTCCGCCACGGCGTGCTGCTCGACCGTCGCCCCCTTGTGGATCCTGATCCGCCACTCGCCTTGGCTCACTGTCGCCCCGGAGACGCGGAACCCGACGACGTCGTAGCTGTCGTCCGGGTAGATGATGTTGACCCGATACGCGCACCGCAGGTAGTCGCCGCGGTAGCTCCAGGTGCCACCGCGAAGGACGCGCATAGCTCCACTGGCCGGCCCCACGGGGTCCGTCACCGGAGTCGTTCCCAGGCTGCACACCCACCAGTCGTTGCACCATTCCCACACGTTCCCAGCCATGTCGGACAGCCCCAACGCCGCCGGAGCGTCCGGATAGCTCCCCACGGGCGAGGTCCAGCCGACGCAGTAGGGGTTGGGGTTGTAGTTCGCCCGGCTGCAATCCGGCGCCTCGTTTCCCCACGGGTAGATCCGCTCGTCATCGAATTGCGCCGCGTACTCCCACTCGGCATCCGTCGGCAGGCGGTAGCCCTGGGCGCTGTACGGGTCGCCCCCATTGCACACCCAGTCGCCGCTGTGCTGATACGCCCGCGGCAGGCCCGCCTGAAGGCTCCGCCAGTCGCAATAGCGCGCCGCCCCGTACCAAGTCACTTCCTTCACCGGTTGGTCCGCGGGGGCATAGCCCTCGGGGTAGGCGCTCTGGGCGCCACTCGACGGCGATTCCCGCAGGTAGAAGCTCCCCGCTCCATCGAACTGGATCTCGCTCCCTTCAGCATCCAGATCCAGCAGCTCCTCTGTGCTCCCATCCAGGTTGTCGCGCACCGAGGTCGTTGTCGCCGTCACGTAGCCATGGTCGTAGGCCCACTGGACCGCCTCCAGATACTCCCGGTTCGTCACCTCGCGCTGCCCCAGGTAGAAAGCCCGCGTCAGAGTCACCTCGTGCTGCTGCATCCCGCAGTAGGCTGAGCCGTCCCCCATGGTGAAGACCCCCGCCGGGACCGAGACCATGGCCGGTGCCACAGTTTCGTAGAAGGTCACGCTGTCGATCTCCACCACGGCATGCTCCTCGACCGTAGCGCCCTTGTGGATCCTCATCCGCCACTCGCCCTGGCTCGCGGCTACGCCAAGAATCAGCGCCAAAGCGAACACCACCGTCATCCGCCGTCTCATCGCTCTATCCTCCCTCAGGCTGCCTTCAACTCGCCTGCTCTTCGTCGTGCGCTCCTGGCCACCGCACTCACGGCAGCAGGATCATCCGTCGGCTCTCCGCGATTCCAGGAGCGGCCAGCTTGTAGAAATAGACTCCCCCGGCCACATTCTTCCCCTCCGCGTCGCGCCCGTCCCAGGTCACCTCGTGGGATCCGGCTAGGCGTTCTTCATCCACGAGGGTGCGGATCAGCCGCCCGTCCACGCTGTAGATGCCCAACTCCACTCGACCGGCCTGCGCTAGCTCGAAGCCGATCCTTGTCGCGGGCGTGAAGGGGTTGGGTCGGTTCTGGAAGAGACGCATGGCCCTCAGGAGATGGGCCGCCTCCTCGGGGTCAGCCACTCCGGAGAAGCCCCAGAGAAACTCAATCTTCTTGATGGAGGCTAGCGCGTAGCTCTCCGACGTCCCGGGGCGCAGGACAATTAGCGAGTCGCTCTCTAACACGACCTGGTCGATCTCGCTCACGGCATAGATCGCGTCCTCGCCACCAAACTGCCGGATGGCCAGCATGGGATCCTCGGCATCGGCGGCGGTTGGCAAGACCAGCGAGGCGTGCAGGACAACGGTGAGCAGAACGAGAGAAGGCGGGAGGGCAGGCGCGTGGCGCATGGTGGACCCCCTTGGCGCAAGTTCACTTGGGTAGAACCGTCTCGGACGGAATTATACCACCGACCCGCGCGGCACGCGATTCCGCTCCCATGCCCGCTCTCGACGCGATCGACAAGGCGGCCGGCCCGCTGAGAACCTCAAAGTCCGCGCGGACCAACCTGATCGGCACCCGCACGCAGACCGACGACCTCCCGCGCCCGGTGGGTCTTCGGCGTCCTGGCGGACTTCTCCCATATCTCTATGTCCTTTCTCGATCGATCGTGCCCGCATAGGTACCAGGACATGGGTTGCCCCGAGATCGATGCAGATCTCCCATTGCGCGACGTTCGTTTCGCACACGATCCCACGCCTCGCTCGTACTCACGGGTGATCAAGTTCGCCCGCACCTTGCCGGTCGCCTCTGCCCGGAACGACGACCTCTCGCAATCGGGAGGTCTTCGGCGTTCATGCCCATCTCCCTCCCACTCGAACCAACCTGCACCACGAAATCGCGACCGTCAGTTTTCCGTGTGACCGGTCACATGGTGAGGAATAGGTAGGAATGCGTAGAAATCGGTAGAAAAAGAATGCGTGCGACCGGGTTGTCCGACCACACGCTTCAGTCGTCCATCTTGTACGGAACTGGCGAGTTAGGTTGGAGGCGCCAACCGGATTCGAACCGGTGATAACGGTTTTGCAGACCGTCGCCTTACCACTTGGCTATGGCGCCTCTAGGTCCTCGCACAGACGGCGGCGCTCAGGCGCCGCCGTCGGGCTGAGCGGGAGACGAGATTTGAACTCGCGACAGCCACCTTGGCAAGGTGGTGCTCTACCGGGCTGAGCTACTCCCGCTTACGCCTTCTGCTTATATCGGCGTGACCCCCTTGCGTCAAGATCGGATTCTAGTCGAGCCGGCCGCGCTTCGTCAACCGCCCGCCCGACCGCGCACGGGCAGCGGCTCCAAGAACCGATCCCCCAATCCCAGACCGCCCAACCGCTTGCCCGCCCGCTTCAGCCCACGCGGCCGCCGGCAAGCACCCAGCCAAGCATTCACGATCCACCGGGCACCCGCCAGGCAGAGCACTAGCCCTGCCCCACCTCCACCTCTTCCCCCCGCCGGCAGCGCATGGCTCTCTCATACGCTCGCACGTACTCGCGTGCCGCCCGCTCCCATGAGAAGTCGAGCGCCATGATCCGGGTGATGAGGTTCTTGAAGGACCGCTGCTGCCCGTAGGCCGCCAGCGCCCGCTCGATCGCCGCCCGTAGCGCCTCGGGGGTGTAGTCCTCGAAGACGAAGCCCGTTCCGCGTCCGCGCGTCGGGTCGAACGCGGTCACCGTGTCGGCAAGCCCGCCCGTCGCGCGCACGATCGGCACGGTGCCGTAGCGCATCGAGTACATCTGGTTGAGGCCGCACGGCTCGTACTTTGAAGGCATGAGGAAGAAGTCCGCGCCCGCCTCGATCAGATGCGCGAGCGGATCGTTGAACCCGATCTCGACTGCGAGTCGGTCCGGGTACTGCTTGGCGAGCTTGCGGAACAGCTCCTCGTACTTGGGCATGCCCGAGCCGAGAATCACCATGCGCAGCTTGCCCGCGCGGAACAGCTCACCCGCGACCTCGGCCAGGAGGTCGAAGCCCTTCTGATCGACGAGCCGCGAGATGATCCCGATCAGCGGAGTGCCGAGGTCCTGGGGCAAGTGCATCGCCTCGAGCAGCCGGGCCTTGTTCTCGGCCTTCCCGGGGAAATCCGACGGCCCGTAATTGTGCGGGAGCAGGGCATCGGTCGCAGGATTCCACAGATCGGCGTCGATGCCGTTCAGGATCCCGATCACGCGATTCGTCCGCGCGCGCAGGACCCCGTCGAGACCGAAGCCGAACTCCTCGGTCTGGATTTCGCGCGCGTAGGTCGGGCTCACCGCCACGATGAGATCGGCGTAGGTGAGCGCGGCCTTCGTGAAGTTGAGCCGCCCGTAGAACTCGAGCGGCGCCATCGGATACATGAGATCCGGGTTCAGGCTGAGGCGCTCGGCCAGCTCCCTCGCCTCGCTCGGATCGGTGCCGTTCCGCGGGAAGATGCCCTGGTAGCCGAGATTGTGGATGCTGTAGACGGTCGCGCTCTGCCCGAGCCCGTTGCCCGCGTGCTCTTCGCGCAAGAGCGCCGCGACGAGGCCCACCTGATAGTCGTTCAGGTGGAAGACGTCGGGCGCCCAGCCGCGCACCGCGCAGGTCTCGAGGATCGCGCGGCTGAAGAAGGCGAAACGCTCGGCGTTGTCCGGCCAGTCCTGGCCGGTCTTCGGATCGACGTAGGGATTCGGGCGGTCGTAGAACGCGTCGTTCTCGAGGAAGTAGACCTCGACGCCGCTCTCGGCGAGCCGCGCGTGATGGACCTTCCCTTCGATCACCCGGTCGCCCAGCCGCACGCCCACGCTCGCGACCGGCTCGAGGCGCAGATTCGCCTGCTTGCGGGCACCCGGGTAGAGCGGCAGGAAAACCGACACGCGATGCCCCTGGCGGGCGAGCACCTGCGTGAGCGATCCCGCCACGTCGGCGAGCCCGCCGACCTTGGCGAACGGCACCATCTCGGCTGCCGCGTAGACGATATCCAGCTTCCGGTCCTTCGAGTCCATTCTTGCACTCGCTCCCTATCGATCCACGCCGGCCGGCCCGGCAGCTCTCGTTCTCGGACCCTGAGCGCGCGCCGCTACCCCATGGCTACCCGCGGCAGCGCGAGGCTCTCCTCGGGGATCTGCACGTCGCGCAGATAGGCGGCGGCGTCTTCGGGCGGCGTCGGATTGATGTAGAAGCCGGTGCCCCACTCGAAACCGGCCACGCGCGTGAGCTTCGGCATGATCTCGAGATGCCAGTGGTACTGGCGCGGCCCGTGGGCGTCGTTGCAGGGCGAGGTGTGGAAGACGAAGTTGTAGGGCGGGTCGCTCAAGGTGAGGTTGATGCGCATCAGCGTCTCTTTGAGGATCCGCGCGAGCGAGTAGTAGTTGCCCTGGTACGACTGCTCGAAGCTGCCGAAGTGGGCCTTCGGCATGATCCAGGTCTCGAACGGGAAGCGCGCGGCGAAGGGTTCCATCGAAAGGTAGTCGTTGTTCTCCGCGATCACGCGCTTCCCGGTCATCAGCTCCTGGTCGATGATGTCGCAGAAGATACAGCGCTCCTTCCACTCGAAGTGCTGCTGGCAGCCGTTCAGCTCTTCCAGGATCCGCCGCGGCACGATCGGGGTCGCGACGATCTGGGTGTGCGCGTGCTCGAGCGAGGCGCCGGCCGCCTCGCCGTGGTTCTTGAAGACCTGGATGTAGCGGAAGCGCTTGTCGCGCGCGAGGTCGATCATCCGCGCGCGGAATGCGGTCAGGACGAGATTGATCTGCTCGACCGGCTGCTCGCTCAACTCGAGCTCGTGGTCGGGCGACTCGATCACGACCTCGTGGGCGCCGACCCCGTTCATCTTGTCGTAGATGCCCTCGGCGCGCCGGTTCAGCCCGCCCTCGATCTGGAGCGCGGGAAACTTGTTCGACACGACGCGCACCTTCCAGCCGGGGCCGTTCACCCGCGTGCCCTTTTCCCGCACCGCATAGACCTCGGGCGGGGTCTTGTCTTCGTGCCCCAGGCAAAAGGGGCAGAAGCCGGCTTTGCGGGCCACCTCGGCCTGGCCGAAGTCGGACGGCCGGCGGCCGCGATCGGTCGAGATGATCACCCATCGTCCGACGACGGGGTCTTTGCGCAGTTCGGGCATGCGATCCTCGATTCTTTCCTCGCCGGCCGCGCGGACCGTCGGCGATCATCGCCGGCGCTCCTCGCCGGCCGCGCGAATCACCAGCTCTCGGCGCCGGCGCTTCAGGCCGGCTCGGGTCGGCGTCGTCCGGATCCCGCGCTCTAGCGGCTGGCGTCTGCCAGGTACGCCTCCCTCTCCGCCGCGGTCACCCTGTATGCGTCGATGAGCCTCTCTCTCTCTTCAGGCCCGAGGGTCTTGCCGCGACGGGCGAGCACGCGCTCGGCGACCGTCAGGAAGCGTTCGAGATCGTACGGCCGCGCCTTCTTCCCCACTCCCCACAGGAACGAGGGCAGCCAGCCGGGCGCCAGTCCGGTCGCGCCGTGGAGGTTCACGCCCATGCCGATCAGGCTGCCCGTCGCGAGCAGGCTCCCGATCGCCGTTCGCGTGTGATCTCCGACGATGCTCCCCAGCTTCTGCAGCCCGGTTCGTTGACGGCTGCCGATCCCCACGCGGATCTCGCCGTAGGTGTTCTTCAGGTTCGAGGTCGTCGTCAGCGCTCCCAGGTTGACCCATTCGCCGAAGTAGGAGTGCCCGACGAATCCCTCGTGCGCCTTGTTCGTCCAGCCCAGGAAGACGCTCGATGCGACCTCGCCCCGGATGCGGCACCCGGGGCCGATATGGCTCGCCGCGAGCCGCCCTCCGAGAACCTGCGTCCCCCCCGAAAGGTGCATGGGTCCTTCGAGAACCGTGAAGGGACCGACCTGCGCTTGCGAGCCGATCAGGATCGGGCCGCTGCGGCTGTCGAAAACCGCGGGGGCCGAAATCCGCGCCCCCGCCCCCATGAACACCCGATCGCCCTGGACATGGAGGCCTTCCCCTGGAGCGTTCTTCAGGCGCGTCACGCCTTCTCCCGAGGCGGTCAGCGCATCCAGATCGGCCTCCAGCAGGCGCTCCTGGCAGGCGATCAGATCGGAAGAGTGTCGCAGAATACACCCGCTCGACGCAAGGTTGGGGGTCCCCCCGGAAGGCGGGCCGGATCCCCTCCGGAAGGTTCGACGGTGCGAGAGAAATGATTCCAGCAAAATCAGATCCGCTGGATCCTCACGGGCCTCCAGGAACGGGGAGCGCCAGTCGTCAGCGCCTTTGGACGCCGCCAACGCACCCGCTCTCGGGCCCTCGCGGCCCCATTCCCCGCGAGCGAGCACCGCAGCCCGAACCGGGTTGCTGTCCAGCCGAAACGCGAGCAGCTCCTCCCGGGCGGCGAGCACCTGCCCAGTCTCGAGCCCACTGACGACACGCCAGGCCTGGGCGTCCGGAAGAAAGCGGCCGTTCACGAAAAGCCACGGTGCCGGGGGCGGCGCGGCGAGGAAGTCCTCCATCCCCGCCTCGCGGCACCACGAGACTATGCGGGGTCTCACGCTCGCGTGCCCGACCGCCTGCCCGCTCAGCCGCTCGATCCGCTCCCTCTGGCTGAGCGCGCCGGCCACGAGCTCGAAGACCGGGCGCGTCAAGGTCAGGGGCTCAAGGCCCCTGACGAGACGGTCTTCGAACAAGACGATCGTGGACATCCACGCCCTCATCTCGGCCGTTCGCGCCTCTCGCCGGCCGGCCTCACACGCTCAGCGCTTCTTGACGAGCGCATCGACGACGAACGCATCCCCGCATCCGGCGCCGATCGCGACCCGCCGGAGCGCCTGCGCCTCGTCGCGCGTCTGGCAGTCGCCGACCGCGACCTTGTAGAGCAGGCCTTCGAAGTCGACGTACACCGCCTCGTCGAAGATCTGCCGGTACTCCACCGCCCGCGATTCGGCGAGCTCGCGGTTCGCGGTCGCGAAGAGCTGCACGCGAAAGCCGTAGGCGCGTTCCGCGTCGTCGCCCGCCGCGCTGTCCCCGGGCACCTGCCCGCCGATCACCCTGCCCGCTTCCGGCGTTCCCGCCGTGCGCCCAGGCCGCTCGGGGACGCCGGGGACCGCCTCTCCCGCGCCTTCGCGCACGCCGTCGGCCTCCTCCCCGGAAGGCATCGTGTGCGGCAAGCCCACGGGCGGCGGGGGCGCCGTCCTGCGACTGCATCCCGCCGGCCCACCGAGCGCTACCGCGAGCGCGAAAGCGAGGGCCAGCCCCGCTCGATTCGACATCCGCGCACTCATGGCACCTCCTTGTGCCGGTGGCTCACAGAAACTCCACCCACTCCTTCTTCATCCGTAGCTCGTCGAGCAGGCGCCGCACTTCCTGCGAACGCTCGCGCGGGATGATCAGGGTGATCCCGCCCGCCTGCACGACGACGAGGTCATGGACCCCCAACGCCGCGACCATCCCCTCGCCCGCGTACATCGTACAATCCGTGGCATCGAGCGCAACCACGCGTCCGTGCGTCGCGTTGCCCGCCGCATCGCGCACCCGCCGCTCGCCCCAGCTCGTCCAATTGCCGAGATCGCTCCACGGGAAGCCCGCCTGGACGACGACGACTCGCGACGATTGCTCGAGCAGCCCGTAGTCGATCGACTGCGCCTCGACCAGGCGGAAGACCTGCGGCACGAGCCGCAGGGGATTGCCGCGCACGGTCACGATCTCCCTGAGCCACTGGTGGAGATTGGGCATGTGCAACGCCATCTCCGCCAGGACCGCGCTCAGTCTCCAGACGAAGATGCCGCTGTTCCAGAAGTACCGCCCGCTCCGCTCATAGACGGTGGCCGTCTCGCGATCCGGCTTCTCGCGAAAGTCGAGCACCTGGTAGGCGCCCGGCGCCTCGATCCGCCCGGGCCCGCGTTCGATGTAGCCGTAGCCCGTCTCGGGGCGCGTGATCGGGATCCCGAGCGTCACGAGCGGCTCGTCGGGTGCCCGCGCGACCGCGCAGGCGGCGTCGATCGTGCTCCAAAAGGCGTGGGCGTCGCCGATCCAGTGATCGGCCGGCACGACGAGCTGGAGCCGATTCACCTTCTCGCGCCAGGAAAGCGCGGCGGCGATGGCGATGGCCGGCGCCGTGTTGCGGCCGACCGGCTCGCCGATGAAGTTCTGCTCGGGCAGCCCCGGCAGCTCTTCGAGAACGCGCGCGCGCAGATCCTCCATCGCGACCACGCGGATCTCTTCAGGCGCGAGACGCAGGCGCAGCCTCACCCAGGTTTCGGCGAGGAGGCTCTTCTCGCCGGTGAGCGGCAGGAATTGCTTCGGCAGGCCGCGGCGGCTCAGGGGCCAGAAGCGCTCGCCCCGGCCACCCGCGAGAATGAGGGCTTCGAGTTCGCCGCGCTCGCGCGGCTGCCGGCGTTCCGGGCGCGGGCGGGCAGGCTTGCGGACCGGGGCCTTCGCCTTCCGGTTTGCGGCCTTCTGCGGGCGCTTCGCCGCGGCCTTTGCCGAGCCGTGCGTCGTGCCCCTGGCCGCGGCCTTCGCCGAACTCCTTACCCCGCGCTTCGCCGTGCCCCTCGCCGCCCGCTTCGCGGCGCCCCTCGCCTTGCCGCTGCGCGAACCCTGCGCCTGCCCGCGCGGCTTCTTCGCCCTCTTGCCCGCGCCCTTCGTCGTGCCCCCGCGCGAACTCCGCGCTGGCCGGCCCGGCTTCTTCGCCCCCTTGCCCGCGCCCTTCACGTCTCCGCCCAAGTCCATCGTGGGTCTCCTTCCCCAAGCCGACTCAGACGTCCCGGTCCGCGCCCCGGCCCGCGCCGGGCACCGGGTCGCAGTCCCACTCCTCGTACGGGTGCTTGCCGTTCAGCACGCACTGATAGAAACGCTCCGTCGCCTCGACGAGCCGCGGCCAGCTGTAGCGCTCCTCGACGAGCTCTCGGCAGCGCGCGGCCGTCGCCGCCACCATGTCGGGGTGGTCGATGCACATCTGCAGCTTCGCGCGCAGATCCTCGACGTCGCGGCTGCGGAAGGTGATTGCGCGGTCCTCGACGACCTCCAGGTTCTCGGGGATGTCGCTCACGACCGCACAGCGCCCGAAGCTGAGCGCCTCGATGAGCGCAATCGAGAGCCCCTCGAGGATCGAGGGCTGCACGATCACGTAGGCGTTGCTCCACAGCTCGTCGAGTACTTCGCCGTAGACGTAGCCGATCATCTGGATGCGCTCGTCGCCCTCGCGCAGCCGCTCGAGCGACTGCACGTAGTCGTCCGAGAAGCTCGAGCCCCCGGCCATCACCAGGCGCATGTCGGTGTTCAGCTTGCGGAAGGCCTCGATCAGGAAGTGGCAGCCCTTTTCGGGCACGAGACGCCCGACCCACAGGATGTACGGGTGCTTGTCGAGACCCCACCGCTTGATGCGGCTCGCCGGGCGCAGGGTGCCCGGGTTCGTCCCGTTCGGGATCACGACCGTCTCGGCGTTGTGCTTCTCCCTGAAGTAGCGCGCCAGCGTCTGCGAGACGACGATCGTGCCGCTCGGGAAACGCACGCTCGGGATCTCGCAGAACTTGAGGAAGCCGGCGGCGAACTTGCCCCACTTGCCGCGCTGCCAGTCGAGACCGTGAACGGTGACGACCGTGCGCGCCCCCGTGATCCGCGGCAGGAAGGAGAAGATCGAGGGCCCGAGCGCGTGGAAATGCACGATGTCGTAACCCGCGAACGTGGCATGCAGCGACGCGAGCGCCGTGTGCGAGATCGCGTCGAAGTGCTTCGTGTGGATGCTCGGCAGGCGCTTGTTCTCGACGCCCCGATAGGGCCCGCGATGGCGGCTGTAGTAGAGGCGGCTGTAGACCGAGACCTGATGGCCGCGCTCGACCAGGCGGGTGGCAATCTCCTCGACGTGGCGCTCGATGCCGCCGTACGTCGCGGGAATGCCCTTCTGTCCCACCATGGCGATCTTCATCGCGTCACCCGTGGGCCTCGGTCGAACCGCCGGCGGTCGCCCTGCTCGCGTCGCGCCCGTCCGCGGACGGCTGGCGCCAGTCCGGCTCCTTCCCGGACGGCCCGCTCGCCGCCCGCCCGTTTCCCGACGCACCGGCGATCACGCCGTAGGTGCGCGCCGCGACCATTTCGACCGTGAAGCGCTCCTCGTAGCGCCGCCGTCCCGCCTCGCCCATGCGCCGACGCGTCTCGGGCTCGGCCATCAGCCGCGCGACCGCGCGGGTGAGCGGCGGCACTTCGCCGGGAGGCACGAGGCAGCCGGTCACGCCGTCGGCCACGATCTCCGGAATGCCGTAGATCGCCGTCGTCACGATCGGGCGGGCCGAGGCCATCGCCTCGGTCAGCACGAAGGGCTGCGTCTCGAGCAGCGAGGGCAGCACCATGAGGTCGCAGGCGTGGATCACTTCGCGCACGTCGTCGCGATGGCCGAGGAAGGAGATGCGCCCGGCGAGCCCGAGCGCCTCCGCCTGCGCGCCCAGCTGCTCGCGCTCCTCGCCGTCGCCGACGACCCACAGCCGCCAGCGCCGCTCGGGCTCCTCGCGCGCGATCGCCTGCAGGGCCGCAAACAGGAAGCGATGCCCCTTGCGCTCGGTGAGGCGCGCGACGATCGCGAGCACGACGTCGTCGTCCGCCGCTCCGAGACCCGCCCGCAGCGCGCGGCGCGCCTCGGGCGCCAGCGCGGGCGATTCGGCGCTGCCGTTCGGAATGATGACGATCTTGCGGAGCGGGACGTGGTGGTAGTGGGCCAGGCGGTCGCGGTTCCAGGCGGTGTTCACGATGATCGCATCGATCGCGGTCGTCATGGCGAGCTTGATCGGCACGCGCCGCCGGGCGCGCGCGACCATGGGCAGATGCTCGGTGCTGACGACGCGCCGGTACCCCGCGCGCTTCGCGAGCACCGCCGGCACCGACAGGCACGCGTCGTACACCGAAGGCAGGTTGAGATGCAGCCGGTCGCCGCCCAGGCGCGCGAGGTGGCCGCGCACTTCGCTCCAGAGGGCCGGACTCGTCCACGACGCCTTGCGAAAGCGCAGCACCTCGGCACCCGCGCGCTCGAAACGACGCGCGAGGATCTCTCCCGGCTTGCCCGCGGGCACGATCGCCGAGATGCGCCAGCCGGCCGGGGCCGCCTCGGCGAGCATGCCGAGATACCCTTCCGCTCCCCCGTAGTAGGGGCAATCGGAGAAGAAGACGAGATGATGCGTGCCCGGCGATCCCATCGTTCCCTTCCGCTTGCGTTCCGCTTCCGCATTCGCGGGCGCTCGCGCCTGCGCCCAGCGTCCGCGCGCGCTACTCCCCGGCTTCCCGCCCGCTCGCTTGGCCCTCGCTCCCGCGCCCGTTCATCCGGCGGTCACGAGGCGCCCACGCCTCTCAGCACGGCCGGGATGGTGAGGAGGAGGACCTTGAGGTCCATCTTCCACCCAATCCCGTCCACGTACTCCATGTCCATCTGCATCCATTCGGAGAAGCTGATCTTGTTGCGCCCGCTCACCTGCCAGAGACAGGTGATCCCCGGAGTGACGGAAAGCCGTCGGCGCTGCCAAGGCTCGTACTGCGCGACCTCCTCGGGGATCGGTGGCCGCGGGCCGACGAGGCTCATCTCCCCGCGAAGCACGTGGATGAGCTGCGGCAGCTCGTCGAGCGAGGTGCGGCGCAGAAAGCGCCCCATGTGCGTCATGCGCGGGTCGCGGCGGATCTTGAAGACCGGGCCGTCCATCTCGTTCAGATGCTGAAGCTGGTCCTTCATGCGGTCCGCCCCGACGACCATCGTGCGGAACTTGATGAAGCGGAAGGGTCGCGCGCCCCGGCCGAGCCGCGTCGAGAGGTAGAAGGGCGAGCCGGTGCTCTCGATGCGGATGGCGAACGCGACGAGGAGAAAGATGGGGCTCGTGAGGATGAGACCGATCGCGGCCACGCAGCAATCGACCATGCGTTTGCCGTGGCGTTCGTAGAAAGTGCGCGGGACGTAGCTCAGGGCGGGGTCCGTGGCGAGCGCGGCTGCATCGCGGGAGCTCCCTTCCCCCTCCGCGGCCGCTTCGCCGGATGAGGGCTTTCGCGCGACACCCGCATCGCCGGAGGCGCGCTCCCGCTCGCCCAGCGCCTCGGCACGCTCGGAGGGCACGGCATCGGAGCGGATGTCTTCGCTGCCAGACTGCACGATCACGCCCCCGCGACCGAAAAAACACAGGCGGACGGCCGGGGTCCGAGGCCACGCGCCCCAGACTCGATGCCGTCAGTCATGTTCGCCGGGCCCTCAGGCCCCGCTCGCGCCTTGCGCCCTCCCCGGTCGTCCGCGTCCGTGGACGCGCATTCGTCTTCCGGAAGGGCACTTGGCAGCCATGTCCCACGCCGCGAAACCATTCAGTCGCCAGGGTCCGCTACGCATCACCTCCTCTCACCAAGGTTCGGAAGAGGACGGAAGCATCTTTCGATCGAGTAAGTGTATCATGTCGCAAAAGTTACGGTCAACCGTCCACGGGCCGGCGCCGGGCCGCCTGGACGGAGTGCCCGCCGGCGGTGGCTGGCCGCGACCAGCCATCCGCTCAGGCCTCCGGCCGGCCTTCGGGGTCCTCCTCGGCGAGCACGCGCTCCTGCGAGATCCGCCCGACCTGGGCCAGCGACAGCTGCTCCTTCATGAGGTAGACCAGCCCGACGAGCACGATGGGGAACCACTGCGTGGCGTGGTAGAGGATCGAGAAGCTGAGCGCGCGGTCCTGGTCGCGGTAGCCCACGACGGCGAGTCCGAAGACCGCCGCCGCCTGCAGCGTGCCGACGAAGCCGGGGCCCGAGGGGATCATGACGCCGATCGCCATGACGACCATCACGACCAGGCTGGCCAAGGGAGGCAGCGAAGCGCCGCCGTTCTCCAGCCGCGCGGCTGTGAAGCAGAAGCGAATGACGAAGACGAGGCAGCCCCACATCAGCAGCGTGAGCGCCGCGATCACGACCAGGCGCCGCGGATCGCGCAGCACGCCGAGGCCCGCCCGGAAGTTGTCCAGCGATTTCAGCGTCCGCTCGCGGATGCGGCGGGGAATGAGGGGAGCGACGACGCGCAGGAACCAATCGCCGCGCAGGAGGAAGACGATGAGGACCGCGAGCACGGCCAGCCCCATCGCGAACGCGATCAGGGCCCCGACCTTGAAAAGGCGATTGTGGAAAGGAAAGAAGACCAGGATCACGCCGAAGACCGCGATCATCGAGAAGAGATCGAAGAGCCGCTCGATCACGATGGTCGCGAAAGCGGCCGACGGGCGCACTCCGGCCGAGCGCCCGAGGACGAAGGCGCGCACGAACTCCCCGAGGCGCATGGGGAGGATGTTGTTGCACATGAAGCCGATCATCGTCGCGCTGTAGAGCCGGCCCTGGGAGATCCGCTTGATCGGCTGCAACAGCCATCCCCAGCGCACGGCGCGTACCCAGAAGGCGAACAGCGTGAGCAGCGAGGCGGGCAGCAGGTAGCCGTAGCGCGCGGCCGCGAGGTGCGCCCACACGTTGTGCAGATCCGTGCTGCGCAGCGCGAGGTAGAGAAAGACCGCGCTCACCAGGAATCCGATCAGGAGCGAACGGCGGCTCATGGCTGGGCCTCGCTGCGGCCGGCAGATGTCATTCGCATCCGTCGCGGGCCTTTTCCGGCCGGCGCCGGCGCCGGGTCCACCGCCGGGTCCTCGGCCTGCTCCGCGCGCGGCATGGCTTCCCCGGCCCACGTCTCGATCTGCGCGGTCAGGAAGGGGCCGATCTCGAGGATGCTCCGGAACGGCACGTGAGCGAAATCGCTGAAGAGGACCGTGTGCCCGTCGGCGTCGTCCGGGTGGTAGCCGTGCATCGCGGCAAGCGGGGTCAATCCCATGAAGCTCGGCGCCAGCAACCGGCCCGCATCGGCCAGGAAGATCGTCTCGCCGTAGCGGCGGTCGGGAAAGAAGACCCCCAGGCGGCGGCACTCGTCGTCGTCGAGGATGCGCCCGCATCCCGAGCCGTGGAGGAGCGCCTCCACGCGCTCGCGGATGCCGTCGCGGAAATACCAGACCCGAATCATGGTCGCGTCGGCGAAGTAGAGAAAGTCCTCCGGCATGCGCCAGGGAAGCGCGGCCAGCGCCGTCATGAGATCGTGGACCGTGCGCACGTCGGCCATGCCGTGATCGCCGAAGACCATCGTGCGCACTTCGCCGTAGACGTTCCGCGCCCGCGCGATCGTCGCCTCGACGAAGCCGGCGAGATCGCGCTGGCAGGCGAGCGCCTCGCGGCTGCGCGTGCCCCGGGAATGGGCGATGCCGTCGAGGAGCGGCGTGTAGTAGAACAGGAAGTCCGCCCGGCCTTCGTCGACCGCGTGCGTGAAGGCGCGGCGGCGCTCGGCTTCCGCGACGCGCCAGTCCCATCCCTGCCACACGAGGCCGCGCTCGGCCGCCGCATCGAACGGCGTGCGCCAGGGCGCTAGCCCGCCGGGCGCGTAGGGACTCCGCTTCTCGCAGAGATCGAACTGCGCAAGCAGGCGCAACGGCACTTCGTAGAGGCTGAAGTAGCCCTGGATCCGGCGTTCGAGCGCGCGCTTGACGAGAACGCGGGCGACGCGCCGCCGGCCGAGGAATCCGGCCACCGCCATCAGGGAACGGAAGGGGCGGAAGACCGAGCCGGCCGGATCGCGCAGGAACATGTTCCAGTGGCCGTGCTCGTCCGGGAGGCGGCCGGTGAGCAGGGAAGGGATGCAAGCGCTCGAGAACCCGCACACGCTCGCGATGGGACCGTCCTCGAAAGGCATGAAGGCGAAGGCGCGCGACTCGCTCGTTTGCCGGTGCCCGAGGGCATCGATCAGAAAGACCATGAGCAGTCGTGACTTCATCCGCTCATCCCCACGCGGCCCGGGTCATTCCTGGGCGGCCCTCGCGCGGGTCGTCCACGCGGCGAACGCGCCCTCCCAGCTCCCGTCCCACTGCCCGGCCGCGAGCGCCCGGCACTCCGGGACCTCGCGCGCGATCGCCCGCCTGAGAAGGCGGCCTTCCTCGCCGTCGAGCCCGCGCAAGCCGCTGGTCGCGCCCACCGCCTCCACCCAGGCGAGGGAGAGGCAGAGGGTCGCGAGCGAGACGGGCCAGGCATGCGAAGCCCAGCGTAGCGCAAAGGAGACCATCGCGGCACCCGGATCGCCCCAGAGCAGGCGCTTCCAGCCGCGCAGTCGCTCTCGCGATGGCCCTTCCTCTTTCGCGAGCAGGCGGCGCCAGGCACGCGGTTCGACGGGCAAGCCTTCCGCCTCGACCCCTGCCTGCCGGGCGACCAGGCCCAGGACTTCGCGGCCGCTCGCTGCCAGTGAGGCGAGATCGACGCCGGGTGGCGGCCACGCGGGAGCGAGCCGCCACGCCGTCCATCGTGCGAGATGCCCGAGCCAGGCCGGATCGCCCGCTCGCTCCGCAGCCGCCACTTCGTGGATGCGCGCGGGCCTCGCCCGAAGCGAGCTTTCGTAGTGCCCCTGCGCGGCGAGCCAGGCCTTTCCGGAATCGATCGCGAGCTTGGCCCACCGGTTTGCCTCGCGCCACTCGGCGATGTCCGCAGGGCCGGCTGCATCCGCGGAGCCGGCCGCCGCATGAGGAGCGCCGCTCCATCGGGGAGCGGTGGGCGCGGCGAGCCGCAACCAGGATCGTCCGCTCTCCGGCAGCAGAGTTTCATGCACGCGATTCGTGAAGAGCCGCTGCGCCTCGAACGGTCCCGGCCGCTCGCCGCGGCGCGGCTCCAGGCAGGCCGGATCGCCCCAGAGGACCGGGCCCGCGGACACGCCTTCGAACAATTCCAGGGTGAGCGCGGCGCGATAGAACGCGAGCAGCGGGAAGAGGCCGACATCGAGCGGGTTCGCGCGCAGCCCCGTCGCATGGAGCACGCCGCGCAGGTCCCGCGCGAGCGCGTCGCGCAGCGCGGCCCTCCAGCCGGGCGGCGCGGGCCGTTCGGTGAAGAGCGCGACGTCGAGATCCGAGAGCGGCAGCCAATGCCCCTCGGTCTTCGCTCCCGCCGCCTCGCCACGCGCGCCGCTCCCCATGAGCAGGATGAGCCGCGGGCGCAGTGCGGCCGCGTGGGCGGCGATACGCGGGACGGCGGCGCCGAGCAGCGTCCGCAGGCGGGCGTCGAGATCGGCGTCGACGGCGAGCGCGCTGGCAACGGACGCCGGAGGATGCGCGGTCATCGAGGATCCTCCGGCTCTCGTCAGACCCGGTTGCGCAGGAATCCGGGAAGGCTCTCCTTGCGCCCGTTGAGCACGGTCCCGAGCACGCGCGTGCGGCGCGCCTGGAGAAGATCGAGGGCCCGCTGCGAGGCCGAGCGCGGAGTCTGGTGCGCGCGCACGACGAGCACGACGCCTTCGCACGATGCGGCGATCATCGCCGACTCGGGATGCTCGAGGACGGGAGCGAGGTCGATCACCACCCAGTCGTAGAGGTCGCCCAGCTGGCGCACGAGCGCCTGGAGGTGCGGCGTGTGGATCGTGCGCGGGCTGCCGGAGCCATCGGAGCCCGCCGGCAGGAAGTGCAGGCCGGGCACCTCGGTCGCCAGCACCGCCTCCTCCGGTGGAACGGTTCCCTGGAGTAGCTCGGTGAGCCCGTCGCGGCGTCCCAGGGGGCCGGAGAGGCCCATGTTCTCGCGGCCGACGTCGCCGTCGACGAGGAGCACGCGGTGGCCCATGCTGTGCGCGAGCAGGAATGCGAAATGGAGGGCGAGCGTCGTCGCGCCCTCCCCGGTGACCGCGCCCGTGAAGCCGACCACGCGGCGCGGGGCGCGTCCGAGTTGGATCTCGATCCCGGCGCGCAGTCCCTCCAACTCGGTGAGGAAGCTCGCCTCCAACTCGCCTACCAGCGTGCCGGCGACCGTCGAGCGCGGCACGAGAGCCGCACGTCGCTCGCGCAGCCGCTCCTCGGTGCGCTTCTCGCGGCCCATCGCGATCGAAGGAGCACCCGCGCCTCGTTTCTCGACGTCGGCCGAAGCCGCCACCCGCGGCCGCTCTTTGGCCTCCTCCGGCGTCACGTTCTGCGAGCGCTCCCCGGCCTCCGGCGCGTCGGCCGGGCTCGAAGCGGCGCGCCGCTCCTCGGGCTGTCCCGCCGGGCGGGGCTCGGCCGGCGCTTCCGGCTCATGCGGCCGGTCTGGCTCGGCCGTCCTCTCTGGCTCACCCGGCCGGCTCGGCTCGTCCGGCCGGTTGGGATCGCCCGGCAGCGGGGGCTTGGCTCCCCGCGCCCGGCGCAGCGCGTCGTAGATATGGCTCACTCCCAAGCTCCCGTAGCGGCCGGCTCGCCCCGTTGCGGCTGGCTGCGCGGCCGGCTGCCTTGAAATCCATGCTCCAGTTCCGCGATCGACTGGCGCACGCTCTCGAGGCTCACCTGGCGCTGATCGAGCACGTAGCTGATCAGGAGCGCGCGATCGCAGAGCGCGTTCACCACGCGCGGCACGCCTTTCGAATGCTCGGCGATCGCGGCGACCGCCTCGGGACCGAAGATCTCGCCCGCCGTCCCTTCGCTGGCGATGCGGACGCGGTGGCGGATGTACTCGCCCACTCCGTCGGCCGCGAGCGCGCTCAGCTCGCAGATGCCGGGGATGCGCTGGCGCAGCTGGCGGAGGCGATGAGAGTTCAGGGTGCCCTTCAACTCGGGCTGCCCGACGAGCACGATCTGGATCAGCTTGCGCGTGCTCGTCTCGAGGTTCGAGAGCAGGCGGAACTCCTCGAGACTCGTCGGCGAGAGGTTCTGCGCCTCGTCGACCACGACGACCGCGTTGCGCCCCTCCTCGCCCAGCTCGATCAGGAAGCGCTGCAGCGTCATCAGCATGTCGACCTTGTCGCGCGCGCTGGGACGCAGGCCGAAGTCGGCCAGGGCCATGCGCAGGAGCTGGTTGAAGGTGAGCATCGCGTCCATGACGAGCGCGGTCGCCACCGATTCGTCGAGCTGGTTCAAGAGCGCGCGCACGAGGAGCGTCTTCCCCACGCCCACTTCGCCGCTCACGACGAGGATGCCCTTGCGCTCCTGGATCCCGTAGGTCAGGTACGCAAGCGCCTCCCGCTGATCGGGGGTCATGAAGAAGAACTTGGGGTCGGGCGTCAGATTGAACGGCGCCTCGCGAAACCCGAAGAATGCCTCGTACATCGCTGTCCCCCGCGGCCGCGGGTTCATCCCGGGGCCGCGAAATCGACGCTCAGCGCCGGAACTGGCGGATCGCCGCCAGGCTCGGGACCTTGAGCGCCGTCTCGACCTCGCGGCCCTCGCGGAAGGTCTGGTCCAGGCTATCGGCGAGGAAGGCCAACCCGATCGCGAGCACCAGCGCGAAGAGCGGGATGACCGCCAGGCGCACGTAGTCCATGCGGCGGATCGGATAGGGCGCGATCGCCTCCTGCAGCACGACCACGTCCCACATCGTCGGATTGAGCCGCTGGGTGAGCGCGTCCGCCCGCCGGGCGACGAGCGCGTCGTGGGTCTTGCGCAGGCCGTCGATCGTGCGGTCGAGGCCCGCGAGCTGCGCCTCGCGGTCGGGGAAGCTGCGCAGCTCCGCCTCGATATACTCCAGGCTGCCTTCGAGCGACGTCACCCGCGCGCGCGCCACCTGCAGCTGGGCGATCATGTATTCCAGGTAGGTGTTCGACTCGCGCTTGAACTCCCCGACCAGCCCCTCGAGCTGCTGGCGCAGGCCGAGCACCTTGGGATGGTTGTCGGTGTACTGGGCCTGCGCTTCGATGTAGAGCGCCTTGGTGTCGAGGATGCGCTTGTACGACTCGGCGAGCATCGACTCTCCGCGGCCCGCCTCCTCGGGGAACGGGAAGATCTCGATCCTCTCGTCCACCGAGGCGCGCGCGATGCTCTCCTGGATCCAATCGACCCGCGCCTGACGCTCGGCCATGGTCGAGCGCGCTCCGGCGAGTTCGATGTCCAGGCTGCGCTTCGTGTTGAGGAGGCTCGCCCGCTCCTCGGGCAGCTCGACCGATCCGGAATTCGTCAGAAAATCCGCGCGCCGCTGCTCCCAGTAGGCGATCTCGCCGCGCATCTGCTCGATTTCCTCGTCGAGCGGGATGCTCGGGTCCTGCAGGCGCGTGTCGCTGCGGAACTCGACGTACGCCTCGGTGAGGGCGCTCACGACCGGCTGGACGATCTCCTTGCGCGGCGAGGCGTAGAGGACGTGGATCACGTGCGACTTGCCCGGCGTGTTCGCGCTCACCCGGGCCGGATCGATCTTCACGAGCTCCCCGCGGCTGTCGCGCAGGCTGTCGGCGGTGATCATTTCCTGGGCGCGCTGATGGATGCGCCCGCTGCGCACGACCTCGAGTTCCGAGCTCAGCTCCTCTTCCCAGGTGAGCAGCTTCACGTTCGAGGTGAAGGCGCTCGTCGGTTCGCCGCGGCTGACCAGGAGCGTCGAATAGGACTCGTAGATGGGGACGATGCGGAGCGCGGTGTAGATCATCAGCGCGATCGTGGTGCCCACCACCGCGATGATGATCCACTTGCGGCGGAAGAGGACGCTGAGGAAGTCCCTCAGCGATGCCCCCTGTCCGCGGCCGTCCATTGCCTCGGCCATCTCCCGCTCCCGCCCCGGCGGCTACTCCGGCCTGCGCCAGTAGATGTCCTGCACGTTCAGCGCCCTCCAGCCCTCGATGTAGGCGGAGAACGGCGTGACGTTCTGCCGGACGAACTGGTCGACGAAATCGTTGACTCCCGCGATGAAGGTGCGCGGAACGAAGACGACGTCGTAGGGCTGCAGGTAGAGGTCCTGGCCCAGCGCGTTGCCCTTCACCGCGGCCTCGAGGTCCACCTGGTACACATCCAGCTCCGAGGGGCCCGAGCGGCGCAGGACGAGCACGCTGCTCAGCTTGGCGCTGCGCTGCGGCCCCGCGGCCATGCCCAGCGCGTGGAGCACGGTCATCTCCGGCTGGAAGCGATGGTTGCCCGGGAGCTTCACCTCCCCGAGCACGTAGACCAACTCGGCGGCGGAGGTCGTGAGCATGATGCTCACGTCCGGATAGCGGATCAGCCGGCGAAGCTCGGTGCGCACGTCCTCGGTCAGTTCGTTGAGCGAGCGACCGGCCGCGAGCACCTCGCCCGCGCCGGGCACGCTGATCTTGCCGTCGGGCTTCACCTTGACGATGGCGGTGAAATCGGGCTGATCGACGACGAGGATGCGCATCTCATCCCCGACGTGAACGAGGTACTCGGCCTGGGCCGGCGGGGCCTGAGGCATCGGTCCGCCCGAGGGAAACCCGATGGGTGCCGGCTGGCGACCGCCGGCGCACCCGGTGAGGGCCACGGCGGCGAGCAGGACGAGTATGCTCGCGCCGATGCGGCGGGCACATGCCTCCCCACCGCCGCCCGATCGGGCGATTTGCGCGAATGGCCGGCGCGTCGACACTGGGTCTCTCCCTCCGGTATGCACTCGCTCCGGTGGCAATATCGTACCACTGGTTTCAACCATACGACAACACGCTCCGGGTCGCCCATCCGGTCGTGCCGGGCCGCCTCCGGTCCCTCCAAGATAAAGTCGGCAGGGAGCTTGCGCTTCTTGATCCTCCCGCGTTCCCGGTCTCAGTGTCCCACCCCCGACGCCGGGCCGGCCTGGCTCCCCTGCGCGGCTGCCTGCAGGCGCCCGCGCTCGAGCAGCAGACCCTGGAAGAGCAGGGGCAGGAGCAGCTCGTGGTGGCCGACCAGCGCGTAGCCCGCGCCCCCGGCGCCCGGAGGCCGGCGAACGACATTCTGCAGCGGCCGGTACTGCATCAGAAAGTCGAAGTTGGCCGTGATGAGGCCTTCCGGCGAGGCGCCGAGATTGATCGCCACCGAGCAGGCCTTCAAGAAGACCTCTGGCAGGACGACCGCGCTGCCGACGTTCACGACGACCGCCTCGCGCAGATCGGCCAGGTGCCCGGCCAGGATGCGGAAATCGCGTGCGCTCGTCTCCCCCGTCGCCGCGCCCGAGAACTCGGGATGCTGATGGACGATGTCGGTGCCCAGGGCGACGTGCACGGTGACCGGGAGCCCAGCTTCGTGGCACACGCCCAGAATGCTCTCGCTCTTCCACTCCGGCCGCCGGGCCGCGAGCAGTCGGCCCAGCGCCTCGCCGAGCCCCTCCTTGCGCTGCACGCCCTCTTCGGCCGCCTGCGCGAGCAGACGCGCCGTCTCGCGCGCCATGCCGAAGCGGCCGCGAGGCAGCTCGCTGCCGACCTCCTCCGAGGTCGCGCCCCAGAGTGCGAGCTCGGCGTCGTGGATCGCGAAGGCGCCGTTCACGGCGATGAGCGTGGCGAGATCCTCGCGCACCAGGCGCACGACCAGCGGGGCGAGCCCGGCCTTGACGACGTGGGCGCCGAACATCCAGACGACCGGGCGGCCCGCCGCCTGCGCGCGGACGATTGCCACGGCCACGCTGCGCAGATCGCGCCCGGCCAGGAGATCGGGCAGGCCGTCCCACAGGTCGGCGAAGGAATCGGGCCGGGCGGGCGGGCGCGCTTGCGCCGCCACGTCCACCTTGGAGGCCCGCTCGCGGATGCTCGTCCGCGTGAGACGGCTCAGATCGGCCTCGCGATGGCGACCCATCACCGAGCTCCCGCAACCGGCCCGATGGACATCTCGGTCAGGAGCACCGAGATCGCCCCGATGGGCAGGCTGCTGCTCATCTTGACCGGGATCTTGCGCTCGTCGTCGGTCAGCCAGATCGAGAGTGTCCCCTCGTGCTTGAAGAGCCCCGGCGTCCGCAGGATCGGCTCGACCAGGAGGCAGTCGAACTTCCCCGCGGGCACTTCGACCGTCTCACGGGACAGCACCCGGGTATTCAGCGGGTAGTTCTTCCGGTCCGCATGGCAGTCGAGGAAGATCTCGTCGCCAACCTGGAGCCTGCGGGCGCGGACGTCGTAGAACGCGCTCAGGATGTCGTGCGTGCCGGGCAGCACCTCGACCACCTGGCCGTCCTCATAGACGGCCAGGTTGTTGCGACCGTCAAACTCGATGACCTGCCGGTTCTGGTAGTTGCCCTCGAGCAGGTCCTTGACGAAACGGCGCGGCCGGAGGTCCTTCATCGAGATGAAGGACTCGACCTGGTCGCGCACGTAGAAGAAGGTCGAGAAGAAGTCGTTGCTCTCCGCGGTCGTGACCACGTGGTAGCAGGAATCGCCCCCCACGACCTCGATGCCTTCGATCGCCATCGTGGCCGTGCCCGCGCGGATGGGGCCATAGCGCACGGAAAAGACGAGGCGTTCGCCGACGTCGAAGGCCCGGTCGGCGAACGGATAGGTTCGCTCGAAGATGCGCGCCGCCCGCTCTTCAGGGCCGATCACGCGGCCGCCGCGGTCCTGGGCCCACGCCCCGGCGACCACGGCGGCAGACAGCAACGCGATCGTCCCCACCCCAGCTCTGCGCATGCGCCTCACTTCCCGCCGGAGGCGCGCTCCGGGGCCGGGGGAGTCGATCAACCCTCCGGCTCGAGCGCTTGCTTCCGGCTCAGCCTGACCTTCCCTTCCTCGTCGACGCCGATCACCTTGACGCGGACGATCTGGCCCTCGCGGACCACGTCCTCCACGCGCTGGACCCGCTTGTGGTCCAGCTCCGAGATGTGGATCAGCCCGTCCTTTCCAGGAAGGATCTCGACGAAGGCCCCGAAGTTGGTGATCCTCACGACCCGTCCGTTGTAGATCGCTCCCACTTCAGGATCTTCGGTAATCGCCCGGATCATCTCGATCGCGCGCTGGGCCATGGCGGAATCGGTACAGGCTATCTTGATCTCGCCGTTGTCCTGGATGTCGATCACCGCGCAGGTCTCGTCGGTGATCTTCTTGATCATCTTGCCTCCCGGGCCGATGACCTCGCGGATCTTCTCCGGCGGCACCTGCAGCACCGTGATCCGCGGCGCGTACGGCGAGAGCGAGGCCCTGGGCTCCGCCAGCGTAGCATCCATGATGCCAAGGATGTGCAGGCGCCCCTGGCGGGCCTTCTCCAGAGCGGCGCCCAGCACCTCGATGCCCAGACCCTGGATTTTCAGATCCATTTGTACCGCCGTGATGCCCTCACGGGTCCCGGTGACCTTCAAATCCATGTCGCCCAGATGGTCTTCGACCCCCTGGATATCGGTGAGGACCTCGTACTTGCCGTCCCCGGTGATGAGCCCCATGGCGACCCCGGCGACCGCGGACTTGATCGGGACACCGGCATCCATGAGCGACAGGCTGCCGCCGCACACGGTGGCCATCGAAGACGAGCCGTTCGACTCGAGGATGTCCGAGACGATGCGGATGGTGTACGGGAAGCTCTCGTTCGAGGGGACGACCGCGGCAAGCGCCCGCTCGGCGAGCGAGCCGTGGCCGATCTCCCGGCGGGAGGGGCCGCGGTAGGGCCGCGCCTCCCCGACGCTGTAGCCGGGGAAGTTGTAGTGCAGCATGAAGGTCTTCCAGCTCTGGCCTTCCAGCTCCTCGATGCGCTGCTCGTCCATGGACGTGCCGAGGGTGGTCACGACCATCGCCTGGGTCTCCCCGCGCTGGAAGAGCGCCGAGCCGTGGGTGCGCGGCAGCAATCCCACCTCGCACTCGATCGGCCGGATCTCGTCGAAGGAGCGGCCGTCGGCCCGGCGGCGCTCCTGGAGGACCAGCCGGCGCACGTGGTGGTACTCGATTTCCTCGAAGCCCTTCGCGACCGCCCAACCCGCTTCGGGGTACTGCTCGGCGAAAGCCTCCTGGGCCTCGCGCAGGAGCTGGCGGCGCCGTTCGACGCGGCGCTGCTTGCCCGGCATCTCCATCGCCTCGCGGACGGCGGCGCCGAAGCGCCCCTCGACCGCCGCGAAAATCCCCTCGGGCGGGGTCACGGTGCGCACCTGGCGCTTCTGCACCGGCACCTGGGCGATGAGCCGTTCCTGGAGCTCGACCAGGCGCACGATCTCGGTCTGGGCGAACTGGGCCGCCTCGATGAACTCGCTCTCGCTCACCTCGCGCGTCTCGCCCTCGGTCATGATGATCGAGTCGCGCGTGCCGGCGAAGACGAGGTCCATCGTGCTCTCCACGAGCTGCGGGAAGGTGGGATTGAGGACGAGCTGCCCGGCCACCTTGCCCACGCGCACGGCCCCGATCGGGCCGGGGAAGGGCACGTCCGAAAGGCACACGGCCGCCGAGGCGGCGAGGATCGCGAGCACGTCGGAGTCGTTCTCCTGGTCCGACGAGAGAACCTCGTTGGAGACGGTGATCTCGTTACGGATGTTCTCGTCGAAGAAGGGCCTGAGCGCCCGATCGACCAGGCGCGCGCTGGTCGTCTCCTTCTCGTTGGGCCGCCCCTCGCGCTTGAAGAACCCGCCGGGGATGCGGCCCGCGGCGTAGGTCTTCTCGCGATAGTCGACGTACAGGGGGAGGAACGTGGCGTTCGGGTTCTCCTCCTGGGCGAAGACGACCGCGCAGTGGACGACCGTGTCGGCATACTGGAGGAGACAGCTGCTCGAAGCCTGCTTGGCCAGCTTGCCCGTCTGCATGCGCAGCGTGCGGCCGCCGAAATCCAACTCTACCTGATGGACCATGGGATGATTCCTTTCCACTTACCCGTGTAAGGCAGGGGAAGCAAGGAGGAGAAACGGCAGGTCACGACCATGCGTCCAACCGGATCCTGTTCCACCGTTGGGATTAGCGACGCAGATCGAGCTCTTTGACGATCTTGCGGTAACGCTCCACCCGGGCGTTCTTCAGGTACTCCAGTAGACGGCGCCGCCGGCCGACCATGCGAAGCAGACCGCGACGGGAATGGTGATCGCTGGTGTGGGTCTTGAAATGCCCGGTGAGGTATCGGATCTTCTCGGTGAGGAGAGCGATCTGCACCTCAGGCGAACCCGAATCCATGCCATGGAGCTTGTGCTTCGAAATCACCGCCTGCTTCTGGTCTTTCGACAGGGCCATGCGTTCCCTCCGGCTGCATCCGAGGGCTGGACCTTCCAGCTCCTTTCCGCCTATCGATTCGAACCGTGCGAATCTATCACTCGCCCGCCCGACTGACAAGCCGATTTCGGGCCCCCTGGAACCGCTCCCGGGCCCGGCGAAGGTCCTCCTCGATCGCTTGGCGGAGGTCCTCGACCCCCTCGAATCGACGCCCGTCGCGGAGCCGCTCCAGGAAGTCGAGATCGAGGCGCTCGCCCAGCAGATCTCCTGAGAACTCAAGCAGATGGACTTCCACGCGCCGTTCCGGACCTCCGGGGAGGGTCGGCGATCCGCCGACCATTGCGAGCCCCGCGTAGGCCCGCCCGCCGGGAGCGTGCGCCTGGACGATGTAGACACCCGAAAGGGGCAGGAGCTGGTCCGAATCAGGCAGGAGATTCGCGGTCGGGACGAGCATCCGGGTCCCGAGGCCCCTTCCCGGGACGATCGCCCCGCCGGCGCGGAAGGGCCGCCCGAGCAGCAAGCCGGCGCGATCGACCTCCCCTCGCTGGAGCGCCTCGCGGATCTTCGTGCTCGAAACGACCTCCCCCTCCTGCTGGACCGCCTCGAACTCCTCGACGAAGAACCCGTGCCGGGGCGCGAGCTCGCGCAGGAGAGCGAGGTTTCCCCGCGCGCAGCAGCCGAAGCGGAAATCGTAGCCGACGATGAGCCCGGCCAGGTCGAACTCGGCGAGCAGCACCCGTTCGACGAACTGCTCGGGCGGGAGCGTCGCCATCTCGCGCGTGAAGCGGACGAGAAGGACGTGCTCGATCCCCGCCTCGGCGAGCAGCGTGCGCTTGACCGGCCAAGGGGTGATCTGGAACGGGTCGACGCCGGGCGCGAGCACCGCCCAGGGGGGCGGGTCGAAGGTCACGACCGCCGAGGACGCCCGCTCCTCGCTCGCCCGCCGGCGCACCATGGCGAGCAGCGCGCAGTGCCCGCGGTGCAGACCGTCGAAGACCCCTATCGTGGCGACGACGCGCGGCATCCGTTCGCTCCCACGGACGCGCATCAGATCACTCTCAGCAATTCGAGATCCAGGGCATCGTGCCACGGCCGGCCCTCCGGCCCCGAGGTCGCGACCGCCCGGCCGAGCGCGACCAGGTCACCGCTCAAGCCGAGCAGGCGCCCGACTTCGCCCGCGCGCGGTTCGCGCTCCATCTCGATCACGCTCCACGGCGGGGCGTGGCCGTCGCGCAGCTTGCGCACCCAGAAGGGCGGCAGCCGCCAGCCCGGCAACCCCACCAGCGCATCGGCCATCGGGATCGCCCGCTCGCGCAGCACCGTCGCGCTCGATTCCTGCTCGATGTCGACCGCGTCCTCGACCCGGAACGGACCCACCCGCGTGCGGCAGAGCGTCTCCACGCACGCACCCGCGCCCAGGCGCGCACCGAAATCCTCGACCAGCGTGCGCACGTACGTGCCGCGCGCGCAGCGCACGCGGAAGCGGACGCGCCGGCCTTCGCCCGAGAGCATCTCGAAGGACTCGACGAAGATGCGCCGGGGGGCCCGTTCGACGGTGATGCCTTGCCGGGCGAGCCGGTAGAGGCGGCGCCCTTCATGCTTCAGGGCGGAGACCATCGGCGGCACCTGCTCGATCTCGCCTTCGAACCCGTGCGCCGTGCGGGCGAGGACGTCGAGCGCGGGCAGAGGCACGGCGCGGTCCTCGAGCACCTCCCCCGCGATGTCGCCGCTCGAGGTACGCATGCCGAAGAGAAGCGTGCCCTCGTACTCCTTCGTCAGGTCCATCAGGTAGTTCGCGAGCTTGGTCGCCCGACCGACGCAGCAGAGGAGAAGCCCGGTCGCGAACGGATCGAGAGTGCCCGTGTGCCCGACTTTACTTTCGCCGAGCAGGCGGCGCACCCGCGCGACGGCGTCGTGGCTCGTCCACCGCTCAGGCTTCGAGACGGCGACCACGAAGCCACTCGCGCATTCCGGCCGGGATCCGGGCGCCGGCATCGTCGTCACGAATCCTCCTCGCCCGGGGCGCGTCCGGGGGCGACGCCGTCATCGTCGTCGCCGTTCTCGTCGCCATCGTCGTCACCGCCATCGTCGGCGGCGTCATCGTCGGCGCCGCCATCGCCGGTGTCCCCCTCCTCGCCGTCCGCGGCGGGGGCCGGCGGAATCTTCAATCCCCGCAGGATGTCGCCAACCCGCTGGCTCTTTGCGAGGGAATCGTCGGGCTTGAAGTGGATCTCCGGGGTCTGGCGAATGCGCAACCGGTGGGAAAGCTCTCCGCGAATGAAGCCCATGGCCCGTTCCAGCACGGCCATGCTCTTCACCCGCGCCTGCTCGTCGCCGAGGACCGAAATGAAGACCTTGGCGTGGCAGAGATCCGGGCTCATCTCGACGTGGGTGATCGTCACCCAGCCGACACGCGGATCGCGAATGTGATGCTGGACGATGTCGCTCAGCTCGTCGCGGACCTGAGCGGCCATGCGTTCCCGGCGAAGCGGCCCGGCCACCGTCTCCTCCCTCGCCCGACTCTCAGTCCTCGCGCCCTTCCCGGCGCAAGCGCTCGTAGCCGCCGAAGGTCTCGTCGCCGTCTTCGGTCTCGTACCACTCGGCGGGTTCTCCCGAATCCGGCGAGCCGGCGAGCCCTCCGCCCGCCGCATCGCCGCGCGGATCGCGTGGTTGGCTCGTCCCGCTCGCGCCGTCCGCCTCCACCGGCCCGGCGGCCTCGGACCGCCCGGCCGCTTCGGCCTCCGCCTCTCCCGTCCCGCAGGGCCGCGAGCCGGGCGCCGCGCGCAAGTCCTCGAACGCGCGCACTTCCGCATCCCAGGAGACCAGCTGGCAGTTCGAGTTCTCCTCGACCAGCCGGCGAATCGCGGCCAAGCCGTCCCCCAGGGCACCGGGACGCTGCCCGACGAGGGCGACCCCGAGCGTGGCCCGCTGCCATAGCTCCTGCGTGTCCACCTCGGCCACCGCTGCGCGGAAACGCGAGCGCACGCGCTCTTTGATGCTGGACACGACCGAACGCTTGGCCTTCAGGGAGCGGCCGCCGGGGATGAAGATCTCGAACCGTGAGATGGCGACGAACATGAGAGATTACGCCCGGGCGGGAACGCGGCGCAGGGGCGGTGCTCCGCCCGGCCGCCTCCCGCCCCGATTCGGCGCTCAGCGGGCCTCGGCACCGGCGCTGCTGCGCGCGACCTCTTCCACGACGAAGGCCTCGATCAGATCGCCGACCTGGATGTCCTCGTTGTCCTCGAGCGAAATGCCGCAGTCGAACCCGGCGCCCACTTCCTTGGCGTCGTCCTTGAAGCGCTTCAGCGAGGCGATCTTGCCTGTCCAGAGCACATCCTCGCCGCGGATCACGCGCGCCTGCGCCTGACGGGTGACGGTGCCGGTGACCACGTGGCAGCCAGCGATCGTCCCCACCTTGCTGACCCGGAAGACTTCGCGCACCTCGGCCGTCCCGAGCACGCGCTCCTGCTTCTCGGGCGCGAGCAGGCCGGCCATGGCGTCCTTGATCTGGTCGATCGCCTCGTAGATCACCTTGTACAGGCGAATCTCGACCTCTTCGGTCTGGGCGAGCTGCACGGCCTTCGGGTCGGGCCGCACGTGGAAGCCGATGATGACCGCATCCGAGGCGGCGGCGAGGAGCACGTCCGACTCGTTGATCTTGCCCACGCCGAAGTGCACGACGACGACGGTCACCTGCTCGCTCGACAGTTTCTCGAGCGAGTCGCGCAGCACCTCGGCCGAGCCCTGCACGTCGGCCTTGATGATCAGACGCAGATCGGCGCGTTGGCCCTCGCGAATGCGCACGTGCAGGTCGTCGAGCCGGAAGCGGTTCGCGGCGAGCTTCATGCGATGCTCGCGCGCGATCTGCAAGCGTTCGCCGGCGATCACGCGGGCGAGCGACTCGGTCTTCACCGCGGCGAGCGTGTCACCCACGCTCGGCACGTCCGACCAGCCGAGCACCTCCACCGGCGTCGACGGCCCTGCGGCCTCCACCCGCTCGCCGATGTCGTTGCTCATCGCGCGCACCTTACCGTAGCGCGAGCCGCACACGAAGGCATCGCCGATGCGCAGCGTCCCGTTCTGCACGAGCACCGTGACCACGATGCCGCGGCCCGGGTCCTTGCGCACCTCGATCACCGTGCCGCGCGCGGGTCGTTCGGGCTGGGCGCGCAGCTCCTGCATCTCGGCGACCAGCATGAGCATCTCGAGCAGCCGGTCGACGTTCGTGCCCTCCTTGGCCGACACCTCGACCGCGACGGTCGTCCCGCCCCAGTCCTCGACGAGGAGGCCCTGCTCCGAGAGCTCCTTCTTGATCCGCTCGGGATTCGCGGCCGGCAGGTCGCACTTGTTGATCGCCACGACGATCGGCTTGCGCGCGGCGCGCGCATGGTTGATCGCCTCGACCGTCTGCTTGTTCACGCCGTCGTCGGCGGCGACGACGAGGATGACGAGATCGGTCACGTCCGCGCCGCGGGCCCGCATCGCCGTGAAGGCCTCGTGGCCCGGCGTGTCGAGGAAGGTGACGACCCCGCCGCTCGGCAGGTGGACCTGATAGGCCCCGATGTGCTGGGTGATGCCGCCGGACTCGCGCGAGATCACGTCGGTCTTGCGAATGTAATCGAGGAGCTTCGTCTTGCCGTGGTCGACATGGCCCATCACGGTGACGACGACCGGCCGGGGAACCTCCGCGCCCTCGACCTCCTGCTCCTCCTCCTCGGCGAGCATCTCCTCGCCGAACTCCTTCACGAAATCGACGCGAAAGTCGAACTCATCCGCGACGGCCTCGATGGCGTCGCGGTCGAGCCGGCGGTTCACGTTGGCCACGATGCCGAGGCGCAGGCAGGCGGCGACGACTTCGGCCGGGCGCGCGCCCAGCAGGGCGGCGAACTCGGCGACGGTCAGGAACTCGCTCGCCTTGATCGTGCGCGCGTCCTCAGCGACATCGGCGCCCGACTCGTCCTGACGGCGGCGGCGGCCGCGGCGGCGCTGCAGGCCGCTGTCCATCGAAGCCATCGTGCGGCGGACGCTGTCCAGGACCTCGCGCTCGTCGACTTCCGTGCGGCGGCGCTTCTTCTTGCGCCCCTTGCGTCCCGGACGCGCATCGACCGGTGCACCCGTTCCCGGGCTGCTGCCGGGGCCGCGGCCGGACTCGACAACCGCACCGCCCCGATGGGGCGCCGCGCCCCGCCCGCCGCTTGGAGGCGCCGCAGGCCCGCGCCGCGCCGTCGTCCGCGGTGGAGAGGGATAGTACGTGCGGCCCGCGGTCGTGTCGGTGGAAGCCATTTCGGGAGCGGCGACCGTGCGTGCGCGCGGAAGCGCCGGCCCCACGCGAAGGGCCGGAGGCGGAGTCGCGATCGGCGTGCCTTTGGCCTTGATCAGCGTCTCACTGAACTCGGGCGCCTTGGGCAGGTGGGGCAGCTTCCACAGCGGCATGGCCGGCGCCGCGGGGGCCGCCTGCGGCGCGGGGCGCCGCGGCGCGGCGCGCGCGACCGCCGGAGCCCCGGCCTCGTCGGCGACCGCCGCCACCTGGGTCGCCGGCCCGCGGGCCGGCGCGGGGCGTGCGCCGCCCACGCGCTGGCGGAGCTGCTCGGCCACCTCGCCGCTCACCGAAGCGGACGGCGCGGTGACCGACGGGTCGAACTCGCGCACCATGTCGAGCAGAGCTTCGTTGGTCAAACGAAGCTCACGCGCGAGCTGATAGACACGAACC
>Ga0316622_100000189_pt1 | contig 32225 bp, 29 predicted proteins | sample OWC_Aug_OW2_C1_D_FD_207646 | JGI IMG/M metagenome (GOLD analysis project Ga0316622, IMG submission 207646) | Wetland soil microbial communities from Old Woman Creek delta, Ohio, United States - OWC_Aug_OW2_C1_D5_C | ecosystem: Environmental > Terrestrial > Soil > Wetlands | place: USA: Ohio... | reverse complement strand
GATGCTCGCTTGGGGATCGTCGCGCAGATACTCGTGCATCAGGCGAGCGTCGCCCGCGCTGTCCTCGACGTGCAGCACGCGAATCCTGGTGACGCTCATGGCGCGCGACGGCCTGGGCCGGACCTCCGGACAAGCTTCAAGAGCGAGAAAACCCAGGGTTCGAATATAGGCAGCGCGGGGTCGCAGTCCACCCGCGGCGGGCGGGGCGGGGGAGAGGGGGCCCGGCTCCGCTCAGGCTCCCGGGAGCCCCGGGACCACGCCGTCGGAGAGGCTATCCCACTCCACGGGGACCTCGATCCGAGGGTCCCGATCGGCGCGGGCGACCACGGCCTGCGGCGTGCCGCTCCGGACGTCGAAGCGCAGCCGCTGGTCGCCGTCGGCCGCCACGCGAATCCGGCTCCCCGGGGGCAAATCCCCGGCATGAACCAGGTCCGCGACCGGAAACAGCACGAAGCGGCGCACGACCCGGGCCAGGGTCCAGGCACCGTTTCTGAGGAAGGCAGCCCCCCGGGAGAGGAGGAAGCGGGCCGCCTCCGGCTCGAGCTCGCACGAGATGCCGCGCACCGCGAGGCGCTCGTTGATCTGCAGGATCAGGCGTCGAAGGATGAAGGGGAGGTCCGCCTCGGTCAGTGGGTGAAACACCAGCAGGTCATCGAGATGGCCCAGGAAGTCCGGGCCCCACAGCTTGTCCGCCGCGACACAGACCGACTGGTAGATGCGGGCCCGCTCCGTCTCCTCGATCTCCCTGGCGGGCGAGAAGCCGATCTCCGGCCGCGCCGCATCGTAGATCTCCCGCGCGCACAGACTGCTCGTGACCAGGGTCAGGCAACCGGCCAGGTTTCCGCAGCGGCCGTCGGGCAACATCAGGTATCCCGATTCGAGCGCCGTGAACAGCGCCTGGACCAGGTCCGGCCTCGCGCATTCCAGGTGCTCGACGAGCAGGACGGAGAGCGGCCCCATGCTCACCACCGCGTCGCCCTGTCCGGGGACGGGCTCGCGGAAGTGAGGGGCGATCTGCCGGGTCAGGGCTCCCCAGTCGTCCGGCCCGCCGATCTGGATGCAATCGACCACCGCGAGCAGGCGCGGATCTCCGTGCAGCAGCTTCGCGACCGAGCGGGCGAGGTGCGTCTTGCCCGTGCCCGTGGGCCCCACGAACAGGTAGATCCCCAGCGGCGACCCGGGCTGGGCGAGCCCCGCCAGCGAGACCGTGAGCGCGCGAACGATCGTCTGGACCGGGCGCGACTGCCCGACGACGTCTCGCTCGAGGGCGCAGCGGATGTCGAGGGAGAGCACGGGGTTCCTCCGCGGGTCCGCATCGGGCGGATGAACGGCGCAGCGATGCCCGCGATGCGGCCGCCGGTTACGGGTACCAGTAGAACAGGGTCCGGGGCTGCGTACCGGCCGCGGCGGGCGCGTTCGCGCCGGGCTGCGCTGGGGCCGCCTGTGTTGCGCTCTGCCACGGCATGCCCGGGTACGGCCGGGGAGCGCCGGACCCTGGGGCGCCGGACCAGGGGGCGCGATCCGGCCAGCTCACGGCGAGGCGCTGGAAGACGATCTGGGCCAGCGCGTGGACCTTCTGCGCGGTGAGCAGGGCGCTCTCCTCGCTCGTTCCGGCCCATGAATTCGGGCCGCGGCTCTTGTCGTCGGCGCTCATCAGAGAACCTCCACGTGGAACTCGGCCGTGCTCGTGTCGTTCCTGCGCACGAGATCGATCTCGAGAACGCCCTGGGAGCAGCGGGCCTGGATCCGATCCGGCTCGCACCAGGGCGGCAGCGGGAACCGCCTCTCGAAGGCGCCCCATGCCTGCTCCACCATCACCGGCTTGAGCTCCGGATCCACGACCGGCGGACGCCGCTCGCCGCGCACCACCATCTCGCCGGACACGACGCTCACCGAGACGTCTTCCTTCGCCACGTCGGGGATCTCGACCCGGTAGCGCACGCTCGTGTCCGAGGCGTAGACCGAGACCCGGGGAACCCAGGTCACGCTGCGCGCCTGGGTCGTCTGGACGCTCTCGAACATCCGCTTCAGCTGCGAGACCTCCTCGATCGCGAAACCGACCGGATCGATCCCCGGCGGAAAGGGCACGAAGGCCTGGGGGCCGATCTCGGGCGCGGGAGCGTGGGCGATCTGCTCGTGGAGCTTGCAGACCTCCCGGTAGGCTTCCTCGATGGTGCGCATGGGCATGACTCCTCCGGAAAAGGAACCTGTCCGCGCAGAAAACCTAGGCGCAGGGAAAGAGGAGTCAAGTCGCCGCGCGTGCGGCACGCGCCGGGAAGCCGCCGATCATGGCATGCGCGCCAGCAGCGCCTGGAACCTCTTCTGGGAGCGAAGCGGCGCGAGGTCGGTGTCGTGCTCGTACCAGCCCTTCTGCGCGAGGCCGAGCGCAAACGCCTGCTCGAGGCAGTCGAGCGCCTCCTCCGGCTCGCCGGCGAGCGAGTAGATGCAGCCGAGGTTGTAGAGGAGCATGGGATCCCGCGGGGCGAGGCCACGCGCGCGCCCCGCCCACTCCAGGCCGCGCTCCCGCTCGCCCAGGGCCACCAGGCCGTTGGCGCCCATGTACAGCGCGCGCACGTCGTCCGGATGCAGCTCGAGCCGTGCCTCGGCGAGCGCGATCCCGCGCAGGCGGGCGGCGTGCGCGTCGTCCGGACGGCGCAGCTCGTCGTACACCTGGCCGACCAGCAGCGATGCCTGGTAGTCGTCCGGCCTCACCCGGCTGGCCTCCTCGAACAGGCGCGCGGCCTTTTCCATCTCGCCGCGCGCGAACGAGTGCCGCGCGTAGAAGTACCAGGCCTCGAACAGGCTCGGGTCGAGGCGGATCGCGGTCTCGAACGACTGATCCGCTTCCTCGACACCTGTTCCCAAGGCGCGCGCGGCGCCGAGCGACGCGTGGGCCTGCGCCGCGTCCGGATCGAGCTCCACCGCGCGTAGGCTCGAGGCCAGGGCCTGCTCGCGCAGGGTCGGGCTGCGGTCCGCGTACAGATACAGGTACGACCAGCAGTCGGCGATCCCGGCGTGCGCGAGGGCGTAGCCCGGGTCCAGCTCCACGGCGCGCGAGAACAGCTGCAGGGCGAACTCGATGTCCCGGCGCCCGTAGTGGTCGAAGAACTTGCGCCCCCGCAGGTAGTAGTCGTAGGCCTGGACGTGACGCGTGGGCGCGCGGCCGATGCGCTGCGTCTCCTGCGCGCTGAGCGTGACCTGGAGGGCGCGCACGACGTTGCGGGCGATCTCCTCCTGGATCGCGAAGATGTCCGTGAGCTCGCGATCGAAGCGCTCCGACCAAAGGTGGAACCCGCGCGCGGTCTCGATGAGCTGCACCGTGATCCGCACGCGGTTTCCCGCCTTGCGCACGCTTCCCTCGAGCAGGGTGGCGACGCCGAGCCTGCGGCCGATCTCGCGGCTGTCCGCCTCTGGGTCGCGGTTCTCGCGGAAGGAGGAGGTGCGCGACGCGACGCGCAGCCCCGGGACCTTGCTCAGCGAGTTCAGGATCTCCTCGGCCACCCCCTCGCAGAAGTACTCCTGGTCGTGATCGCGGCTCATGTCCACGAAGGGCAGCACGGCCACGGACGGGTGGACGGCCGCGTCGTGGCGCGCCCCGGCGCGCCCGAGATTCTCGAGCCCGTCGCGCAGCTCCGCGGCGGAGTGCATCCGGCGCCGCACGTCCTTCTCCAGGCACTGCGTCAGGATGCGATCCAGCTCGGCGGGAAGGCGGGGGTTGATCTCGAGCGCGGAGCGAGGCGGGTCCTTGAGGATCGCGGCGATCACGTCGCTCGAGGTCTCGCCCGCGAAGGGCGGCTCGCCCGTGGCCAGCTCGAACAGGACCACGGCCAGCGAGAACAGATCGCTGCGGTGGTCCAGCGGGTTCCCGCGCAGCTGCTCGGGGGACATGTAGCGGATCGTCCCGGAGAGGCGGCCGCTTCCGGGGACGGTGATCGTGAGATCGTCGGCGCGCGGGGCGCCGCCGTCGATCCTGCGCTGGGTCGCGAGGCCGAAGTCGAGGATCTTGACGGCGTCGTCGGGGCCCACCATGACGTTCCCCGGCTTGAGGTCCCGGTGGATGATCCCGCGCTCGTGGGCGGCGGCGATCGCGTCGGCCAGGGGGACGGCGAGGCGCAGGAACGGCTCGAGGTTGAGGCCGCCCGGAACGATCCGCCTGGATAGCTGCTCGCCCTCGACGAGCTCCATGGTGAAGAAGTGCGTTCCCTCCGCCTCCTCCACGGAATGGATCGTGACGATGTTCGGGTGGTGAAGCGCGGCCACCGCCTTGGTCTCGCGCTCGAAGCGGGCCAGGCGCAGCGGGTCGCTCGCGAACGGCTCCGGGAGGAACTTGATGGCGACGTCGCGGTCGAGGCTCAGGTCGCGGGCCTTCCAGACCACCCCCATGCCACCCTCGCCGAGCTTTTCGACGAGCCGGTAATGGGAGAGAGTCCTCCCCGCCTCGACGATCACGACCCCGTCTCCTGAGTTTTCCCCGTCAGTCTACACCCCTTGGTGGGTTCCGCCGCTCCTGCTATAGTCCGCGCGCTCCGGCGCGCCCCGGAGTCGCGCCGTTCTCGAGGAGGGGAAATGAAGAGTGCACGGGTGCTCGTTGGGATCGCGGCGGCGTGGCTCGCGGTGGCGTCGGCCGCCGCCCAGATGCCCGACAAGTTCACGAACCTGAAGGTGCTGCCCAAGGAGATCGGCAAGCGCGAGCTGACCGACGTCATGCGCGGCTTCTCGTCGGCTCTGGGCGTGCGCTGCGACCACTGCCACATGGAGAGCGAGAAGGGCGACGACTTCGCCACGGACGACCTCGAGCCCAAGAAGATCGCGCGCAGCATGATGAAGATGACGCAGGACCTCAACGCCAAGCTCCCGACCGTGACCGGACGCCCGTCGCCGCTCGAGGTGCGCTGCGTCACGTGCCATCGCGGCCTCGCCAAGCCCGAGGGGCTGGACCAGGTCCTGGCCGGCGTGGCCGAGAAGGAGGGAGTGGGAGCGGTCGCGGCCAAGTACAAGGAGCTGCGCGAGAAGTACTACGGCAGCGGCTCCTACGACTTCGGCCCCCAGACGCTCAACGATCTCGCGCGCAGGCAGGCCGAGCAGAAGAAGGACCTGGACGGCGCGATCGCCCTCGCCAAGCTCAACATCGAGTACAACCCCAAGGCCGCGGCCAGCCACGTCATCCTGGGGCAGTTCTACGTCGCCAAGGGGGACAAGGACGCGGCGCTCGCGAGCGTGAAGCGCGCGCTCGAGATCGACCCCGCGAACCGCTTCGCGAAGCAGGCGCTGGAGCGGCTGCAGGCGCCGCCCAAGTGAACCTAGGCCGTGCGCTGCGTCGGAGCGCGCTGGGCCTGCTCGGCGTGTTCGCGCTGATGCAGGCGAAGCAGGTGGAGCACTCGAATCCTCCGGTGCGTCACGAGCTGGACGCGCCGGAGGAGGTGCGCGCGGTCCTTCGCCGTTCCTGCTACGACTGCCATTCGCATGAGACGCGCTGGCCGTGGTACAGCTACGTCGCGCCCATGTCCTGGTTCGTCGCGCACCACGTGGAGGAGGGCCGCGAGGGGATGAACTTCTCGAACTGGCCGCGCTTCGACCCCGAAGGCGAGGCGGAGACGTTCGAGGAGATCCGCAAGCAGGTCTCGAGGGGGAAGATGCCTCTCAAGAGCTACCTGCTCCTCCACCCCGACGCGCGCCTGAGCGAGGCGGACAAGGCCGCGCTCCTGCGCTGGGCCGGCGAGGACTCCTAGCCGGGTCGGCGCGGCGCGCTCAGCGGAGCGGCGCCGCCTTCTCGCCCGGACACAGCACGCCGTGGCGGCTCGTGTACTCGAGCGGGACTTCGAAACAGCGTCCGCGCTCGGGCTGGTAGACCATGCACGAGTCGAAGGGGCGCGAGTAGACGTGGATCGACAGCGCGCGGCTGCCGTACTCGTCGCGGTTGTGAACGGAGTGGATCGGCTCGGCGGGATCCACCGCCGCGCAGTGGGTCGGGTCGATCGCGAAGCGCGCGGAGGGCTCGAGCCGGCACCTGCCTCGCGCCTCGTCGAGCTCGAGCAGCCGGTAGTTCTGGATCTCGAGGCGCCCGACCGGAACCCCCATCCAGCACTCCTGCCCGCGGTGGTTGTGGATCATCGAGGACTGCCCGCGCTCCCAGCCCAGGGTGAGAACCTCGAACAGCTCGTCGCGGTAGACCAGGTTGCGCGTGTAGTGCGTCGGACAGAAGAACATGTAGGGCCGGACCGAGTCGGGATCGATGCGGGTGTGGCCGAACTCCGCCAGCACTCGCTCCCGCGTGAAGGCGGCCCCGGGGATCCCGCGCAGCCCGTTCACGAGCGCTTCGATCGTCCGCACCTCCACGGCCACCCCCTCGCCACGCCGGCGAGCATTGCCCCAAAGCTATCACATCCCGCGCAGCGAGCGGGCGCGGCGGAGCAGCTCCTCCGCCTCGTCGCGGCGGCCCTCCTCGAGCAAGAGCTCGCCGAGCGCCTGGGGGCTGTCCGCCTGGCGCGGCTCGAGCTCCATCGCCCTGCGGAAGCTCCGCTCCGCCTCGCCGGCCTCGCCCACACGGCGGTGAAGGATGCCGAGGCTGTGCTGGACCTTCCACAGGCCCGGCTCGACCCGCAACGCGTCCCGGTACAGCACGATCGCCTCCCGCTCCCTGCCCGTGCGTGCCAGGACCTTGCCCAGCTCGACGTACACCTTCGCGTAGCGGGTCTCCTGGCGCAGCGCCTCGCGCAGCTCGGATTCGGCGAGGCCCAGAAGCGGCCCGGGATCCGCCGCGCTCTGCGCCTCCTGCGCATAGGTGACCCCGAGATTGAAGTGCGCGGTCGCGGTGCTCGCCGCGCGCGCCGGCAGATGCAGCGCGCTCGCGAACCGGTAGGACCAGGAATCCGCGGGGGCACGAAGCGGGAGGTTCACCACGGCGAGCGCGAGCAGGAGGCCGAGCGCGGGCACGAGTGCGCCGCCCGCACGGACGCGCCGCGCCAGATCGACCAGGCAGAACCCCGCCAGGGGGAAGAGCACGGGCAGGAGCGCGATCCGGTAACGGGCGAAGACGTAGAAGAGGATCACCGAGGCCGAATACACCGCGAGCACGATCAGCAGGGCCCGCGGCCAGCCGCCGCGCCGGATCAGCAGGAACGCGCCCACCAGGCCGAGCGGCGCCACCAGGCCGAAGCCGGGAAGCGGAAGCCGCAGGAGCGGCGCGGATTCCATGGTCGCGTAGTAGTCCAGATTGTCCGGGACCTCGTACGCCCCCCAGAACAGCCGGAACTTCCGGGTCAGGAGCCGGAGCCAATCCACGGGGTGGGCGCGGATCCACGCGAAGGCCTCGGAGAACCAGTAGCGCGAGATCTCCGACGGACCCAGATCGCGGCCGAGACGCCGCTCGGCCTCGCGCGCGAAGTCCTTCTCCTCGTGCTTCGGGCTCGCACCGACGAAGGGCAAGGGCTCGTACTCGCCGCTGCGGTTCAGGGGGTTGTTGCCGAGATAGAAATTCTGCCCCGCCTGCGAGGTGGTGAGGACCCACTCGCCGCCGGCCACGCGGTTGCGCAGCGCGACGGCCCCCAGCACGATCGCCGCCCCCGCCAGCAGCGCGAGCGCTTTCCGGAGCTTGGGCGCGCGCACGGCCGAGGGATCCACGAGGATCCAGACGGCGAGCGCCGGGAGCAGCAGCAGGAGATTCGCCCGGGCCAGGCAGCCGAGCCCGAGCAGGAATCCGCACAGGGCGAAGCCGCGGTCGCTTCCAGGCACGAGCGCGCGCGACAGGGCGGCCAGCGCGGCCGCCAGGAGGAACGCCTCCATCCAGGTCTTGAGCAGGAGCGCGTCGTAGTAGATGGCGGGGGCATACAGGGCGGCCAGCGCGCCCGCGAGGAAAGCGGCCGGCCTGCCGAGCCAGGCGCGCGCCGCGCTGAAGGTCAGGGCGGGAACGAGGGCGCCGAGCAGGATCTGGATCGCGAGCGCCGTGAGGGTGGAGTGGCCGAACAGCGCGTACACGATCCCCAGGAAGTACGGGTAGAGCGGGTCCTGGTAGAAGACCGAGCTGCCGAGCCAGTCTCCCGAGGCGATGCGCCGTCCCCACTCGTCGTACGCCAGGGGGTCCAGGCTCAGGTGGACGAGATACGGGGAGCCGGCGACCGTCACCAGGTGGACGATCCGGAGCACGAGGGCCGCCAGGACCAGACCCAGGAGGAGCAGGCGGTCCGCCCTTGCGCCCGTTTCGGGACCTTCGTTATGCTCCCGTGTCTCCCGGAAGACACGGTGCCGAACCCTCTCGAACATCGCGATCATTCTGCCGGAAAGCGTGCCCGGGGTCATGCCTGATGCCGCGCATGCGAACTCCCGCGCGCAAGCTCCTCGACCTCGTGACCTTCCCGGCGCGCGCCCTGCTCCTCCCCGAGCACGACCTCGGCGCCCTCTCCTCCCTGGCCACGGAGCGCTACGACTACGTCAGCCGCGAGGTGCGCGGACGCTGTCTGGACGTGGGCTGCGGGCGGTTCAACCGCTTCATCCGCGACTTCCGGGACGGAGACGGGGTGGGGATCGACGTCCATCCCTACGAGGGCCTGACCGAGGAGAACCTCGTGGCCGACATCTCCCGCTTCCCGTTCGAGAGCGAGAGCTTCGACACCGTCACCTTCATCGCCAACCTGAACCACGTCCCGCGCTCGCTCCGGGACGTGGAGCTCGGGGAGGCGCACCGCTGCCTCCACCGCGGCGGCCGGATCGTGATCACGATGGGAAACCCGGTGGCCGAGGTCCTGGCCCACTGGGCCGTCGCCGCGCACGACCGCCTGCTCGGGACCCGCCACGACCTGGACGCCGAGCGCGGGATGCACGAGGAAGAGGCTTACTACCTGCTCGACGGGGAGATCGTCGAGCGGCTCCGGCGCGCGGGTTTCGCAGCGATCCGCAAGAGGCGCTTCTGGACCCAGTGGGGGCTCAACCATCTGCTGGCGGCGGTCAAGCCGTGAAGCGGAACGCGCGGCTCGCGGAGCTCGGGACCTGCCTGGCGCTCCTCGCCATCTTCACGGCCCTGGTCATCGGGGAGGCCTCCCACCAGTCGGCGACGGTGGACGAGTTCCACCTGGTGCCCCAGGCGCTGGCGCTGCGGGAGACGGGAGATCTGGAGCTGGGGTACAAGACCCCCCCGTTGCTCAAGCGCTGGATCGCCCTGGCGCTGCCCGCCGCGCGGCTGGATCCGGCCGACATGCTCGTGGAGGGAAGGCCGGCGGCGGAGGGCTGGAGCCCCTGGATCTTCGGCACGCGCTTCATGCTCAGAAACGCCGCGGAGTACGAGCGGATCTTCTTCCGCGCGCGGATCGCCATGCTGCCCCTGGCGTGGATGCTCGGGCTCGCGATCTACTTCTGGGCGCGCGCGGTCGGGGGCCGCGCCGCCGGGCTCTGCGCCCTGGGGATCTTCGCGTTCTCCCCGGAGATGATCGCGTTCTCGAGCCTCGTCTCGCTCGACCTCGCGGTCACCGCGCTGGCCACGGGGGCTCTCTCGCTCCTGCGCGGCGCCTTGCGCGGGAGGCGGGCCGGGCTCTTCCTCGCGGCCTGCGCGCTCTTCGGGCTGGGGCTCGCGACCAAGCTCTCCCTGCTCACGCTCGCGCCGCTGTTCCTCCTGCCGCTGCTCCTCGCCCGCGGGGGCAGGGAGCGCGCGCGCCAGGCAGCGTTCCTGGCGCTGGGGGCCGGGGTCGCGCTGCTCCTGCTCGACGCGAGCTACGGCTTCGACCGGCCGCTGCCGCGCCTGCGGGACCTCGAGCCCCGCAGCCGGACCTTCCGCACGATCCGCGCCTGGGCCCCCGACGGTCTGCGCCTTCCCGCCCCGCTCCTGTGGCTGCGCGCCCTCGACGGCCAGGCCGCGGACGTGCAGGCGGCGGACGTCCCGTCCTACCTGAACGGCGAGTGGTCGGATCGCGGCTTCCGGCGCTACTACCTGATGGCCTGGCTGTACAAGACGCCGCTCGCACTCCTCGCGCTCGTCGCGTTCAGCGCGGCGCTGGCCCTCCTCGACCGCGGCCGCGCGCGCGCCCCTGCGCCGCCGCCGGACGCGCTTCCCGGCTGGCTCGACGCGCTCCTGATCGGTGGGCCGATCCTGCTCTGGGGAGCCTCGTTCTCCCTGGCCGGCGGGCTCAACATCGGAATCCGCTATGTGCTGCCGTGCTACGCGTGCGGCGCCGTGGCGCTGGGCGTGGCGCTGGCCCGCGTGCCGCCGCGCAGGCTCGCGGCAGCCTGCGCGGGCGGGCTGTTCCTGGCCTACGCGGCCTCGTCCCTGGCCGCCTTCCCCCACCATCTCGCGTACTTCAACCGGATCGCGGGGGGCGAGCGCGGCGCGTACCGCCACCTCGTGGACTCGAACCTCGACTGGGGGCAGGAGCTGAAGCACCTCTCCCGCTACCTGCGCGAGCGGAAGATCGAGCGGGTCGGCCTCGGCTATTTCGGTCACGTCGCCCCGGAGCTGTACGGGATCGACTACTTCCTGCCCGGCCCCGAGCCGGCCCCGGGATGGTATGCCGTCAGCGCCAACTTCATCGCGGGCTATCCCTACCTCGTCTACGATCACGGCCAGCTGCGCCCCGTGGGTCCGGAGCGCTTCCGCGCCTTCTCGCGGCTCGAGCCGGTGGACACGCTCGCCGGGGCGATTCTGATCTACCGAGTTCCCTGAGGCGCGGAGCCGTCCCTCGCCGGGGGCAGGGGAGGGCAGATCGGCTCCGCGGGAGCGTGGGCGATGTCCACGACCAGCGCCTGGAGCAGGAGCTCGAAACCGAGGATGATCGGCAGGGCGGCCAGCATCACCGTGCCCGTGGTCGCGGGTACACCGGTCCGCGCGGAGCGGATCCACTCCCACACGCCGAACGCCACCCCGAACGACAGCATCGGGATCCCGAACAGCAGGAACACCGAGACCGCGCTGAAGTCGTAGAGGAAGTAGTGCCGGGCGATGCGCCGTGCGCAGGCGAGCAGGAGCCGGAACGGGAACTCCAGGAGCGCGGCGCCGATCGAGAGCGAGGAGGTCTCGCCGCGGTAGCGGGCGGGGATCGCCACGTCCTGCACCTTGGCCCGCTGCAGGCCGAGCTCCACGAGCAAGCCGCTCTCGAAAAAAAAGCCACGGGGGAGCCGCTCCAGGGGGAGGCGCCGCAGCAGGTCCGCGCGTGCGGCCAGATAGCCGTTCGTGGGATCGAACATCCTCCAGTGCCCCGAGGCCGCCTTGAGCAGGAAGGTGAGCGCCGCGTTTCCCAGCCGGCGCACCAGGGGCATCCCCTCCAGGGAGCCCAGCCGCTGGTAGCGGTTCCCCTTGGCGAGGTCGGCAGTGTGCAGCAGGAGCGGCGCGAGCAGCGCCGGCAGGTAGGCGGGGTCCATCTGGCCGTCGCCGTCCATCTTGACCACGAGGTCCGCGCCGGCCTCGAGGGCCGCCTGCATCCCGCTCACGGTCGCCCCGCCCACGCCGCGGTTCTGCGCGTGGCGGATCAGGCGGATCCGCGGATCCGCGAGCCGTGCCACGCGCTGGGCCGTGGCGTCGGGGCTGGCATCGTCCACGACCACGATCGTGCGCACCCAGTCCGGAATCGTCGTGAGGACCTCCTCGATCCGCTCCTCGACGCGATAGGCGGGAACCACGACGGCGACGTGCAGGTGCCGCCAATGCGCGGGGAGCCCGGAGGACGACGCGGAAGAAACGGGTGCGCTCATGGTCGCTGGCGCGGATTGTACCGTGGATTGCCGGGCGAGCCGGACCGGTCTGGTAGAATCCGGTCCTCGTGGCCGTCACTCCTTCCGAGACTTACTCGCGGGCGCTCGAGGAGCGCCGCCGTCTCGTCGCGGCGTCGCAACGGATCGCGACGCGGCTCGCCTTCGCGAGGCTCGGGATCGCGCTCGCGGGCGCGGCGCTCGCCTGGCTCGTCCTCGTCCCCCGCACGCTCTCGTGGCCGTGGCTCCTCATCCCCGCGGCGGCGTTCGCGGCCGCGGCTCGCCTGCACGACCGCGTGCTAGGGCGCCAGGCCCGCGCGGAACGCGCGGTGCGCTTCTACGAGCGAGGGTTGGCGCGCGTGGACGACCGCTGGGCTGGAGGCGGCTGCGCCGGGGACGAGTACCTCGACCCGAAACATCCCTACGCGTCCGATCTGGACCTGTTCGGCCGCGCGAGCCTGTTCGAGCTCCTCTCGACCGCGCGCACGCGCAGCGGCGAGAAGACGCTGGCGTCCTGGCTCCTCTCCCCGGCCCTTCCCGAAGAAGTGCGTGTCCGGCAAGAGGCGGTCAAGGAGCTGCGCGGACGGCTCGACCTGCGCGAGGAGCTGTGCGTGCTCGGGGAGGACGTGCGCAGCGGCGTGGACACCGACGGGCTCGTGGCCTGGGCCTGCGCGCCCGCCCTGCTCGAGGGGCGCTGGCAGGTCGGCGCCGGTGCCGCGCTCGCCGTCGCGAACCTGACGACCCTCGGCCTGTTCTTCTCCGGCGTCCACGGTCTCGGGCCGTTCCTGGTGTCGGCCGTCGTGTCGGGAGTGTTCGCCCGTGTCCACGGGAAGCGGGCGGCCCACGTGCTGCGCGCGGTGGAGCGTCCGGCCGCCGAGCTGCGCATCCTGGCGGAGACCCTGGGCCGGCTCGAGCGGGAGCCGTTTCGCGCGGCGCTCCTGAGGAGCCTTGCCGCACCTCTGTCCGGGGCGCCGACGCCGGCCTCGCGCCAGATCGCGAGCCTGGCCCGGCTTTCCGAGTGGAACGAATCGCGGAGAAATCAGATCTTCGCCCCCCTGGCCGCGCTCTGCCTGCTCGGGACCCAGCTCGCCTTCGCGCTGGAGCGGTTCCGCGCGCGGTCGGGAGCATCGGTCCGGCACTGGGTCGAGGCGGTGGGCGCGATGGAGTCCCTGAGCTCCCTGGCGGCGTTCGCGTTCGAGCACCCTGAGGATCCGTTTCCCGAGATCCTGGAGGCGGGCCCCGTCTTCGAGGCCCGGGGGCTGGGGCATCCGCTCCTGCCGGCGATCCGCTGCGTCCGCAACGACGTGCGCATGGGGCACGGCCTGCAGCTCCTGATGGTCAGCGGCTCCAACATGTCCGGGAAGAGCACGCTCCTGCGCAGCGTGGGCGTGAACACCGTCCTCGCGCTGGCCGGAGCGCCGGTGCGGGCCCGCGCCCTCGCGCTCTCCCCGCTCCAGGTGGCTGCCTGCATGCGGGTCCAGGACTCCCTGGCGGAGGGGACGTCCCATTTCTACGCGGAGATTCAGAGGCTCCACGCCCTCACGAGCCTCGGGCGGAGCTCCGGCCTTCCGCTGCTGTTCCTGCTCGACGAGGTCCTCCACGGCACGAACTCCCACGACCGGAGAATCGGCGCCGAGGCACTCGTCCGTGGGCTCGTGGAACGGGGCGCGCTGGGGCTCGTCACGACCCACGACCTGGCGCTGGCCGCCATCGCGGACGAGTTGGCTCCGCGCGCCGCGAACGTGCACTTCGAGGACCATCTCGAGGAGGACCGGATCGTCTTCGATTACCGCCTGAAGCCGGGGGTCGTGAGGAAGAGCAACGCGCTCGCCCTCATGCGCGCCATCGGACTCGAGATCTGAGACGGGCCCGCCGCGGCTCCTAGTCCCGATCGGACCGTGAGAAGACGGGGACGCGCGGGGCGACCGATTCCCCGCCGGGGGTCGCGGGACGCGACGTCGTGCGGTACGCGTCCACGCCGAACTCGAGCGGAGGCAGGCCTCTCTCGTAGGCGCCCACATCCGGTCCCAGCCCGACGAAATCGTCGTTGAAGTTCGGGAGGAGCGCGCCCCAGTCGAGGCCCGGACTCCACGGCGCGAGGTAGAAGGTGTTCGCCGGCCCCCCGGGGTCGTACAGCGGCGTCGCACTCCAGCCGTGAATCTCGGCCCAGCCCGGGACCTGTCCGTTGCAGAGGTCGAAGTCGTAGTCGTTGCCGACGCCCGCGGCATCGTCGATCGATTCCTGCGTCGCGTCGGTCACCTGCAGGATGTTGTTTCGGGACACCATGTTCGTCGCCGGCGCCACCGTCGTCGAGTTGCTGATCCCCACGATCACGCCGCGCAGCGGTGCCGCGGGCTGGAGCAGGGTGTTGTGGTAGATGTAGACCTTTCCGCTCGACCCTCCGCCGGCCTTGAGGAACTGCCCGTGGAGGTTCTCCGGCGGGTCTTCGAACGGTCCCTTGCGCGCCGAGTGAACCACGTTGCGCCAGATGTAGAGCGGTCCTTCGGTCACCGGCGTGATCCCGATGGGGGAGTAGGAAAGATCGATGAAGTTCCCCCAGATCCGGGTGTTGACGTCGGTGCCCTCGGCCTCGATCGGATTGTCCCAGCAGCGCTCGATGTAGTTCCCGTAGATGTCGCTATCGGCGGTGGGGAAGCCGGACGCGGTTCCTTCCCCGCCGATGCAGTCCGCGAAGTAGTGATCGTCGTCGCTCCGGATCTCGTTGTAACGGATCACGTGGTTCCCGCCCGTGTCGACGATCCGGATCGCGATCGGGCCGGAGGGGGAGGTATCGCAGAGCGGATCCGGGGTCCCGTCGCGCTTCTCGCACCAGCTGTTGGCGTCGACGCGCGGGTGGTGGATGCGGTTGCGCTGGATGACCAGCCGCCTGACGTCGGGGTTCTTCACGCGGATCCCCGCCTGGGACGACGCCCCGAACACCCCCTCCCAGGCTCCCCAGCCGCTGATGTCGTTCTCCTCGATCACGATGTCGGTGTAGGCCCCGGTTTGGGGGATGTAGACCCCGTAGCGGTGCGCCCCGCGCACGTTCACTCCGCGCAGGACGACGTAGGAGGCCTTGATCACGACCCCGTAGTCGAACAGGTCTTGGACGTCGATCGTCGCGCTTCCACCGGGCGCGTGCGTGTACAGGACGTAGCCGTCCGGGGTTCCGCCCTGCGTGATCGTGAGCGTCGTGCTCGCGAGCTCCGGGAGCTCGACGGTCTGTGCGATCGGGAAGCTCTCGCTGCGCGTGGCCGCCTGGAACACCGCCTGCCCGACGCCCGATAGGGTGAGCTCGATGTCGTAGGTCGTCCCCGGCGTCAGCTCCACCAGGCTGCCGCGGTACTCGGCCATGGACGCGTCGAACGCCAGCGGAAGCGCGGTCCTCCAGTCGGCGGCGCCCACGGGACGGAAGCGCACGCCACAGGTCCGGTCCGCGCGCGCGCCGGCCGGGCTCCAGTAGATCCCCAGGGAATGGAAGGTCGGGACCGGCGTCGGGAAGGTCCCCGCCCGCGCGGCATCCGAGACAGACTCCAGGAGGAGCGCCGCAACGAGGCAAAGAATCCCGCGCCGACCAGACACGACCCCCCCTTACCCCCTCGTTTCAGGCCCCAGCGCGCGTGCGCTCAGCGCAGTGAGCGTACTGCGGACCCCGCTCCCCTGCCACGGGTTTCGGGCGGCGGGCCGTCTTTGATGGCAACTTGGCAGAGGGCGTGTTGTCGTTCGCCCATTTTCGAGGCCGGCCAGACGTCCTCCTGGGTCGCGCGCTCCGCCGTCCTTCTTGACAGCGCGCCGGCGTGCGGGAGACCCTGGCCCACGTAAGCCCGACCTCCGGGGAGGAGACCATGCGACCGGAAAACGCCGCGCGGGCCGTCGTCGTGATCCTGCTGATCCTGACCCTCTACCTCATGTACTTGATCTTCCGGCCGTTTCTTCCGGGGATCGCCTGGGCGGTCGTGCTCGTCGTGGCCTTCCACGGCGCCTACGCCCGGCTCACGAGGATCCTCGGGGGCAGGGAATGGCTCGCCGCCACGCTACTGTCGCTCTTGCTCGCCTGCTTCATCGTGATTCCGACCGCGGTCGCGGCGGTCCAGGTGGCGCAAGGGATGGCCGAGGCGTACGACTGGCTGTCCGACTGGTCGGCCTCGGGGAGCTCGATCCTGGCCCGCTTCGAGGGTCATCCCTGGCTCGGCCCGGTCGTCGACTGGGTCAAGAGGCGCGTGGATCTGGGCAAGCTCGACCTGGAGACCACGATCATCTCCGCGGTCCGCACCCTGGGGACGACCCTGGCGGGGCGGACCAGCGCCCTCGTGAGGAATGGCCTGCAGATGCTCATGACGCTCGTGGTCGTGCTCCTGACGACGACCGTGCTCTTCCACGAAGGAGCGCGGGTGGTCGACGTGCTGCGCCGCTACCTGCCGCTGACGCCGAAGGACCGGGAGGAGGTCCTCCTGCAGCTCCGGGACGTGACCCGCGCGGTCTTCTTCGGCGTTCTCCTGACCGCTCTGGTCCAGGCGATCCTGGGGACGATCGGGTTCCTCGTGGTCGGCGTGCCCAGCGCCATCCTGCTCGGGGCGGCGATGTTCCTGTGCGCGCTCCTTCCGGGCGGCACGGCGCTGGTGTGGGGTCCAGCCACGATCTGGCTGTTCGCCACCGGGCACTCCCTCAAGGGAGGCTTCCTCCTGATCTGGGGAGTGGTCGCGGTCAGCTCCGTGGACAACCTGCTCCGGCCGCTGTTCATCCGCCGCGGCGTGCGCATGCCCGTGATCCTCGTGTTCTTCGGCACGCTGGGCGGGATGCTGGCCTTCGGCTTGATCGGCCTGTTCACCGGGCCGCTCGTGATCACGATCTGTCTGTTCCTGCTCGAGGTGGTGCGCCGCGACTTCTTCCGGAACGAGGACGCGCCCGCCGGACCGGCGGACCCCTGAGCACCGCACCGCGATGCGCACCGTCTTCCTGCCTTCGCTCCTCAACGACCTCTCGGGGGATCCGGGGCTGTGGGTCGATCTCCTCGACGAGGGACGCGCGATCCTTCTGGACCTGGGCGACCTGCGCCACGTGGCGACGCGCAAGCTGCTGCGCGTGGAGCGGGCCCTCGTCACTCACACGCACATGGACCACTTCATCGGCTTCGATCACCTGCTGCGGCTGCTCCTGGGCCGAGAGCGGGAGCTCACGATCACCGGCCCCGAGGGGTTCCTGCGCAGCGTCCAGGGGAAGGTCGAGGCGTACACGTGGAACCTGATCGAGGACTATCCGGTGACGCTGCGCGTCGAGGAGGTGAGCGGAGAGGCGGTCCGCTCGGTCCTGTACCGGGGCGCAGGGCGGATGCTCCCGGAGCCGCAGCCGGAGCGGGAGTTTAACGGCACGATCCACGCCGAAAGGCTGTACACGATCCACCTCGAGGTACTCGACCACGGGATTCCGGTCCTGGGTGTGGCGCTGCGCGAGACCGAGCACATCTCGGTCAACCGGGACCGGCTGGAGCGGATGCGGCTCGTCCCCGGGCCGTGGCTTCGGGATCTCAAGGCCGCGGCGCGCCGCTGCGAGTCGGGGGACGCGGAGATTCGCGTGGACACGAGCGACGGCGCAGGCCGAAGCTTCCGCCGCAGCGACCTCAGCGCCGAGATCCTCCTGCGCAGTCCGGGACAGAGGGTGGCCTACGTCACGGACCTGCGCTTCACGCCCGACAACGTGGAGCAGGCGATCCGGCTGGCGCGGGATGCGGATCTGCTCGTGTGCGAGGCGGCATTCCTGCACGAGGACAGAGAGCTCGCCAGCGAGCGGAGCCACCTCACGGCGCGCCAGGCGGGGGAGCTGGCCCGCGCCGCCGGGGCGAAGCGCCTGGCCCCCTTCCACATCTCGCCGCGCTATCTGGGGAGGGAGCAGGAGATCCTGGACGAGGCGGCGGCGGCCTTCGGGGGAACGGTCCTGGTCCTGCCCTGCGAGTCCCGCTGAGCGCTGCCGCGAAGGGCTTGCTCCGGCGGATTCCGGTCCCGGGCAGTAGAATGCGCGTTCCTTTCCGACGCGATGGAGATCCGAATGAACGGAAGAGAGAGTGGACGTGCCGCCGGGGTTCTGATCCTCCTGCTGGCCGTCCTGTTCCTGATCTTTGCGGCCGTGCTCGCGCTGCGGGCGGGCGGGCCGCCCACGATCGAGATCTCCCCAGGCCTCCCGGCGATCGGCAAGCGCACGCCGATCGCGGTGAAGGTGGCGGAGCCTCGACGGGGACCGGTGAGCGTCCGTGTGGAGCTGATCCAGGGGACGCGGACTCAGGTCCTGGCGGAGAAGACCTTCTCGCCGAGCCCCGCGTGGAAGCTCTGGGGGGCCGGCGCTCCAGCGGTCGAGCTCGAGGTCGCCGTCGGCCGGGAGACCGTGCAGGGGCTCGCGGCGGGGACCGCGACGATCCGCGTCGTGGCGGCGCGCGCCGGGAGCTGGCTCAGGCACCCGGATCCGGAAGTCCGCGAGATCAGCCTCCCCGTGCGCCTCACGCCGCCGACCGTGCAGGTCCTGTCCACGGCGACCTACCTGACCCAGGGCGGCTCGGAAGCGGTCGTCTACCGCGTGGGCGAGACGGCGGTGAGCGACGGCGTCCGCAGCGGGGCGTGGTTCTTTCCGGGGAGTCCCCTCCCGGGAGGAGGGAAGCAGGAGCGCTTCGCGCTGTTCGGAGCGCCGCACGACCTGAGCGATCCCGCGAAGATCCGCCTCGTGGCCGCCGACGAAGTGGGGAACGAGACCCAGGTCGCCTTCGTGGACAAGTTCTTTCCCACGACGCTGCGCACGGACACGATCCAGGTCACGGACGAGTTCCTGAGCAAGATCGTGCCCGAGATCCTCTCCCAGACTCCCGAGCTCCAGGACAAGGGGAACCCGCTGGACAGCTACCTCGAGATCAACGGCGAGCTCCGCAAGAAGAACGCCGCGACGCTCCTCGAGCTGTCGAAAGCGTCCAAGGAGACGTTCCTCTGGAACCGTCCCTTCGAGCCCATGACGAACGCCAAGGTGATGTCCTCCTTCGCCGACCGCCGCACGTACATCTACCAGGGGCGCGCCGTGGACCACCAGGACCATCTGGGGTTCGATCTCGCGTCCTCGCGCGGCGCGCTGGTCCCCGCAGGGAACGACGGCGTCGTGGTCTTGGCGCGCTTCTTCGGGATCTACGGCAACGCGGTGCTGGTCGATCACGGGTACGGTCTCATGACCCTCTACGGCCACCTCTCCTCGATCGACGTGAAGGAAGGCCAGCAGGTGAAGCGGGGAGACGCGGTGGGGAGGACCGGGCAGACCGGTCTCGCGGGGGGAGACCACCTGCACTTCTCGGTCTTCCTGCGCGGGATGTCGGTGAACCCGAAGGAATGGTGGGACGCCCACTGGATCCGCGACCGGATCGCCCGCAAGCTCGGACCGGCGTTTTCCTTCGCGGGGTAACGCTCCCTACGGACCGGGCTTCAGAACTTCGGCGAGGTTCCTGCGGGCGACCTCGAACGTCGGATCGAGACGGATCGCCCTGCGGAAGCAGGCCGCGGCTCCCTGCAGGTCGCCCATCCGGGTCAGGACGACACCCAGGCTGTTGAAGGCGACGGCGGAATTCGGCGCCAGGCGCACGGCCGTCTCGAGCTCCCGCCGCGCCTCCGCGAGGCGACCCTGGCCGTCGTAGTACACGCCCAGGTGATAGTGGAGTCCGGGGAAATCCGGCGCCAGGACGAGGCCGTGTCGGAGCAGCGTCTCGGAATCGCTCCAGTAGCGCACCTGGTGGCGGGTTCCGGCGGCCATCGCCAGGACCAGCGCGGCGGCCGCCGCGGCGAGAATCCACTTCCGTCCGGCGAGGGCGCGCGCGAGATCCCCGATCCCCCAGGCGACGATCACGAACAGGCCGATCAGCGGCAGGTAGGTGTAGCGGTCGGCCATCGCCTGGTTCCCTACCTGCACCAGGCCGATGACCGGAACCAGCGTCCCGACGTACCACAGCCAGCCGAACAGCAGGTAGGGGGCGCGCCGGCGCGCGAGGGTGACGATCGCGGTGACCAGGGCCAGGGCCAGGAGCGACATCGATGCCCTCCAGAGCAGGCTCGGCCCGCTCTCGAAGGGGTAGAGGACGCCCATGGGAAAGGGCCAGATCGCCTTGGCGATGTAACCCACGTAGCTGACCAGCGCATTCGCCAGGCGCGCGCCGAACGGGTAGTAGCTCGAGGGCGGGATGGCGCCCGACGCGCTCTGCACCGAGACGGTGATGACCGAGGAGGCCAGGGACAGGACGAAGAAGGGGATCTTCTCCGCGACCAGGCGCCCGACCCGGCGAAGCGTGGCCTGCGGCGGAGCGGCCGGATCGATTCTCGCGAGCGGCCAGAAATCGAGAAGCAGCAGGACGCAGGGGAGCGTGACCAGCATCGGCTTCGCGAGCAGCCCCCCGGCGAACAGCGCCAGCGTCGCGGTGTAGGAGAGGGCGCCCGGCCGCCGCGCGTAGCGGGCGTACGAGGCCATGGCCAGGAACCAGAAGAGAGCGCTCAGGACGTCCTTGCGCTCCGACACCCAGGCCACCGACTCCACGTGCAGCGGGTGGAGCGCGAACAGGGCGGCGACGAGCGCGCTGCGGGTCAGGGCGCCGGTCATGCCGAAGAACACGAAGAGCACCAGCAGGACGTTGGCGCAGTGGAGCGCGAGGCTGACGAGATGGTGCTTCCCCGCCGACAGGCCGAAGAGCTGGCAGTCGAGCATGTGGCTCAGGGAGGTCAGCGGGTGCCAGTTGGCGCCGTGGGCCGAGGTGAGCGCCCAGACCAGCCCCGGGACGCTCAGCCCCTGGCTCACCATGGGGTTGGCGTAGACGTAGACGTCGTCGTCCCAGGCCACGAAAGGGAAGCGTGCGACGCTCGCGTACGCGGCGAGGGTCAGCGCCACGAGGGCGACAGCGATCGAGGCCGCCAATGCTCGGCGCCTTCCCGGGCCGGCTCCGCTCATCCGCGGCTATGGTACACCGTGGCCCCGACCCTCCCGTCGGCCCTACATTCCTCCGGGGCGGCCCGCGCGGCCGTCCCGGAGGATCCCGTTGCGCCGCAGTCATGCCCGCCTCGCGCTGCCCCAAGGGAGGAGACTCGCAGGCGCGATCCTGTGCGCGCTCGCGGCGGCGGCGTGCTCGACGGCCCCCGGGCCCGTCGAGCGGCGCTCCCCGAACATCGTGCTGATCACCATCGACACGCTGCGACGCGACCACCTCTCCTGCTACGGCTACGCACGCAAGACCACACCCTTCCTCGACCGGCTTGCGGCCGACGCGGTCCGTTTCGACAAGGCGTACAGCACGTCGTCCTGGACCCTGCCCGCGGTCGTCTCGATCTTGACCGGCCTCGATCCGTCCGCCCACGGCATGAAGGACGGAGATACGGACGAAGCGGGAGTCGTCGTCGGTCAGCCGGTGCTCGGCGAGGATCTCGTGCTGCTGCCCGAACTGCTGCGCGACCGCGGCTACCAGACCTTCGGTCTGACGGCGAACGAGCACCTGCAGGGGAATCTGGGATTCGAGCGCGGATTCGACGCCTATCGCTGCCTCGGATTCAAGCCCGCGCGAGCGCTCAGCGCACCGCTCGCGGAGATCCGGGCCCGGATCGATCCCCGGCGGCCGTACTTCCTGTGGGTGCACTACTTCGATCCGCACACCCCCTACGACGCGAGGCGTCCGGAGCTGAGAGCCTACCTCGGGCCGAAAGAAGTGAGCGAAGAGCTTCTCGGCCGCGTGCAGTCGCTCACTACGGCTGCGCAACTCGAGGCCTGGGACCGCCAAGGCGACCGCGATTTCCTTCCCTATGCACAAGCGGCCTACGACAGCTGCATCCGGCTCGCCGACCGGGCGGTCGCAACCCTCTTCGAGGCGCTCGAGATCGGGAAGGAAGATCTGGTGCTGGTGACGGCCGATCACGGCGAGGAATTCCGGGAGCATGGGCGGTTCGGCCACGGGCACGCACTCTTCGAGGAGTTGCTCCAGGTCCCGCTCCTCGTGCGCCTTCCGGGTGGCCGCCACGCGGGCGAAACCGTCTCCTCCCGCGTCAGCTTGATGGACCTCTTCCCGACCATCCTCGAGATCGCGGGGATCGCGCCCCGGAGCAACATCCAGGGGAAGAGCCTCCTGCCGCTGATCCAGGACAAGGGCGCGGCGCGAGACCGCGTGATCCACGCATCGACCGTCACGGATGTCGAGGTCGACTCCGTCACGATCGATCGCTGGAAATACATCGAGTCCCAGGGACGGCCCGAAGCCGCGATGCTCTTCGATCTGGAGAGCACGGAAGGGGAGCAGCGCAACGTCATCGCCGATTACCCGAACGAGGCCGAGGTCTTGCGTCGCGCCCTCGCGCACCTGCGGCAGAATTCCCGGCGCCGCGCGCCGTCGCTCCAGAACGTGCCGCTCTCCCCGGAGCGGCTCGAGGCGCTGCGCTCGCTCGGCTACGTGCGCTGACTCCGGCTCATGCCCTCCGAACCAGGTCTTGATTCCCGGGCCGGGACGGGGATAATGCGGCGCATTCCCCAAAGAGGAGGGCAGAGATGAGGAACAAGTCGCGTTTGGTGCTGATCGTTCTCGGCGTCGTTCTCGCGATCTGGGCCGCGGCGGCCCTGGCGGCAGAGGAGAAGGGCAAGCAGACCGGGCAGGCCATGCCCCCGGAGATGGCCGACTGGATGAAGCTCGCGCAGCCCGGGGAGCACCACAAGCACATGGCGATGATGGCGGGTGACTGGAAGGTCCACTCCAAGATGTGGATGGCCCCCGGCGCTCCTCCCGAGGAGGGCGACGGCTCGGCGACGGTGAGGCCGATCCTCGACGGCCGGTTCTTTCTCTCGGAATTCCGGGGGACCGTCATGGGGCAGCCGTTCCAGGGGATGGGGCTGGACGGATACGACAACTACAAGCAGAAGCACGTTGGGACCTGGATCGACTCCATGGGCACGATGATCCTGAGCTTCGAGGGGAGCTGCTCGGAGGGGGGCAAGGTCATGGAGATGAAGGGGACTTTCGAAGACCCCACGACCAGGAAGCCGAGCTACATGCGCATGGTGAGCCGCTTCAAGGATGACAAGACCATCCTCTTCGAATCGTTCACTCCGGGCCCCGACGGCAAGGAGACGAAGAACATGGAGATGGTCTACACGCGGCAGTAGGGCTCGTCCGGATCGAACGCCGGGGGCGAAGCCGGACGATCCGCGCTTCGCTACCGGCTACGGCCGGATTCCCGCCTCGACGACGGCCCGGTCCGCCAGCCCGCGCAGCATCTGAGAGAGCGCCCGGCGGCGCACGCGCCGCGTCGCGTGCCAGTGGAGGATCCCGCCCAGTCCGAGCGGATCGAAGATCGAGGTCAGCCGGATCTCCGTTTCCCGCTCCCCTTGCACGGGCCGTGCCTCCAGCGCAAGCCACGCGCGCCCGGCTCGCCCCGGTTCCGCAGCCAAGAGCACCCGGCCGCTCTCGCGCTCCTGGACGCGCCAGCCCTTCTCCCCGCCCGTCCGCTCGAGCGCCGCGAAGACCGCCGCGGGGGATGCCGCCACCGTGACGCCGCGCGAGTCCACCCTGCGGTTGCCGAGGCGCGCGCCGCCCCAGCCCCGGCCGGAGGCAGGCAGCGAGTCCGCCCAGCGCGTGCGCGCCACCTCGGTGTCCTCGTCGGCGAGCGCGCGCTGCAGCGCCTCCCGCATCCCGATCGGCCTCACGGCGAACTCCGCCAGCGCCGCCCGATCGAGCACGATCGTGGGATGCCGGATGCTGTCGATCAGCTTGCGCCCCACGCGCGCGTACAGCGGCGTCACGAGCCCGAGCCACAGGCTCGAAAGCCGCGGCGTGAGCACCGGCACGGGGATCATGAAGCGTCGCAGCCCTCGCTGGCGCGCGTACTCGCGCATCAGATCGCCGTACGAGACGACGTCGCAGCCGCCGATCTCGAAGACGCGGCTCACGCAAGTCTCCAGCCGGAGCGCGGCCAGCAGGTAGGCGAGCACGTCCTCGATGGCGATCGGCTGGGTCGGGACGCGCACCCAGCGCGGCGTCACCATGACCGGCAGGCGCTCCACGAGCGCGCGAAGCATCTCGAACGACAGGCTGCCCGAGCCGAGGATGACGGAGGCCCTGAGCTCGACGACCGGGACGCCCGAGGCCCGCAGCACGTCGCCGACCTCCTGGCGGCTGCGCAGGTGCGGCGACAGATCGGATGCCTGCTCGCCGAGTCCGCCGAGGTAGACGATCGACCTCACCCCGGCCGCGCGGGCGGCGGCCCCGAAGTTCTGCGCGCCGCTGCGGTCGGCCTCCGTGAAATCGCCGGAGCCGCCCATCGAGTGCACAAGGTAGACCGCCCTCTCCACCCCGGCCATCGCCCCGGCCAGCGACGGGACTTCGAGGACGTCGCCGCGAGACACCTCGACCTCCGCCGGCACGCGTCCGAGGAGCCGCTCCGGCCTGCGCGCCAGGCAGCGCACGCCGAACCCCTCGCGCACCAGCACCGGGAGCAGCCGTCCACCGACGTAGCCGCTGGCGCCCGTCAGCAGAACGCGCATTCGGACCCCCCTTGCTTCGCTTCCGGCTACGGCCGGGCCCCCGCCTCGAGGACGGCGCCGTTGTGGCTTCCGGTCACGGACTGCACGTACAGCTCAGCAACCTGGGCCGGCGTGAGCCCGAGCGCCGGGTCCATCCCGAGCGCCTTCAGCGTGTCGGTGATCCACGGCGGACTGACCACGTTGACCCGGATGCCGCGCGGAGCCTCGAGCGCGGCCGCGCGCACGAACCCCTCGAGCGCGCTGTTGACCAGGCTGATGGCGGCGCTCCCGGGCATGGGCGAGCGCGCCAGGACGCCGCTCGTCAGCGTGAAGGAGCCGCGATCGCTGAGCGCGTCGAAGCCGAGTCGGACGAGGTTCACCTGTCCCATGAGCTTGTTGCCGAGGCAGAACTGGAAATCGGCGTCCGAAAGCTGCGCGAGGGGGGCGAACTTGGCGTCTCCCGCGGCGCACACCACGCCGTCCAGGCGGCCCACGCTGCGGTACATCGCCTGGATCGACGCTCGATCGGTGATGTCCACCCTGACCGCGGCGGACTGACGGGCCGCCGCCACCACTTCGTGCTTGGCCTGAAGCGCGGCGACGACCGCCCGGCCGATGGTGCCCGTGGCACCCACGACGAGAACTCGCATGATTCCCTCCTTGGAGTCACCAGTCTAGCAGCGTCCGGAGGGTCGGCCGCAGGACCTGCGACTCACGACGAAAGCTCACGCGCCGGCACGGAACGTCACAGGTCGGATCGTCAGGTCAACCCCGTTGTGACACACTGAACCGGGGTGAGGATCACCTTTCCTTGGGTTTCGTCCTCGATCACGTGCCGGAATGCCTCGCGAACCTCGCTCAGATGGAAAGTACTGTCGATGATCGGTGTGATCTTCCCGCTCGCGAGGAGCTCCCGGAGGACGGCAATCGCCTCTCTCTTGGTCGGCATCGGCACGCCGAGACCTCGCAATTGCGTCACGAAGCGTGAGAGGGCCATGAGCATGAAGAAGTGGGGCAGGAGCCCGAGCAGGCGCTTGCCCGATGCTCCAAAACCTTCGTGCCCGATCGGTACGTATCTCCCGTCGGGCTTCAGCGCACGCCTGATCTCCGAGAACGCGCGATTCCCCTGAATATCGAAGATGAGATCGTAGCGGATACCACGCTGCGTGAAGTCTTCCCGCGTGTAGTCGACGACCTCATCTGCCCCCAGTGCGCGCAGCATGCCCAGCTTTCCCGTGCTGTCCACGGCGGTCGCGCGGGCGCCGTGGGCCTTCATCATCTGCAGGGCGAGCGCACCCACCCCGCCGCCGGCGCCGTTGATCAACACCTCTTGCCCCGGCGGCCACCGACTCAGGTCGCGGAGATTCTGCAGAGCGATCAGGCCGGAGGTCGGAACGGAGGCGGCTTGCTCGAACGTCACGTTGTCCGGCTTCAGTGCCAGCAGGTCCTGGTGGACGGACACATACTCGGCGAACGCGCGGCCGTGGACCCATTGGTGGGCCGCGATCGTCTCGCCGAATACCGGATCTCCCGGCCGGAATCGTGTCACGCTCTTGCCGACGGACTCGACGGTTCCCGCCATGTCCGTGCCAGGGATCGGGTTCTTGGGTTTGAAGAACCCGGCCCCCATCAAACGGAGGACATAGGGTCGCCCAACCACGACGTGCCATACATCCGGATGGATCGAAGCCGCGCGCACGCGCACGAGGACCTCGTCATCGCCGACCACCGGAACGTCAACTTCGCGGAGCTCCAGATGATCGGGAGATCCGTACCGCTCCTGGACGATCGCCTTCAACGTTTCATCGAGCCCCCGAGGATGCCGGGCACGCGTGCGAAGAGGTCTTGTCGCATCCTCAGATCACCGTCACCCGGGAGTTGAGCCATGAAGCTGTCGGCTGCCCGCGATCGGCCGCTCCATCGGTCGGCGCGTCCCGTGCGGGAGGACGGGGCATGACGAGGCGGGCCGCCAGCTTCATCGTGTCGTTGCATCTCCTCCGCCGTCGGTGAACCGGCGCGTCAGCGCAGCCATTCGATCATGACAGAACCCCAACCATGCGGCCGCGGGTGGAAGCGCCAGGATCACGAGCCGAGGTACCCACGGCGGTCAATGCGGAGTACCGGCTTCCAGGGACCCAACGGTGGCCTGTCACATCCGAGCGAGCGAGGTTTGAAGCGACCCTCGATTCCCGCTCGTCATGCTCCGTCTCGCGTTCTGGCGTTTGTCCGCCCAACTTCCAATTGTGCGGCGATTCTCTTCTTTGCGAACACCCTCGCGGTGAGCCGCGTGGCTGCGGCCGGCACGGCTCCGCTCGGTACTCCTGCGACGCCCATTCGAATTCCGAATCCAGAGAAGCAGGATCAAAGCCCAGTTCATCGGCCGCCTCCCTCCGCGATCCGGAGGAGCGCGTCAGGCAAGGAGCTTGCCCGTCGTCTTCCTTTTGGTCATGCACTCGGATCCTCGGTTGTCCGCCGAACGCTCCGGTTCAGCCGGGGCGCGCAGCGTCGTCCGCTGCAGCGACCCGTGAGGCGCCGGCTGCACTGTTTGCTTGTACCTCGCTGCTACTGTCCGGCAGGTGGTTGCCAAAGCTCCACCTTGTTCCCTTCTGGATCAACGACCCATCCGAACTTTCCATACTCGGAGTCGTCTGCCTTCTCAAGGACATTGCAGCCTTCCTTCCGGAGCGCATCCAGCAACGCTGCCAGATCCGCCACCCGATAGTTGATCATGAAGGGGGCCTTGCTGGGCGCAAAGTTGTCTCCGCCGGGCCCGCCGATGGACCATACGGTGGTACCCGCGGTGGGGCGCCCTGCTTCGTCTACCCACGTGAACGCAGTACCGCCCCATTCTTGGACGTCTATGCCCAGGTGCTTCTTGTACCAGGCCCTCAGCGCGACGGGGTCCTTGGCCAAGAAGAAGATGCCGCCGATGCCTGTAACTCTCTTCATTCTTCCCCCCGCTTGGTTCACCAAACGAACCAGCTTCTCTGGCTCTCCGATTCAGCGGCGGGCCGCACAGCGGACGCCCGCCGGAAGCGGTTGTTAGGCGACCTCACACCAAACGCCGAAACGTCGAGCCGCAATGTCGAATCGTCCGTGACACGGGCATCAGCTACCCAGAACGACCGCATCCGGAATCTCATAGCGTTCGGTGCCGATGCGAATCATGTGCAGGTCGCTTTCCTTGGTTGCGCGAAACGTGAGGTAGCCGTCGGCCTGGCTGGTGTCGGCGCCAACGGGCTTACCCATGCGGAAGAAGATGGCCCGGCTCTGGCCCGTCGGCCGCTTGATCACGACCGTTGCATAGCCGCCGCCGGCGCGGGCAACGCCGAATTCGCACTCGGCCATCGGTTGGCCGGCAGCCTGCGCGCAGGGGATCTTACCGGTGGCGTCGAACTTGCCCTGGCCAGCGCGCAGGGCCGAGTCGTCCGGCCCGGTGGCGACGCTCCCATCTGGCGACACCGCAGGCTTTAGGAATTCCGCCGATACAAAGCCGCGCGGACCTCCTCCGAGCCGCTGGACATCACACCAGACCCGGTCGTCGGCGCGCTGGCATCCGAGGTTGTCGAGGATCGTGCCCAGGCGAAAGCTCCCGGAGATCGCTGCCCTGGTGGACGGCTCCTCCCGGAAGTTGACCGCGCGCGAGACGCCAGTGACTTCCCAGTTCCGCGGTCCGCCATCCTCGGGGGCCTTGGGCACGTCTGATCCGGTCTGCGCCGCTGCCGCCAAGGCGCACATCAGAATGAGAGTTGATGTCAAAGGTGGTCGCACGATACGCATGCCTGCTCCTTTCGCCGGTCTGGCGCTCCGCGGTCACGCGCCATCCGTAGCGTCGACGGCTGCCGAGACTGCTGTCCGCCTAGACGGCCCCGCTTCGGCTGCAGGGCGCGGCTGGTCACCGGGAACCTACCCGGCAGGCGCCGGTAGTGCCAAGACCGAGTCACTCGACGGCCGCACCCTGGCAGCTTCCTGCAGTAGTTAAGCGGCGACCGGCAAATCGTGGGCCTGAGCCCACTATTGCCTGACTATGTCGACGGAGATTTCCACCGCCGTCGTTGTTCCTCTATTCTCAAGCCAGTGTGTGGTGTCCTTATCCTCGGGCCAGCCCACTCCCGGTCCATACTCCTTGGATACTCCGTGTCGATGGTCCGTGATTGTTCCTTGCAGGACATAGACCATGCCCGGCCTGTCTTTGTGGTCGTGAATCGGGCCGAAGACCCCTCCAGGTTCGATAGTCACCATGCGCATTCGAAGTTGGCGCCCTGCCATGCCCTCGATTTCAGGGCCAAGGTCAAGGGCTGCTAGTAGCGTCACCGTAACACCTTTCGTCTCAGGTGCCGTCCGTTCGTTGCTCATCTTGGTCTGCTTTCCATGCGTTGTGGCCGCCTAGACACCATGACTTCCGGTGCACATAACGGCTGCCCCCCCGGTCCTATCGCGGGTTGGTTCCCTCGGAACCAGAGCCGCCTTCACAATCTCTTGTGAACCCATTCTCCCGGAAATCAGCCATGAGTCAGGATACCTCGATTCTCGTCGGTCTGGACGTCCACAAGGACGCCATCAGCGTCGTCGATGCCGCAGGGGGCGGGAACGCGCCGCCGCACTTCGTTGCCCAGATCGGGACCGGGCAGTGCGTGTCAACGAACGTGGAGAAGTGGTCCAGGGTCAACGCAGAAAAGTTGACCACCCTGTCGGCTGGAGGTGCTTGACAAACAAAGTCATGGCACTGGCGTTCCGCGGCGCCGCGGAGCGGCGTCCGCTGCAACGCCTTGTTGGGCGGCCCGTACTCGCCATTGACGTTCCACCACCGTTTTCCCAACTCCCGCGAACACAAGCAGGGTCGCACCGGTGAACCAGGCGCCGATGCTGAAGCTGCCTGACCAGTTCAGGGCAATGACAACCCCGCCACCGACCAACAGAGCCGCGAGCGCCGCAAACATTCTCATTCCGTAGAGCGTCACGAACGGCAGATAGTGCGCTCCCAGGAGAATCATCAGCGCCGGATAGAACCAATTCAGTCGATAGAGGCTGACCGGAAAAAGCAGAGGCATCGACAATGGCAAGACGAACGCCACCTGCATACCAAGGTGGCGAAGAGAGTTGGTCGGGCTCAACGCGGCCCTCTCGCCGCCGAGTCGGACGAGCAACTCAGTCAGCGGAAAGATCAAGAAGCCCCCCACCACCAGAGCTGCAATGGCTGCGCGAGGGCTGCTCCAGACCGCCAGACTCGCAGACACGAGCCACAAAACGCCGGAGACGAGCTGTCCGTAGAACCCTCCGACGAATCGCGTGCGAAGCTCCTCTTGAGCGTCTGCAATCTTCATTTGGTCAATACCTCAACCACCGGCTCTGGGTCCGCCCAACGCACGGCTAACCCGCGGCCCGAGTGGCGCGGCCCTTGTTCTGCAAAAACCGTGACACGAGAGACCGGCGGGTTCAGCCGGTAGTTATGTGGCATCCCCAGTGTCACCCCCAGAAACAGCCATGCGGGTCTGCATCCACCAGTTCGAGGAACTTCTCGATGGAACCGACGGTTGGCACAGGAGCGTAGCTGTGCCACTTCAGGTCTGCCCGCTGCCACAACACTTTCCACACGTCGCGAGCCTTCACGAAAGTAGCCTTTGCCACCGGCTGCTCGAGGAGCTCCGTCGGTCGCTTCCACGCTGGACGAATCTCGAAGATCTCGACGCTGTGGCCGGTGATTCGAAACCCGATATCGAGCGTCGGTCTAATGTGCGCGGGAGGCCGTCGCTTCTGCACGTAGGCTGCCACCGTGCTCTCAATCCGTTTTCGCGCGAGCTCGTCGAAAGCCACGGCTCAGTCCACAACGACGACGCTGACCCGCGGACGCCGAAGGCGGCCGTCGGGTCCAGCGTGCTGTGAGACAACCGCCACCATCAACTCGCGGCTCGCACCGGTTGCACCTCGACCTTCAATCGCGAGCCGAGTCGGTCCTTTTCGATCTCTAGGTCGTAGCGCGTCTGAAGGTTCATCCAGAACTGCTCGGTCATGCCAAAGTACCGAGCTAGGCGAAGAGCTGTGTCCGCCGTAATCGCACGCTTGCCATGCACGATCTCGTTGATGCGTCGTGCTGGCACGTTCACGTCCTTAGCGAGGCGATACTGCGTGATGCCCATCGGCTGGAGAAACTCCTCAAAGAGAATCTCGCCGGGGTGAATGGGGGCTGGTCTCTTTGGCATAGCGTCACCTAGTGATAATCCACGATTTGACCATCGTGTGCGTGCCCGTCTCGCCAGCGGAAGCGCACCCTCCACTGCTCGTTGATGCGGATGCTGTGCTGTCCTTGTCGATCGCCACTCAACTTCTCGAGCCGGTTGACAGGTGGGACCCGGAGGTCGTCCAGGGATCCCGAGGCATCAAGCAACAAGAGCTTCCGTAGTGCCGCCCGCTGAATTCCGGAAAAGCGCTTGGAGTATCGCCGCTCGAAAACTCTCTCGGTCTCCTTGCAGCGGAACCCCTTGATCATCGTCTAATAGTAACGCGTCCCGTTAAGGCCGTCGAACGTTATTACGTTGTCAACGCTCGCGCTCAGCGACGCGCGAGTGCGTCCGCTGCAGCGCGTGGTTCGGCGACGTGCGCGCCGGTTGACGAGGCCATTCCGAGAGCCCCCCCGTTACGCCGACACCAAAGGGACCATGTCACACACGCAGCGAAAGAACGGCTCGAGTTTAGCTCTTGCGAGTCTAGCTCGGATGTGGTGGGTGCCCTGTGGTGTCCACTCACACACAAGCGGGCTCTGATCCGGACCCGGTTGCCTGCATTCCAACGTGAAGTATCGCACCATTGCAGATTCCCGTTCCCTCGCCGCTCTATAGACGGCTGCGGCAAAATACGCTTCCGGAGAATGGCATGGAGCAGGTAGGGTGATGAGCGCGATCGTCATCTGATCCCCCAGCTGTCGGAGTTCGCAATCGAGACCCGTTCCGGGCAGACGATCGCTCTGCTCGAGCTTATTTCCCACGCGTTTCCAGGACGCCTGCAACTCCTCGGTTCCGTTCCAACGTAGGACGAACAGGAAGTTCTCAGGGTTGCTGAAGAAGACGGCTGGTAGCACCTCGTGCGCGAAGAAGTAGTGATGGTGGCGGGCTGCGGGCATGACTCGTGGCGACGCAGAACACACGTTGATGTCGCCGACGTCAGCTTCGGAAAACTCGGCCGGAGGTGCGCCGGGCCCGGGCTGCCGTGTGCCTTCGAGCGGTGGATCTTCGGCCTTTCGTGAGATCCAGCGAAGCAGTTGCTTAAGCACTTCACCCTCGGCCACCGATGAGGGTCCTGGGATCGCTCGCCGAACGACCGCGGTGACCTGCGGGCCGGACGGTCACGGCGCTTGCGTTCTGTGCAAGCGCCGTGACCGGACGGACCGGCAGGTCCAGGGCGAGGTTAGACATCACGCCTCAGCGGTATACATCCCGTCGGTGCCGTATCACGAGCACGTCAACGACACGCCGAGCGTCTGCGATGGCGTACACGACTCGGTAGTCGCCAATTCGAATCCGCCAGAGGTCTTCGGAGCCGCGTAGCTTCTTCGACCCGAGAGGGCGCGGCTGTTCCTCGAGGTGTTCCAGCGCGACAAGAACGCGATCAGACATGGTCCGAGGCAGTCGCTCGAGTTCTCTTCGCGCGGAGCGCGCGACGACGACGCGGTAGCTAGCCACGGGATTGACGGCCGTTTCGCCGCGCTAACCGGCGACGCACGGACGCCAAGGACTCACGAGGTTCGCCTCGTCGGAACTCTGCCAGGGCGCGATCGTAAAAGTCTTCCCAGAGTGCTCGGTTCCGCTTTAGGTCGATGACGACGGCGGTTCGTTCACCGTTGTCGTCGATCAGGTACTGGACCCCTTTCATGTCGCGGCTTCCTTTCTCGAGAAGGTCACCATCATTATACGCCTTCGAGACTCTGCCCTGTTCGCCGTGATGTCAACAACCCGCGTAACCCGCGGGTCGGACGGGCGCGGGCCGTGGGCAAGCAAGGCCCGGGACGGGACCGAACGACGGGGTAAGGCGGGGGTTCGGCGGCATGCCTCGATGGCAGCCGT
>Ga0316622_100000188_pt1 | contig 32241 bp, 26 predicted proteins | sample OWC_Aug_OW2_C1_D_FD_207646 | JGI IMG/M metagenome (GOLD analysis project Ga0316622, IMG submission 207646) | Wetland soil microbial communities from Old Woman Creek delta, Ohio, United States - OWC_Aug_OW2_C1_D5_C | ecosystem: Environmental > Terrestrial > Soil > Wetlands | place: USA: Ohio... | reverse complement strand
CAGCCGCATCCACAGAAAGGGCAGATCGTGTCCTTTTCCTCGAGGAACCATGCCCGTGCCTGGAACTTCATGGGTTTGCTGAGAAGGGCCCCCGTGGGGCAGATGTCAATGCACTGGCCGCAATAGTCGCACTCAAGAATCTCCCCGAATGCCGGTTGAACGACCGTGGGGAATCCTCTTCCGATAAATCCGAGGGCGCCGCGACCCTGGTGTTCTGCGCATATGCGAACACACTTGCCGCAGAGGATGCAGCGGTTTGCCGTAAGTTCAACAAGAGGCCCCCGAACATCCGGCGGCATCGCCTTTCTGTGCCTGATGAACCTTCCCTCAGGCTTTCCGTATTCATATGCAATGTCCTGAAGATCACATTCTCCTGCCTTGTCGCATACCGGACAGTCGAGCGGGTGATGGATCAGCAGGAGTTCAAGGACTGTCTGCCTCGCCTTTTTCAGCTTTGGGGTGTCGGTCTTGATCACCATCCCGGGAGCAACGGGTGTGGAACACGATGCGAGGAGTCTCGGATTCCCTTCCTGCTCAACAACGCAGAGCCTGCATCCCCCGTAGGGCCTGAGTCTTTTGTCATAACACATGTTCGGAATGTTAATGCCGATCTTTTTTGCAGCAGCGAGGATGGTCGCGCCTTCCTCGACCGTGACTTTTTTGTCGTCAATTATGAGTTCGACCATCTATTTTTCCTCCTTTTCCCCGACTGCAGTCTTCGCGAGGAACTCATTCGGGTCGCCCTCAAAGGCCGCGGGGAGGATCCGAATCGAGTTGAACTTGCAGGTGTCGTAACATGTCCTGCAGTGGACGCAGAGTTCCTGGATGATCTTGTGGGGGACCTTCTTTTCTCCGACAACGGCTTTTGACGGGCAGGCCCTGAGGCATGCACCGCAGGCCTTGCACAGTTTTTCATCGATCCAGAAGGTGGTAAGGTTCCGGCAAACGCCTGCCCTGCACCATTTTTGGTGTATGTGTGATTCATATTCATGCTTAAAATACCTGAGCGTTGAAAGGACAGGGTTGGGAGCCGTCTGCCCAAGGCCGCAGAGAGATGTGGTGATGATATCCCTGCTCAGGTCTTCAAGGGTGGCGATGTCACCCTCCCTTCCTTTTCCCTCAGAGATGTCCGTAAGCATGTCGAGAAGGATCTTTGTGCCTACCCGGCAAGGGGTACATTTTCCGCAGGACTCGTCTGCAGTGAACTCAAGAAAGAACTTTGCCGTACCTACCATGCAGGTACCGTCGTCCATGACGACCATGCCTCCGGATCCTACTATCGCTCCGGTTGCCACGATATCTTCATACGTTACCGGTATGTCAAGAAGATGCTCGGGTATGCAGCCCCCCGACGGGCCGCCAAGCTGAACGGACTTGAATTTTTTCCCTTTCCTGATGCCGCCGCCGATATCGTAGATGATGGTCCTCAGGGGTATGCCCATCGGGACCTCAACAAGGCCGACATTATTCACAGCCCCGGTCAGGGCAAAAACCTTTGTGCCCGCCGACTTTTCCGTGCCGAGACTGCGGTACCACTGAGAACCGTTCAGAATAATGGGGGCGATCTGTGCGAGCGTCTCAACATTGTTCAGTACGGAAGGCTTGTCCCAGAGCCCTTTCACAGCAGGGAAGGGAGGCCGCGGACGCGGCATGCCGCGTTTCCCCTCTATGGATCTCATGAGCGCTGTCTCTTCACCGCAGACGAATGCCCCGGCGCCGAGATAAATGTCAAGTTCAAAATCAAAGCCGGAACCGAGGATATTCGTGCCGAGAAGCCCTGCCTCTGTAGCCTGGTCTATTGCCATTCTGAGGCGCTTGACCGCAAGGGGGTACTCAGCCCTTACATAAATATATCCGTGATGGGCCCCGATAGCCCTGGCGCCGATGATCATTCCTTCAATCACCGAGTGCGGGTCTGCCTCCATCACGGAACGGTCCATGAATGCTCCGGGGTCTCCTTCATCGCCGTTGCAGAGCATAAATTTGATTTCCGAGGGCACCTTGGAGGCGAACTCCCACTTGAGGCCTGTTGAGAAGCCTGCGCCGCCCCTTCCTCTCAGGCCGGAGTCCTTTACGGTCTTGATGATCTCATCAGGGGTCATTTCGGTGAGAGCCTTCGCTGCTGCCTGATATCCGTCACGCGCAATATACTCTTCGATCTTTTCAGGATCAATGAGTCCTTTGTTCCGCAGCACCCTGAGCACCTGATGCTTGAAGAACGGGATATCTTTCATGCCGGGGATTGCCGCCTTTTTCTCCGGTTCCCTGAACATGAGCTTTTGGTAAGGTCTGCCTTTGAGGAAATGTTCCTCTACAAGCGTCGGAACTTCCTCGACGGTTACCTTCTGGTAAAAGATCTCTTCAGGATACACTGCCATGACCGGGCCTTCTGCGCAGTAACCGTTGCAGCCCGTGAGCACGATCTTGATTTCTTCTGTGAGGCCTTTTTTCGCGAGCTCCTGATCGAGAGCTGCCTTGACCTTTGCCGTACCGCTGGCAACACAACCGGTGCCTGCACATAACATCAGATGCGAGCGAACCTTTTCCATCTATATCCTCCTGAACCTTGCTTTGCTCGTAATGGATTTCTATCTGTCAGTACGTAGTCTCACACCCGGTGACAAGGGCATATTTCTCGACCGGCTTTCCGCCGAGCACATGCTCCCGGAAGATCTCACGGACCTTTTCGTCGGTAAGGTCACAATATCGCACCGGCGGCTGGTTTGCGAGCTCTATGGTAGCGAGCGGTTCTTTTGCGCAGAGACCGGCGCATCCCGATGTCGTTACGATGATGTCATTCCGGTTAACCTTGGCGATCTCTTCCATGACCGCTGTCATGATATTGCGCGCTCCGGCTGCAATGCCGCACGTGCCCATATGGACGATGATCTTGACGGTGTAGCCGCCTTCTCTGAGCGTGAAGTCAGCCTTATATTTTTCCTTGATCTTCTGGAGATCCGCTATCGTGAGTTTCGGCATCTTATCCCTCCTGTTCCGCAACTGCTGCGGTTTCTTCATCCGGGGACTGGCTGCCGGCCGGCCCTCCGTACTCGCCCATGATCTTCATCGCCTTCGACGGCGTCATCGCGCCATAGGTTTCCTGGTCGATCATCATGACCGGTGCAAGGCCGCATGCGCCGAGGCACCTGACCCCTTCAATAGAGAACTTCTTGTCCTCAGTCGTCTCCCCGATGTCAATCTTGAGCTGTTCCTTGATCTTCTCGAGCACTCCTTCGATCCCTTTGACATAGCATGCAGTCCCGAGACAAACCCTTATGTTATGGTCTCCGCGCGGCTTCATGGTGAAGAAGGAATAGAACGAGACAACGCTGTGAACCTCGGCCTCAGGCATGTTAAGGCCCTTTGCTATTCTCTTTTGCACTATGGGCGGGAGAAAGCCGACGATTTCCTGCGCTCGCTGAAGCACCGGGATGAGAGAGCCGGGCCGGTGCCGGAACTCCCTGATCACCCTGTCAAGCTCCTTTGCCATGGCCGGGGGGAACTCCTCGGCAGCCTTTTCCTCGGCAGGTTTTCTGCCTTCTGCCCACTCAACGGCCCTCTTGGTCACATCGAGCAATACCGAAGGCGTAAACGGTTTCGGCACATAGTCGATGATCCCGAGTTCAAGGGCTTCCTTCATCGTGTCCTGCGAGGGATAGCCCGTGATGATGACGATGCCGATGTTCGGCCGCGACTTCTTGATCCATCTGATAAGCGTAATGCCGTCTACTTCCGGCATCTTCAGGTCGGTGAAGACGAGGTCATACGTTCCCTGCTCCATCTTCAGGATCGCTTCGCGGCCTCCGAGAGCGCCCTCTATCTGGTAGCCCTCGCTTTTCAGGACCCGTTCGGCACTCCTGATGACGACGAGTTCATCATCAACGACCAGGATCTTGGGTTCAGCTGACATAAATCCTCCTCGGTATGGTTCGGTTATATCGTGATCAGTTCAACACGTGCAAGCCAGAGGAGCCATCCTTCGCTCAGGTTGTCCCTGACGAGTGCGCTCATGGCGGTGTTTGCATGCTGGTTTACCTCGATCACCCTTCCGGTCATGGGTGCGATCAGGTCATCGGTCTGCCCGCTGCTCGTGAGGATCTTGCCGAAGCTCTCTCCTGCCATGATGGTCCTCAGATGCGGGGAAACCTCTATGGAAGCGAGTTGTCCGGCCAGGAGCCAGTACCGTGCATCGCAGCCGACTTCCCATATGTTGTTCTTCAGCGGCCTTGCCCAGGTTCCTTCCTTATAGAACAGGACCGGATTCTGGGTGTCCCGAAGATTGACGATATCGTTTCTGAACTCATCGATGAAGGCCTTTCTCAGGATCCAGCCCCGGTTGTCAAATACCTTACGCGCAACATTTATCATGAACTCGGGGGTGAAGGGCTTTTCAATGAACTCGAAGGCTCCGAGCCTGACAGATTCCTTTGCGTCCTCAAGGGTAGGATATCCCGTGATGATAACGACGTCAAGCTGCGGCTGAACGTTCTTTGATTCCCGGAGAACCGTGATGCCGTTCATGTCGGGCAGCCTGACATCGGAGATCAGCAGATCGAATTCTTCGTTCGACACCTTCTTAATGGCATCTTCCCCCTTGTCGACCGTAATGATGTTAAACCCTTCGGCACCGAGAATCCTCTTACAACTCAGTGTAACGACGGGATCATCGTCAAGAACCAGAATCTTCCCCTTACTTTCCATGGCTGCCCTCCTTATGTGCTGCATGCCCGGTGTCGTACACGGTCTGCAGCCCTTATGTGTTTCGTGTTTTGAAGACGTTCGAGACCGTTGCGATGAGCATATCGGGCGTAAAAGGCTTTTCGATATAGTCGAAGGCCCCGAGCTTGATCGCCCTCACTGCGGTCTCGACGGTCTGATACCCCGTTACAATGATAACGTCAATCGCCGGCCATTTTCCCTTGATGTTTGCAAGCACCTCTATGCCGTCCATATTCGGCATTTTGAGGTCGGTGAGAACGAGGTCAAAGGATTCCTCTTCAAGCAGTTTCAGCCCTTCCGGACCGTTTTTCGCCATCTTGAGCTCATATCCTTCGGGCACAAGCGTCCGGCTGCAGCTCAACCGAACGATGTCTTCGTCGTCTATTACGAGTATTTTCCCCTTGCTCATGATGTCTCCTTCAGTGCCGGGAGTCTGATAAAGAAGCTTGTACCCTCTCCGACCCTGGTGTTGATCGTGATCTTGCCTCCATGCTCCTGGATGATACCGTGGGTCACGGCAAGGCCGAGCCCCGTGCCTTTGCCGACGGGTTTTGTGGTGAAAAAAGGCTCGAAGATCTTCTCGAGATCCTCGTCCTTGATGCCGTATCCTGTATCCCTGAACTCTACCTCCACCAGGTCATGGTCGTTTTCCTTCATGTTCCTTGTTGTTATGGTGATCGTTCCTTTGCCTTCGCATGCGTCTGCAGCATTGACAATCATGTTGAGAAATACCTGCTGCAACTGCGGTGCATCGGCCTTGACCTTGGCGAGCGAGGGGTCGAAGCTGGTGACCAGGGAAATATTGAAGAAGTCAGCCTTGTTGCTGACGATGTTGAGCGAGCTGCCCAGAACGTCGTTGATGTTCGTAGGGGACTTTTCAGCGGTAGTGGCCCGTGCAAAACCGAGAAGACCCTTGATGATATTGGAGCACCGGTTCGCCTGGTCGATGACGACTTCGACATCCTCATATTCCTCGGAGCCTTTCGGAAATTTTTTCAGGAGCAGATGGCCGAAGGTCACAATGCCGGTAAGGGGGCTATTGATCTCATGGGCAACGCCTGCTGCCATCCTGCCGAGCGAGGCAAGCTTTTCGGAATGGACGAGCTGCTGCTGAGCGCGATGGATCGCGTCGGTCTTTTCCTGGACCTTTTTTTCCAGCGTGTTGCCCCAGTCCATCAGCTCGTTTTTTGCCTTTTTGAGCTCTGCATTCATGGTATTGAATGCAACTGCAAGCTCCCCGATCTCGTCCTTCCTGCGGATTTCGATGTGGTGGTCAAGATCTCCGGATGCCACTTTTCTCATGCCCTGCGAAAGAAGGGTCAGGGGCGTGGAAACGAGGTTCCAGAGGATGATGCAGAGCGTTCCGGATATGACGACAGAGAAGGCAAGCACATATGCCGTTATCGCGATGCCCTGCTGCCTGATGCTGTGGTCGAGCAGTTCAAGAGAGAGGTCTGCCTCGACAAGTCCGAGAACGCGCTGCGTCTTCGGATGGGCATGGCAGGAGGCAGTGTAGCAGTCTGGCTGATTGTATATGGGCTGCACAATGTTCAGCACCCGGTAGTTCTGCTCCCCCATATGGATTTTCCAGCTGGGGGTGTCTTTCACGGGACCTGACTCGGCATGGCATGTTATGCACAGGGGAGAGCTCTTGTCGAGTATCGTGCCGATGTGCTTCTTGTCGGCTGCGTATACGACCTTTCCCGTGCTGTTAAAGATGCGCACATTCATGATGCCCTCTGCCCCGCCGATCGCTTCGACCGTCTGCTGGATAATCGTGCCATTCGCTGTCAGCATGGCGTACCGGGTGCTGTTCCTGATGAAATCGACAAAGGAATAACCGTACTTTACCGAGCTCTCCAGGAGTTCCTTTTCCTGGTGTTTGAAGAGGAAAAGCCAGAAGAGCAGGCTGCCGACGACCATAAGGGTGCCGATAGCCAGAATGAGCTTTCCCGTGAGTGCGTGAAATGATTTTTTTGCCCGCATCGATAAAAAATTTATATCATTTACAACAATTAAAGCAAGAAAAAACCTAAAGCTGTGGCTTCATTTTTTTTGCTTGACATATTCGTTTGCATATCCTATAAAATTATACCGTCATGCCTGGAACATTTATGCCGTCTGAATATTTGGGGGTTCTTATCTTTCTGATGGTCGCTACGGCTTTCAGTATAGGCGCGCTGGTTCTCGGCGAGTTCTTCCGTCCCAGGAGACCCTATGCAGAGAAGCTCATGCCCTATGAATCCGGCAACATTCCCGCCGGTGAGCCCCACATGAGATTTTCTGTCAAGTTCTATATCATCGCCATGCTGTTTGTTGTGTTCGATGTGGAAGCAGTGTTCCTCTATCCCTGGGCAGTAGTGTTCGACAAGATCGGCCTCTACGCCTTTATCGAGATGGTGATCTTTATTGTGATCCTGCTCGTCGGATACATCTACGCATGGAGAAAGGAGGCCTTTATATGGGACTGATTACCACGCTCAGCACGCCTTCCCAGCAGCTCGTTGAGGTTGAAGAAGGAACAAAGATCCTTGCACCTAACATCATCATCTCCTCGATGGATAAGCTGATCAACTGGGGAAGGACGTCGTCGCTCTGGCCCATGACGTTCGGACTGGCCTGATGCGCCATCGAGATGATGGCCGTGTATGCCAGTCACAATGATCTTGACAGAATGGGAATCATCCCCCGAGGCTCTCCGCGGCAGTCTGATTTTATGTTTATTGCCGGCACCGTGACGAAGAAGATGTCCGAGATCGTCAGGCGCGTCTATGATCAGATGCCGGAGCCGCGCTATGTGATTTCCGTGGGAAGCTGTGCCAACAGCGGCGGCATATTCGACACCTACAGCACGGTTCAGGGATGCGATACATTTCTGCCGATTGACGTATTCATTCCCGGATGTCCGCCGCGGCCCGAGGCCTTTATTGACGGGATCATCAGACTGCAGGAGAAGATACGGGGCGAGCAGTTCCGGTGGAGCCGCTGGAGATAAGAACAGGTGGCATTCCATAGCGTGCAGATGAGAACAACCGAAGGGTTGCAGACGAAGGACAAGAACTGAAATACATGGAACCAGTACAGATTGCAGACAGGCTGAAGGAGCGTTTTCCCGAAGAAGTTCTTGATGTCAAGGAGTTCAGGGGACAGGTCTCGGTCACGGTCAGAAAAGGCAGGATTCTTGAGATATGCAGATTTCTCCATGACGACCCCGACCTTTACCTCGATTACCTCATAGACCTCTGCGGGGCTGATTATCTCGGCAAGAAAGAAAACAGGTTCGAAGTTGTCTACCACCTGTATTCCATACGGCATCGCCATGCACTCCGCCTTAAGGCCGAGGTCCCTGAAAACGATGCAAGAATCGACTCGGTCATGCCGGTCTGGATCGGCGTTAACTGGCATGAGCGGGAATGTTACGACCTGTTCGGCATTGTCTTTGTCGGACATCCCGACCTGAGAAGGGTGCTTCTTCCTGAGGATTGGGAAGGATATCCGCTCAGGAAGGACTATCCGTTGAAAGGACCCGCTACGGAATGGAGCGGTTTCACGGACGTACTGGAACGCTCGAAGAAGTACCGGCAGTATGATTGGTACCAATGAGATGGAAGATCTAGAAAAACCCTTTGAGACAAAAGAGCTGACGATCAGCATGGGGCCCCAGCACCCGGCGACCCATGGAGTCCTGCGGATAGTCCTGCAGCTGAGCGGAGAGAACGTCGTCAAGTGCACTCCCTACGTAGGGTACCTGCACCGGGGCATTGAAAAGCTCGGGGAAAACAGGACCTATTTTGCCGCCCTGCCGCTTACGGACAGGCTTGACTACATATCATCCATGAACAACAACGTGGGGTATGTCAATGCTGTCGAGAAGCTGTTTGGCATTGAGGCCCCGGAACGGGCGAAATATATCAGGACCATGGTGGCCGAAATGGGCAGGATATCGAGCCATATCGTCTGGCTCGGCACCCATGTGCTGGACATCGGTGCTACAACGCCGTTTCTTCTTTCCATGGCACAGCGGGAAAGGATCCTCGACCTCTTTGAAATGGTTTGCGGCGCGCGCCTCACGGTGAGCTATCCGAGGGTCGGTGGCGTCCGAAACGATATCAGCCAAAAGTTCCTCGACGATTTGTACGAGTTCGTACTCGACTTCCCGTCAAACATGGACGACTTTGAGACCCTGGTGACCGAAAACAGGATATGGAAGGAACGGACCGTCGACATCGGCATCATATCTGCAGAGGAGGCTGTCAACTGGGGCCTCACTGGCGGTACGCTGCGCGGCTCCGGGGTCGATTACGACGTGCGGAAATATTTCCCGTACGACGCCTACGACAAGGTGGAGTTCGACGTGCCGGTGGGCAAGAGGGGCGATTGCTATGACCGGTATGTCGTCAGGGTAGGTGAGATGCGGCAGGCCAACCGGATACTCAAACAGTGCATCGAGAACCTGCCGGCAGGGCCGGTCATGGCCGATGCGCCGAAGTTTACGCTTCCGCCAAAGGACATGGTACTGAAGGACATGGAGCACCTGATCCACCAGTTCATACTGATTACGAAGGGCCCTACCGTTCCCGAAGGAGAGGTTTATGTCGGGTCCGAGGTGCCGAAAGGGGAACTCGGTTTTTATTTCGTGAGTGACGGCACGGGAAAGCCTTACCGGATGAGGGTCCGCTCCCCGTCCTTCATACATGCTTCGGTGCTCCCGCGGCTCAGCGAGGGGGGTCTTATTGCGGACGTTATAGCGAACATCGGTACGATCGACATCGTTCTCGGTGAGTGCGACCGGTAAATAAAAAGTAAGAAATCAGGAAACAGGAGATGAGAAATACGTGATGTTCAGCAGTGCGGCAATACAGGAGATTGAGGAGATCAGGACGAAATACCCGAATGCCCGGGCAGCTCTCCTGCCTGCCCTCTATGTTGCACAGCGGGAGTTCGGCTGGCTTTCTCGTAAGGCATATGTGGCGGTTGCAGAACAGCTCGGCGTGCCCACGGCCACTGTTCGCGGCGTGGCAACGTTCTATGCCATGTACAAGCAGAAGCCCATGGGCAGGCACCTTATTCAGCTCTGCACCAATGTCTCCTGCATGCTTCTCGGTGCGGAGCGCCTCGTCGATTTTCTGAAGACCAAATATGGGCTGGAGCCCGGAGGCATATCGTCTGATGGGCGTTTTTCTCTTGTCATCATGGAGTGCATCGGTGCATGCGGTACAGCTCCTGCTATGCTTGTCAATGATGACTTCCACGAGAACCTTACGGAGAAGAATCTGCAGGACATCCTGGAGAAATACGCGTAGAACACGATGGAAACGATACTGTTAAAGAACATACAAAATCCCAACTCGGCAGACATCACCGAGTATAAAAAGGCCGGTGGCTACGCAAGCATCCGGAAGGCGCTTGGGATGGAGCCCCAGCAGGTCATTGACGAGGTAAAGAAGGCAGGACTCCGCGGTCGCGGCGGCGCGGGGTTTCCCGTTGCCATGAAATGGACCTTTGCTTCAGCCGATCCGAAGTTCCCGAAATACCTGCTCTGCAATGCAGACGAGGGAGAACCCGGGACATTCAAGGACCGGCCGATCCTCGAGAAGAACCCGCACCTGCTTATCGAGGGTATGGTCATCTCAGGGCATGCGCTCAAGGCAGAGTACGGATACATCTACCTGAGGGGCGAATATCCTGCTGCAAAACATATCCTTAATGCCGCAATAAAACAGGCCTACGACAATAACCTTCTCGGTGAAAATATCCTGGGTAAGGGGATTACATTCCACCTTTCCGTACACCAGGGCGCAGGCGCCTACATTTGCGGCGAGGAGACCGCGCTCATTGAATCACTCGAAGGGGACAAGGGCCAGCCGAGGATCAAGCCTCCGTTCCCGGTGAATGTCGGTGTATTTTCGAAGCCGACCGTTGTCAACAATGTCGAGACGCTGTCGAACCTCCCGTATATCATAGCGGTGGGCGGCGAGGCGTACGCCAAGATCGGGACACCGGATTGTCCGGGACCGAAAATCTTCTGCGTCAGCGGACATGTGGAAAAGCCCGGAGTATACGAACTGCCGATGGGTACAAGGCTCAAGGACATCATCTATACGCACTGCGGCGGAATCAAGGGAGGCAAGAAGCTCAAGGCAGTCATCCCCGGAGGCATTTCAACACCGGTGCTCCCTCCCGACAAGATTGACTGCGCCATGGACTTTGTGAACATGCCGAAAAACGGGAGCATGCTCGGTTCCGGCGCGGTCATCGTTATGGATGAGTCCGTATGTCTGGTAAAGGTTTGCCACAGGGCGCTCAAGTTTTTTGAACATGAATCCTGCGGCAAATGCAGTCCCTGCCGGGAAGGCACGGGGTGGCTCAGAGCCATCCTCGGCCGCATCGAAAACGGCGAGGGCATGGAAGGCGACATAGACACGATGCTTGCAGTATCGGCAAATATGCTCGGCAAGACCTTCTGCCCGCTCGGCGACGGAGCTGCCTCTGTGGTGCAAAATTTCATCAAGCATTTCCGGCCTGAGTTCGAAGAACACATCAGGGCGAAGAAATGTGTGGTAAACGGATAAAACAATGATCACCGTAAAGATAAATGACAGGGAAATCAAGCTTGAGAAACCGATGACGGTTTTGGATGCTGCACGCTCTGTCGGCATCAAGATACCAACGCTTTGCTATCACGAGCAGCTGGAACGATATGGCGGTTGCAGGCTTTGCCTCGTGGAGGTCGAGAAGATGCCGAGACTCCAGACGGCATGCACGCTGATAGTAGCCGACGGCATGGTCGTCAGGACAGAGACGGAACAGATCGCTGACGTCAGGCGGGGTATCCTTGAGTTCCTGCTGATCAACCATCCGCTCGACTGCCCTTACTGCGATAAGGCAGGAGAATGCGAACTCCAGGACCTTGTCGAGAAATACGGTCCCGGGAAGGGAAGGTTCACGGAAAAGAAGCGGAAGGTCCCCGAGAGCCTTCAGGACCCGGTGATCGTCAGGAACATGGAGCGCTGCATCATGTGTACACGCTGCGTCCGGATGTGCGAAGGGCTTCAGGGCGCTTCGGCCATCGCGGTCATTAACAGGGGCGGCCACTCCCATATCGAGCCGTTCTCGGGGGGAAGGTTTGACTGCGAATATTGCGGAAACTGTGTTTCCGTCTGTCCTGTCGGAGCGATCATGTCCAGGCTTCACCGGCACAGCTACCGCCCATGGCAGGTGAAGGAGCAGTACGAAACGGTCTGCCCTTACTGCGGAGTTGGCTGTACCGTCATCACACAGGTTCGTGACGATGTGATAAAGAGGGTGATACCGAAGCTCGGCTCCGCGGTGAACAATGGCATGCTCTGCTCTCGCGGGAGGTTCGGTTATGAGTTTGTCGGAAGCAAGGACAGGCTCACCATGCCGCTTATCAGGAAGGACGGGACACTTGCCGAGGCAACTTGGGAAGAGGCCATTACCCTTGTTGCGAAAAAGCTCAGTGATGTCAAATCAGCATACGGCAGTGACTCAATTGCCGGCATGGCTTCTCCGCGCTGCACGAATGAGGACAATTATCTGTTCCAGAAGTTTCTGCGCGTTGCGGTTGGCACGAACAATGTTGACACGACTGCCCGGGCCGGATTTGCCGGGGCACAGAGCTTCCTCGAAAACATATTCGGCCAGGGTGCTACTGCGAATATTATCTCCGGTCTTGCCAATTCTGATACGGTCATGGTGATAGGCGGGGACCCCACTACGGTCAACCCCATCCTTGGCCTGCAGATCAGGGCATGCGCAAGGAGGGGCGGGCAGGTCATGACCGTCGGCGAGTTTGAGGGACTGAGGATCTTTAGCCCGACAACGCTCCAGCCGCGGCAGTTTACGGAAACAACCCTCCTTGAGGGGATCGTGACTGCACTCAGGGAAAAGAAGGGTCTTTCGGGAGCGAACACCCCGCTTGAGGCAAAGATAAAAAGCATCAATGTCACTGCCTCAGATGTTGCTGCAAAGTCCGGAGTGACAGAAAAACAGCTTGCTGCATATGTGGATATTCTTACAGCTGCCGCGACGTTCAGCATGGTCATCGGCAAGGAGATCGTGCAGAGCACCGGCGGAAGCTACAAGCTCCTCCTGCTTGCGGCCATAACCTATCTTGCGAACGGAAGGGTATATCTTCTGTCTGAGAAGGCGAACGAGCAGGGAGCGCTCGACATGGGCTGTGCACCGGACATGCTGCCGGGATATCGGCCTGTTGCCTATCCCGAGTTTACAAAGAGGTATGGGGCGGTCTGGCATGCGGAGCTGTCTGAAAAACCCGGTCTTCATCTCTTCGACATGATCGAAGCTGCCGAGAAGGGAACGCTCAGGGCCATGTATGTGATGGGAGAAAACCCCGTATGCAACATCCCCAATTCCGGCAGGGTGGAAAAGGCCTTCAGGAACCTGGATTTCCTGGTTGTTCAGGACATCTTCCTCACGGAAACGGCAAAACTCGCAGATGTTGTACTTCCGGCACTCAGCTGGGCAGAGAAGGACGGTACCTTTACCAACATGGAACGCAGGGTCCAGCGCGTGAAAAAGTCTGTGCAGCGAGAGGGTATGGAAGACTGGAAGATCGTAGCGGAAATAGCAAAAAACATGGGATACCGTATGGATTACACCAGGGCTGAAGAGGTGTTCCATGAAATGGCAAAGGTATCACCGCTTTACCGGGACCTCACCTACGAGGACATCGAGAAAGGCGAGAACATCTATCCTTATAAGGGAGAGCCTCTCCGGGATGTAAAGGAAGATATCCAGGTTGACACATCAGCTGTTTCAGCTTCAGCCGGAAAGCTCTATCTGAAGGTCGAGAGGCCGCTCTTCCATTCGGGGACTATGAGCACACACGCCGCTTCTCTGACGAACATCTATCCCCATGCCGTGGCACGGATAGGAGCGGGGAGGGCGAAGATGCTTTCTCTTACCGAAGGCGATGTGGTAAACATCAGGTCAAAATCCGGTTCTCTTGCCCTTTTTATTGCTATCGAGAAGGCTGGAGACGACTCGTCTGTCACGATAAGCAATAACTTCGAAAGCAAAGGCGCATTCAGGCTTGCTGACTACACGCTCGATCAGGTGACCAAGGCTCCCTGCATCGATGCTGTTGAGATATCCATAGAGAAGGTGACTGCATGATAAGCTCTGTGACCAGCTTTCTTGCTTCCATCGTAGGTGAACCGATGGCCGACATGATCCTGAACATCGTCATCATCCTGATCAAGGTGGCGGTGGTGGTAGTCGGGACCCTTTTGCATGTTGCGTATGCAACCTATTGGGAGCGGAAAGTTATCGCCCATATGCAGCTGAGGTTGGGACCCCGCGAGGTCGGACCGTTTGGTCTATTCCAGCCGTTTGCAGACGGCATAAAGCTCTTCTTTAAAGAAGATATCATACCGGCAAATTCGGACAAGCCGATATTCTATCTTGCACCCGTGATTTTCTTCTCGTCCGCTCTCATAGCGCTTTCCGTCCTGCCGTTTTTCGACGGCTTCGCAATTGCGAATATCAATGTCGGGCTGCTTTTCCTCCTGGCGATGTCGTCGATCGGTGCTTACGGTATTGTCATGGCAGGATGGTCATCGGGTTCGAAATACTCCTTCCTCGGAGGCCTCCGGTCGGCCTCCCAGGTAATCAGTTATGAGATCGCGATGGGGTTAAGCCTCGTGGGCGTCATGATCATGGCCGGATCGCTGAACCTTACGGATATCGTGAAGGCGCAGTACAACTATCCGACCGGTTTCTATGCGATTCCCCAGATACTCGGGTTTTTTGTCTTTTTCGTGGCAATGTATGCTGAGACGAACAGACTGCCCTTTGACCTGCCCGAGGCTGAAAGCGAACTTGTGGCCGGGTATTTTACGGAATATAGCGGATTCAGGTTTGCCATGTTCTTTCTGGGAGAGTACACCGGGATGCTCATCATGTCGTCAATCGGTACGCTCTGTTTCCTGGGCGGCTGGACGCTGCCGAAGTTCGTCATGGAGGCCCTTCCGTTTCTTTCCCGGTTGCCGAACTTTGTCTGGATCGTGGTGTTTCTGGCGAAGGTGTATGTATTCATGTTTCTCTTTTACTGGATAAGAGCAACGCTGCCGAGATACCGGTACGACCAGCTTATGAATATCGGATGGAAACTGCTTATCCCGCTTGCCCTCGTGAACGTTGTGCTTTCCGGGACACTGAAAATCATGGGATGGTTTTAATGAAGAATCCATTGATCAGGACACTCTTTTTTACCGAGATCTTCAAGGGCATGGCCCTTACCTTCAAGACCCTTTTCAAGCATCCGGTGACCCGCAGGTACCCGCTGGTAAAAGTGCCGGCACAACCGGGTTTCCGCGGGTTGCACGCACTTGCCAAGGACAATACGGGAAGGATGAAATGCGTGGGGTGCGGCCTCTGCGGAGCTTACTGCCCATCCCAGTGCATCCATATCTATACATCAGAGGGCGAAGACCACAACAAGGTAGTCGAACGGTATGAAGTGGATATCCTCAGGTGCATCTTCTGCGGTTTCTGCGTTGAGGCGTGTCCCTTCGGCGCCATTACCCTGAGCGAACACTATGAATACGCGAACTATACAAGGGAAGATTTCTACATGACCAAGGAGAAGCTCCTTGCTAACTGGGACACGTACTTTGAGGGCGAAAAGGGAAAGCGGTATTTCAAGGAATTCTGGAGGCCCATGTCTGATGACTTCAAGGGAAACCCTGAGCAGGCGATGTTCAGCAAGATAACGAGGAAGGAAAGAACATAGGGATGCTGCAAAAACTCTTTTTTGGCTATTATGCATTCACAATCATAATCCTGTCGCTGCTCGTGGTCACCAGGAAAAATCCCGTGCACAGCGTGATGTGGATGCTGCTGCTCTTCTTCCATATCGCGGGGCTTTATCTTTTCCTGAACGCCGAGTTTATTGCGGCTATCCAGGTTATCGTCTATGCCGGTGCAATTCTGGTCCTGTTCCTCTTCGTCGTCCTGCTGCTGAACCTGAGGGAGGAACTCTCCCTCAGGCAAATCGCCGGCTCATGGCCTGCTGCGGCTTTCATCGTTGCTGCGCTGTTCGTTGCTGTAACGGCCGCGCTCGGTGCGTATGTCCAGGGACCGCTCGGCATTTATTCGATCGAGGCCGTCAGGAGCGAAACCCATACGAAGGCACTGGGCAGGCTGATGTATACGGAATACCTGTTCCCCTTTGAGATAGCATCCCTGGTCCTGCTTGTTGCCGTCGTCGGTGCGGTGGTCCTTGCAAAAAGGAAACTGAGGAGTTAATGATGGTCCCTATACACTGGTACCTTACCCTGAGCGCGGCGGTCTTCATGATCGGCATGTTCGGTTTTCTGACGAGGCGAAACATCATCATCATGTTCATGTCCGTTGAGCTCATGCTGAATGCGGTGAACATCAGCCTCGTCACCTTCAGCCATTACCTGCAGGACCTGCGGGGCCATATCCTTGTCTTCTTTATCATCACGGTAGCAGCGGCCGAAGCAGCGATAGGCCTTGCCATCATCATCGCGCTCTTCAGGAACAAACAGACGGCACATGTCGACGAAATGAACGAGATGAAGGGATAGAGACCATGAACAGCTATGTATTGATACCGTTCCTGCCGCTTGCCGCATTTGTCATCAATATCCTTTTCGGCAGGAAATATCTGAAAGAAAATGCTCACTGGGTTTCGATCCTTGCGGTCGCCGGTTCGTGGGTGCTTGCAGTCATGGCGCTTATCGATGTTCATGGCGGCAACGCGATTAACTTCGATCTCTACACCTGGATGCTCTCCGGAGGATTCAAGGTCTCCGTAGGGTTCCTGATCGACCAGCTCACGGTTGTCATGCTCATCGTGGTCACGACCTGCAGTACACTTATCCATATTTATTCGGTGGGTTACATGCATGGTGACTCCGGCTACTACCGGTTCTTCTCATACCTCAGCCTCTTCACATTCTCGATGCTTATGCTCGTCATGGCAAACAATTTTCTCCAGCTGTATTTCGGGTGGGAGGGAGTGGGTCTCTGCTCCTATTTCCTTATCGGCTATTATTTTGACAAGAAGTCAGCATCGGACGCAGGCAAGAAGGCATTCATCGTGAACCGCTTCGGCGATTTCGGCTTCGGCCTGGGGATTTTTGTGGTATTCCTCACCTTTGGCACGGTGTATTACGAGCCGGTATTCAGCCAGGCAGGTGGCCTTGCAGAAGCGACCTTCAACTTTCTCGGCTATGACGTGCATTTGATGACGCTGATCGCACTGCTGCTCTTCTGCGGTTCTGTCGGAAAATCTGCCCAGATGCCGCTCCATGTGTGGCTGCCCGATGCCATGGAAGGGCCGACGCCGGTCAGCGCTCTCATCCACGCGGCAACTATGGTCACCGCTGGCGTCTTCCTGGTCGCCCGCTGCAGTCCGATATTCAGCCTTTCCGAAACGGCACTTATGGTCGTCGCTCTGACCGGAGCCATAACATCGCTCTTTGCGGCGACGATTGGCCTTGTCCAGAACGATCTCAAGAGGATAATCGCCTACTCGACGGTCAGCCAGCTCGGCTATATGTTCCTTGCGTGCGGCGTAGGTGCCTACACAGCAGGCATCTTCCACCTCTATACCCATGCTTTTTTCAAGGCCCTCCTCTTCCTCTGTGCAGGCAGCGTCATGCATGCCATGGGTGGAGAGCTTGATATCCAGAAGATGGGCAATCTGAAGAAATATATGCCGGTGACCTATATGACCATGCTTATTGCATCGTTCAGCATTTCCGGCATCCCGGGCCTTGCCGGATTTTTCAGCAAGGACGAGATCCTCTGGATGGCCTATGCAGGAGAAAGTCCGGTCGGAAAGTTCGTATGGGCAATCGGTACCCTGGTCGCGTTTCTTACGGCCTTCTACTCGTTCCGGCTCATCTTCCTCACCTTCCACGGGAAGTTCCGCGGAACGCATGAGCAGGAGCACCACCTGCATGAATCTCCCAAGTCCATGATCATACCGCTTATGGTGCTCTGCGTGGGGGCCGTGGCTGCCGGATGGGTCGGTATACCGGCGCTCATCGGCGAAAAAATCGGGGTGCACAACTATATTGCTGAGTTCATGAAGCCGGTCCTCGGCCATCCCGAGGGACACGGGACTCACGGTGAAGAGATGGTGGTAATGCTCGTCTCCATCGCGGTCGGGCTGGCCGGCATCGGTCTTGCCTACTTCATGTATATCCTGCGGCCTGAGTTGCCTGCCCGCTTGACGCAGCAGTTCAGCGCTGTGCATCGGGTCCTGTTCAACAAGTATTACGTTGACGAGCTCTACAGCTTTATCCTTGTGAGACCGGCTATCTGGACTGCCAAAAACGTGCTGATCGGCATTACGGACGCCCGCATCATCGAAGCGGTCGTTAACGGCGTGCCGAGCGCCATTGCGGCATTCAGCTCCGGTCTCAGAAAAATCCAGACAGGGCTTATGCAGCATTATGCGACCATTATGGCGACCGGCATCCTGATAATCGTCGCCATGATGCTCCTGAGGTAGATGATGGTACAGACCATGAACAATACGCTGGGATTCCCGATACTGAGCATGCTTATTTTCCTTCCCCTGGTGGGGGCGGCCGTTATCCTCCTGATGCAGCGGGCGAACGAAAAGGCCATCAAGATGGTGAGTCTGCTGGTCAGCATCGCGACGTTCGTTCTGTCGCTGCCGCTCTTTACGAACTTCGACAAGTCAACGCATCTCATGCAGTTTGTCGAACGGCACGAATGGATACCGTCGTTGAACATGAATTACTATCTCGGCCTTGACGGCATCAGCGTGCTCTTTGTGCTCCTTGCGACGCTTATCACGATACTCTGCGTGCTCATCTCCTGGGAGTCGATCAAGACGAAGACAAAGGAGTTCTTCATCTCCCTCCTGGTCATGGAAGGAGCCATGATCGGGGTATTCTGCTCACTCGACTTCATGCTTTTCTACATCTTCTGGGAGGCAATGCTCATACCCATGTACCTGCTCATCGGTGTCTGGGGCGGTCCCAACAGGGTGTACGCTGCCGTAAAGTTCTTCCTCTACACGCTGGTCGGAAGCGTGCTGATGCTCGTCGGCATCATCGTCCTGTACTTTTATGCGGGAAGGACGTTCGACATCCTCGATCTTATGACCAAGGCATACCCGTACAAGATGCAGCTCATACTCTTCTGGGCGTTCTTCGCCGCGTTCGCGGTAAAGGTACCCATGTTCCCGGTGCATACGTGGCTGCCTGATGCCCACACGGAAGCTCCCACCGCGGGCAGCGTCATCCTTGCTGCCGTGCTGATCAAGATGGGGGCGTACGGCTTCCTCAGGTTCTCGATGCCACTTTTGCCGGATGCTTCCCGTGCCATGACACCGGTTATGCTCACCTTGTCGGTCATCGCGATCATCTATGGGGGCATCATCTGCCTTGCGCAGACGGACCTCAAGAGGCTAATCGCGTACAGCTCGGTCAGCCATATGGGATTTGTGACCCTCGGCATATTCGCCCTGAACACGCAGGGCGTGGAGGGCGGCATCCTGCAGATGCTGAACCACGGAGTTGTCACCGGCGCGCTCTTCCTGAGCGTCGGCATCATCTACGACAGGACCCACACGAGGGTCATCGCGGATTACGGGGGCGTTGCATCGGTCATGCCCATATATGCATCACTCTTCATTGTCTTTACCTTGGCATCCATAGGATTGCCTGCGACGAACGGGTTCATTGGGGAGTTTCTTATCCTCCTGGGAGGTTTTGCCGCAAACCAGTGGGCCGGCGTACTCGCAGCCTCCGGTATTATCATCGGTGCAGGCTATATGCTCTGGCTCTATCAGCGGGTATTTTTCATGGAGATGAACCCGAAGGTCGCAGGACTTCAGGACGTGAATATGAGGGAATTCATCACGCTCCTGCCGATGGTTGTACTGATATTCTGGATTGGTATCTACCCGAACATGTTCCTGAGCTTCATGCATCCCTCCGTCCAGCACCTTCTCGAGAGAGTGAACAGCGGAGGCGCACCGGCGGTGGCTGTGAACGTTGTAACGCAGATTCTGAGATGAGACCGGAGGACTCTTGATGCCCATAGCGATGCCGAACCTTACACCTGTTATGCCTGAGGTTGTGATGACGTGTGTTGCGATCATTATGCTCATGGCCGAGCTGGTGATCAAGCGGAAGGAGACGCTTGGTTTCCTCACTATCCTTTCTGTCGGTCTGATATCCTATCTTCTCCTCGGTTCCGCAGGTACGACCTTCGGCGGCATGTTTGTGTCTGACGGGTACAGCACATTCTTCAAGCTGATCTTCATGGTTAATCTTGTTCTCACGGTCCTGATATCTCCCAAGTATCTTCAGACCATGAGGATCAATTTCGGGGAGTATTACGCTCTTGCTCTTTTTGCCACTTTGGGCATGATGCTCATGGCGTCGGCAGCGGACATCATTGTCCTGTATCTCGGCCTCGAGCTCATGGCGCTGAGCACCTATGTGCTTGCCGGTTTCATTCGCTATGATATGAAGTCAAACGAAGCAGCCATGAAATACCTGCTGCTCGGCGCGTTCGCATCTGCGATACTCCTGTATGGTACTTCTCTGATCTATGGTCTTACGGGTACGACAAACCTGAAGGATATCGCAGCCTATATCACGAATAACGGGCTTGCAAAGAACCCGCTCCTGACGGTGTCTATGATCTTCTTTGGCGTTGCCTTCTCGTTCAAGATCGCCGCCGTGCCGTTCCATATGTGGGCCCCGGACGCCTATGAAGGCGCACCAACACCGATAACTGCCTTCATGTCGGTCGGCCCTAAGGCGGCAGGATTCGCCGTGCTTGGCAGGGTCTTTCTTGTAGCGTTTGGTTCCGTGAGGGCAGACTGGTCAATGGTCCTTATCCCCATCGCAGTTCTTACCATGGCAGTAGGAAATATCATTGCGCTTTCGCAGACGAACATTAAAAGGATGCTTGCATACTCCTCGATCGCCCATGCGGGGTATATGCTGCTCGGCATCATCGCCGGAACTCCGTCAGGCCTGTCGAGTGTGCTGAATTATATGTTTATCTACGCATTTATGAACATCGGCGCCTTTGCGGTCGTGATCATGCTCAGGACAGAAGGATTTGCCGGAGAAGATATCAGTGACTATGAAGGGCTTGGAAAAACGCACCCCACAGCTGCGGCGCTCATGCTGGTCTTCATGTTCTCACTTACCGGCATACCCCCCATGGCAGGCTTCATGGGCAAGTTCTATCTCTTTATGTCAGCGATCAATGCAGGATATACCTGGCTGGTGATCGTTGCGGTGCTTTTCAGCGCCATATCGGCGTACTTCTATCTCAGGATCGTGATGCTCATGTACATGAGGGAACCGAAAGAGGTCATACAGCTGAATACTTCTCCGGGGATTGGCCTTGCACTTGCTCTTACCGTGTCCGCAGTTATCTTCATTGGCGTTCTGCCTTCTGCCGTCATGGATCTTGCACGGACGGCGGCAGCATCCTTCTGATACACCTCTAACCCGGATAATGCATGCGATGCTGACAGCAGTCTGGCCAAGGCACCCTTTCTCATCCTCGCTCGCCAGTCAGGCTCGCTCCGAGGCACCTGCCTTGTTCAGACATCCTGTCTTTCACAAGGACAGCTGAAACCGTTCGGATGCCTTGACCTGCATGCCCCTGCACCAACGGGCTGTGACTTTATGAATAAAGTGGGAGTGCGTCCTGAAAGGAATTTGATTTTTTCCGGTCATCACCGCTAAACTAAGTACCTGCAATCATTCCTGGTTGTAAATCCCGAAGATGAGTTCTGTGGCGATATTTCTGCTCTTGCAGCACTCATGAGCGTATTGAGGTGCTTGATGAAACGCGAGAATTTACGGAACATAGCTATTATTGCCCATGTCGACCACGGCAAGACAACGCTGGTGGACGGACTGCTCAGGCAATCCGGCACGTTCCGCTCCAACGAGAAGGTGCAGGAAAGGGTCATGGACAACATTGATCTTGAGCGCGAGCGCGGCATCACCATCATGGCAAAGAACACTGCAGTCGAATATATGGGAACCAAGATCAATATCGTCGATACACCGGGGCATGCCGACTTTGGCGGCGAGGTCGAACGGACCCTGAAAATGGTAGACGGTGTGCTTCTGCTTGTCGATGCCTCAGAAGGACCGCTGCCGCAGACGCGCTTCGTACTGAAGAAGGCCCTTGAGCTGAACCTTCCTCCGATTATTGTGGTGAACAAAATTGACAGGCCTGATGCCCGCATACAGGACGTACTGAATGAGGTATACGACCTGTTCATCGACCTTGACGCGACCGAGGACCAGCTTGAGTTCCCGATCGTCTATACCAACGCGAAACAGGGCGTCGCAAAGCTCGATCTGAATGAAGAGGCTACGGACCTGCGGCCGCTTTTTGAGCTGATCCTGAAGACGATCCCGCCGCCCGCAGGAGGCAATAATGGTCAGCTTCAGCTCCTGGTAACGAATATCGATTACAACGACTATGTCGGAAGGCTTGCGATTGCGCGGGTGTTCTCCGGTTCAATAAAAGTGGGAGACCTGGTGGCCATGGTGAATAGCCAGGGGCAGATCATCAGGACAAAGATTACGCAGCTCTACGGTTTTCAGGGCCTTGCCCGGGTGGATATTAAGGACGCGTCAGTCGGTGATATCGTCGCGCTCGCAGGCATTGAGGGGATCAATATCGGGGATACGATAACGGATATCGAGGACCCGAAGCCGCTGCCGAGAATCACCGTTGATGAGCCGACCATCTCCATGGTTTTTTCCGTCAATACCTCGCCGTTTTCCGGAAAAGATGGCAAATTCGTGACATCACGCAATCTGAGAGAGCGGCTTGAAAAGGAACTTCTCTACAATGTTTCGATAAAAGTGGATTTCAGCAATACGGACTCCTTCAAGGTCATGGGCAGAGGCGAGCTGCAACTTGCGATCCTGATCGAGATGATGCGGAGGGAGGGCTACGAGCTTTCGGTCTCCATGCCGGAGACGATCACGAAAGAGATCAACGGCAAGGTGCATGAACCGATGGAGATGCTCGTCATCGATGTGCCTGAGGACTTTGTCGGTGTTGTGACGCAGCAGATCGGTATGCGCAGGGGACGGATGCAAAAGATGCAGAACAATGGGCACGGCAGGGTGAGGCTTGAGTTCAGGATACCGTCACGCGGGCTGATCGGCTTCAGATCACAATTCCTTACCGACACGAGAGGTACGGGACTTCTGAACCATCTCTTCGACGGGTACGAACCGTGGCAGGGACCTATAGCGAAACGCACGACAGGCGCTCTTGTTGCTGACCGTGCGGGCAAGACCACAACCTATGCCCTGTTCCATCTTCAGCCGCGCGGTACGCTCTTCATCCGGGAGAACACGGCAGTCTATGAAGGCATGATCATCGGGGAGAACTCCCGGGACAACGATCTTGACGTTAATGTGATCAAGGAGAAAAAGCTTACGAATATGCGGGCATCGGGAGCAGACGAAGCGCTTCAGCTTATACCGCAGCGGATCATGAGCCTTGAACAGGCGATGGAATTCATCAAGGAAGACGAGCTGGTCGAGGTGACGCCGCAGAACGTGCGGCTCAGGAAGAAGGTCCTGGAGGTGAACAAACGGCCCAAGAGCAGGGAGGCGAAATAGCCCCGACCTCTCAGGAAAGCCGACCTGCATAATCCGGGCATTATCCGTATAATAGATGGGAAGTCATGGGCCTGAAGATACGTTCGGACACGTAATGGCATTTTTTTGAGGGGGGAAATTCCTTCCAATGCACAGAAAGACCGGCATCAGGAGTCTTGTCAAGAACACCCTGTATGTAAGCCTGCTTGTCCTTGTCGACCTTATTATCCTGTTCCTGCTTTTCCACACTGCACGCTATCTGAGGATGTATGTATTACCGTTTTTCTATTCCGGTTTCCCCAGCGAGGCGCCGTTCCGGGAGGTGATCAATGCCTGGTGGCTGTTTCCGATCTGGCTGTTTTTCCTGTCCTCTGAGGGGCTCTATAGCAAGCGTTTTTCCTTCTGGGATGAAGTGAATGCACTCTGGAAGGTAGCCTTTTTCTCTACTATTGGCATTTTCACTATTGTCTCGCTGGAGAAGCTGAGCGATATTGTATCAAGAACATCGATCGTTCTCATGGGGGTGCTCGCTCTTTTCCTGCTGCCGCTGTTGCGGATCGGGGCGAAGCGGATGCTGTTTCGCTTCGGCAGATTCAGGAGCCGTGTGCTGATCCTCGGGGCGGGGGAGACGGGCAGAATGCTCCTCAGGGCGCTGAGGAAGGAACCCAATTACGGATACAAGGTGACAGGGTTCCTCGATGATGACGAGAAAAAGACGGGGACACGGATAGACGGACTGAAGGTGCATCGCGGTATTGACAGGGCTGCCAGTTATCTCAATGCAGGGCGCGTGAGCGATGTTATTATAGCCATGCCTACAGCCGACAGGGAGAGGGTGCAGCATCTGATCAATACCCTCCAGCACAAGGCAGAGCGCATCCTGTATGTGCCCGATCTCCATGGTATCGCTGTGCTCGGGACGAGCCTCCAGCATTTTTTTCACGAACAGGCGTTTGCGCTTGAACTCAAAAATAATCTTGCACGTCCCATAAACATTCTGATCAAGCGCTGTTTTGATCTTGCGGTTGGTTTCCTGCTCCTTCCCTTTGTCCTCTTGTCTATCCTCATCATCGGCATCCTTATCAAGCTCGATTCTCCCGGCCCTGTCATCTTTTCCCAGGAGCGGGTCGGAAAGCGGTGCAGCCCATTCCGCTGCCTGAAGTTCAGGACCATGTATACCGATGCGGAAGACAGGTTGACGGCTATTCTGGGGTCTGATCGCGATGCCCGAAGGGAATGGGAGAAATATTACAAACTCAAAGATGATCCGAGAGTAACAAGGGTGGGGAAATTCCTGAGGGCGGCTTCACTTGACGAACTGCCCCAGCTCTTTCATGTCCTTTCCGGAAAGATGAGTCTCGTCGGGCCGCGGCCGGTGACGCAAAAAGAAATCAGTGAATATTATAAAGAAGCTGCCGAGCTGTGTTTCAGCGTGCCTCCCGGTATTACCGGGCTCTGGCAGGTAACCGGAAGGAGCGGAACGAACTATGAATACCGCATTGGGCTTGACTCGTGGTATGTGAGAAACTGGAATGTGTGGCTGGATATCGTTATTCTTTTCAAGACTGCCGCAGTCGTCTTAAAGAGAGAAGGGGCGTACTAATGCGATCATCTGTAACAAAATCAAGAACAAGCTTAAATGGAAATGGTCCTATCGGTTTGCTTAAGGCTTGAGGGATAGCATATTATAGAAAAGTGAAAAAGGGCAAAGGGGTACCAGGCGATAGAAGCAGTGAATTTATAAAAACGGCCAGAAAACCCCATGGCTTTCAAGCATGGGGATGAATGGCTGCCCGGAGCAAAGCGGAGGCCATTTTGGATCGTGTGGCGAGGCCATCGGTCTACGCCAGCGATGCAGAAGTCCTGAAACCCCGGACTTTAGGCCGGGAAGTGGGTTCATGCACGGGGTACAAGACGATTATCATGGGAGCAGGGAAGAGGAGCCTTGATTTTTTTATAGGCAAGATAAGAGGAAGAGGTTATCTTTTTTTCTGTTCATGAGAAGACTGTTTAAGTGCTGGAGGTTTACTTGGAAATTGACGAAGAAGGATTTCAAAACGAGGCACGGGGCACGTATTTAGGGCTGTTAGGAACATTTACAGATGATGTTGCCGTACTCTCCGACCGTGCTGAGTTTTATGCAAGAACACGGGTTGCTGCTCCTTGGAATACAAGTGCTGCATCGCAGGGAGCGACTCAACCTTGTCAATCCAATGGCTTATCAGCGGAGCCCCTACTCTGTAGGTTAGGGATGCCTGTGGATCAGCACTTCAGGTAGCCGAGATGTTTGGCAGATGAAGAATTTCTCTATTTCACCAATACATATATTATCCAGCGTATGGTGCAACTGGAGCCTCACCATCACCTTGATCAAGCGTGAAGTAACTGGACGCTACCGTGGTTCTATCCTGGGTATTCTCTGGTCGTTTTTGAATCCACTATTCATGCTCGCCGTTTACACCTTCTTCTTCAGTGTTGTCTTCAAAGCACGCTGGGCAGGTGGTTCAGAGTCGAAAACTGAATTTGCACTGGTTCTCTTTGCCGGACTGATAGTGTTCAACCTTTTTGCGGAATGTGTCAACCGTGCTCCAAGTTTGGTGCTTTCAAACGTGAACTTTGTAAAGAAAGTTGTATTCCCGCTGGAGGTACTGCCTTGGGTAGTGCTCGGGTCAGCACTGCTTCACATGATAATAAGTCTCGGTGTGTGGCTGCTTTTTTATATAGTTTTTTTTGGCATTCCACATGTCAGCATATTTTACCTTCCAATAGTGATCTTGCCATTGCTCATTCTCACTCTTGGGATTAGCTGGTTTCTATCATCATTGGGTGTCTATTTGCGTGATTTATCTCAGGTCATCGGAACAGTTACCACCGTACTCATGTTTATGTCGCCGGTTTTTTATCCAGTTGCCAATCTTCCTGAAAAGTACCGGATGTTCGTGCTCATCAGCCCGCTTACCCTGTCGGTTGAGCAGGCTCGTGATGTAATGATCTTTGGAAAGCCAATCAATTGGACAGCATGGCTGCCCTATCTCTTCGTATCAATGACAATAGCTTGGCTGGGCTTTGCTTGGTTCCAAAAAACGAGGAAGGGATTTGCTGATGTCGTCTAACAATGCCTCTATCCGGGTTGAGGGTCTCGGAAAGCGATATGAGATCTACGGCGCGCCACGGGATCGATTGAAGCAGTTCATCGTTCCGCGTATGCGGCGCTTTGCTAGGTTAGAGCCAAGGAACTTTTTTCGGGAGTTCTGGGCGCTGAGAAATGTATCGATTGCAGTAAAGAAAGGCGAGTCTGTCGGCATTGTTGGTATGAACGGTAGCGGTAAGAGCACGTTGCTGCAGCTGATTTCCGGCACGGTTGCGCCAACTGAAGGTTCTGTTGAGACCAAAGGACGCATCGCCGCCTTGCTTGAACTCGGATCTGGTTTCAATCCGGATTATTCAGGGCGCGAGAATGCCTATATGAATGGGGCGCTTCTCGGCCTGAGCCGCGAAGAGATGAACGATCTCATGCCCGAAATCGCCAGATTTGCAGGCATCGGTGATTTTTTCGATCAGCCTGTCAAACAATACTCAAGTGGCATGGTGGTGCGTGTTGCCTTTGCAGTGCAGGCGCAGGTGAAACCGGACATCCTGATAGTCGATGAGGCGCTCGCGGTGGGTGATGCAGTTTTTCAGCACAAATGCGCACGACGCATCCATGAGCTCAGAGAGCGTGGGACTACGTTACTGTTCGTCTCTCATGACCCTGGCGCCGTGGCGACGTTTTGCGATCGAGGGCTGCTCCTCCATCAGGGTGAACCGATAGCCCTGGCAAGTGCGAAGGAAATCGTCGAACTTTATCTGGCAAGGATCAAACAGGAACTTTACGTTAGCGGTGATGCAGGAGCTGCTCCCGAACCCAGGGTCAGCTCCTTCCTCGACCATACTCCGGCTACCCTGGGAACCAGCCCCATGGGTATCGATCTCAGTCATATAGCTGCCCGTATCGGCACCGGCGCAGGGCGGATTGTTCACGTCAATCTTTTAGATGGCTTGGGCCGGTCGCCCTTGAGGAACATCATGGGTGGTAAAATAGTGCGATTTCGCGTGAGGCTTCACGCCTATGAAGCCATCAGTCATCCGGTGTTGTGTTACCGCATTGATACCCTTAGAGGCATTCAACTCACCGGGAGTACTACTAGGCACGACAAGTATACGCTGCCTTCCATGCTGACAGGTCAGGAAATGGAGGCAGATATTGAGATTAGCTTGCCGCTGAAGGCAGGTACCTACAGCTTGGCGTTGTACTTGAATAACATGCCCCCGGGATTGCCTATGATAACCCTGGATGGGATGGAAACGTCGACCTTTTTGGAGGTGGGTGCTGGCGAGGGAACCCCACCAATTTATGTCGTGGATACAGTGCACCATTGGCATGTTTGCAATTCGGTCATTTCAAGCACGGGAGTGGACCCCGTAACTCATGATGAAAAAGAGTGGAGCCTGGAGTCTCTTCGCGACTTCTGGGTCGCTGATAATCTTGCGAATATAAAACCAGGGGAATTTGGCGAGTTCCCCGAAGGCTTTGATCCCCGTAAGATGCTTGCTCAGCTTCATCAATGGGTTGGCGGTGGTCGAGTGACCGAAATGGGTTGTGGCTACGGAAGACTTTGTGCCGCATATTCGAAAAGTGATTATCACGGTGTTGATATTAACCCCGTAGCCATCAGTAAGGCCAAGGAGCTGTTTCCTGGCTACCGGTTTGACGTCATCGAAAATCCTCATAGTCTCCCGGGCGGTACATTGCTGCTAGCCTATACCGTCTTTCTTCACATGCCTGACAATGTCTTGATTAGCTGGATCGAGGCAGCTCAGCAACGCTATGACTACATCGTGGTTTGCGAAATTCTTGGCAGGGACTGGCGTAAGACTGCCGGAAAGACGCCGGTATTCAACCGGGACTTACAGGACTATGTTGAATTGCTATCACCGTTCAAGCTGGTGACTGAAATCCGCATGCCTTATCAGCGCTACGTAAACAGTCATTTTGCCGAACAGGTGAAAAGTACAGATATTTCTTTCATGGTGTTCGGACGTGATGTGGGTTGTCTGAGCGGTTTTGCGCTCACAGGGTCATAGAGCCTTATGCGTGTCATTCATCTCGCCTATACGCCTGTCGCCGGCAGCCCGTGGAACATCGTCGCGGCCCTGAATACCCATACCGAAATAGCCGCAAGGCTGGTGATTTTGCGGCCAAACGCCTATGGTCATCGCACGTTTCCCAATGATCTTGTGTGGGAAAAGGACAGGGACGCCTGTATCGAAGCTCTGACGGCGGCCGATGTGGTGCACCTGCACCAATGGTTCGACCCGGCAGCGGCATTTGGACCCGAAGTGGGGGCTCTATGCTCCCAAAGGCCCTGCCTTCGCCAGTGGCACTCCGCACCTGTCCATTTTGCGGGAAATGACCCGACTGCAATAGACCGGGTCGTGAACGATCTCATGCCGCAGTTGGTTATCGCTCAGTATCCCGAACGATACTATCCACGTGCTAGAGTAGTGCCCAACCTGGTGCCCTTGGACGACCCGCTGCTCGCGCATGCGCCAGGAAGGCGTGAAGAAGTGCTCCACATTGCTTGGTCTCCGTCAGTTCGGGATTCGGCGTGGGCTTTGCGCTGGGGCAGCAAGGGTTATCCAGAAACTCTGCGTTTGCTCCAGCGTCTGTCTATCGAAAAGCGTTGCACTGTTGACGTCATCGAGAACGTGCCCCGCGACGAGTGCCTGCGGCGCAAGGCGGACGCCAATCTCGTGTTAGACGAACTGGTGACAGGCAGCTATCACCTTAGCGGGCTCGAAGGCTTGGCACAGGGCAAGCCAGTTTTGAGTTGGCTTGATGAGCGAACACAGGTTGTGATTCGTGAAATTACAGGAGCAAACTTTTTGCCGTGGGTTAATGTTCATTTGGAAGACGCTGAAAACGTGCTATGCCTTCTCCTGGCTGACCCAGACTTGTGTGAGGCTATTGGAGCCGAATCGCGTATATGGATGGAACGTTGGTATAACGATCGTGTTCTTGTCCAGCACTACGTGCAGGCTTACCGCGATTTGCTTGAGCGGCCAGACCTGTTCTCGCGGGCGCGTGAGCTTGATTTGGCTGCTCATTGGCGTAACGTTCGGCTTCCCGACACGATCTGGGAAGCACGACGGCAACGCGCGCAGTCGGCTGCGGAGTTCAGGCGGCCGTATCCTTAAAAAAAGGTGGAGCGAAAAGCGTGACCGGCATTGATTTGAGTTTTGATGCCATAGATTATGCAGCCTTTATGCATAGAATTGAAAGTGTAAAATTTATAGCAGCCAACATGAGTAAAACTGGTTTGGCTAACGGCTGTATAGATATGCTCACGAGCTTTGAAACCATTGAGCATATCAGAGGCACTGAGTTTACACTGGGCAAATTCCTTTGTATGCAAAGACTTGCTGGCAGGCTAATAGTATCTGCACCTAATGACCGGGGCTTCACGAATTTTATTGCCCTACGTGGACTCCTTTTGAGTTCATGCCTGAGAAGGCCCTTTTATGGGGATTGAATAAATATGGGAGCTTGAATCCAATTGACAGCGAATAAAATGAAGCCCTTAAGAGATAGGTGATGAACGATTACGCACGAACGCATAGCGATTACTGGTCACGCCCGGAAAACTGTGGCAAGAGTTCGATCAACGATGTCGAAGATGTGGTGCAGAGAATCCTGACAAGTTGCGGCGGAGGAAAAATACTAGATGTAGGGTGTGGTATGGGGCACCTCGTGCGGGCTCTACTGTGTAAGTGCGTTGATGCAAATGGCATGGATGTGGCTCAGAACGCCGTGGATTATTGCAACAGTGTTGTTCCCAGCAGATTTGTAACCGGTTCTATTCTAAATATCTCGTATCCAGAAAGTTATTTCGATACCGTAGTGACAACTAACATTCTTGAATATTTGTCCGAGTCGGATATTCCAAAGGCACTCGCGGAACTGCATCGCGTGGCACGCCGTTATGTATATGTGCTCCTGTCTACCTCTTCTGATCAGGAGCCCACAGGGCAACTGACGTTACACGACCGTGAATGGTGGGAGAAACGGTTCTTCTTGGCAGGATTTCGCAAGCATCCCCGTATCCAAAAAATTCTGCCTTATGAATCGTTGGAACAGGAGCCTCTGCATATTACTCTTATTTTTGAAAAGCTTCCATGTGAGGTCAATGATAAATATCCCTTAGAGTTATTAAATTCTCAACGACAACTTCACATGGATATGCTTCGTGATACCGGTCGTCGGTCAGATGCCCATATTGCGCGGTATGACCTTGCATGCAGATTTGTGCGGCCTGGTGATATCGTATTGGATCTTGCATGCGGGCTGGGGTACGGTTGCGCAATATTAGCTTTGGGATCGCCAGCAATGCGAGTCATTGGCGTAGACACATCCCCATTTGCCCTTAGATATGCGAGGGACAATTTTGCCATTAACTCCTTGGTTGTTGAATTTCATGAAAGCGATGCAATAGATCTTTCATTCTTGCCTGATGAATCTGTAGATTATGTTGTTTCTTTTGAGACCCTCGAGCATGTATCAGACACAGAAGCTTTTTTGTCGGAAATAAAAAGAGTTTTAAAGCCAAGCGGGCGAATCATGGTCAGCGTTCCTAATGACTGGACTGATGAAACAGGGAAAGATCCTAATCCTCACCATTTGCATGTGTATACTTGGAGCAGCATGCATGAAGAAATAGCTGGTTATTTTAGAGTTGAAAAAGCTTTCGCACAGATAGCGGGAGGTGCCCTCAAGCTGGCAGAGGGTAAGCGTGTACTGAAAGAGGTAACGGTCAGTTCTTCACAAGATGAGCAGGCAGAATGGTGGTTGATGCTGGCCATGAAAGACCCTGTTACTGCCGACAGGAGTCAGTATCGTGAGACCAGCTTTCCCAATTATAGTTCACAGCATGCTTACAATATTACCGCGTTCGGCCGTGACTACGACAACCCTTGGCTGGTGAAGGGAATGGTATCGATAGGCATGAGAATGACTTCTGACGTCGAACTGCAGTCCATGGCAGAAGAAGTTCTTAATACAGGGAGGCCTGGGTCTGCTGACGTTGGCGCCGCCATTTGTGTCATTGCCTATAGGGTATTACATCGAGAAGGGGCCAAGATAGAGCAGATTTATTCTATTTTGGAAAGTATAAGAAGGTATCACTCACAAGCGGACGACAATCCGAATGCGTGGCGGTGGCGAATTTCCAACCAGTATGTCGCAGCTCATCTATTCCTTAAAATGGGGGATCGTGAGAAAGCGAGGATGGCGTTTCAGTTGTGTGGTGAGATGGACTCTCTAAAGTTTTCTCCTCTCCTTGCTACAAAAACTGTTGATGCCTGGTTCTATGCCGGTCTTCTTGCGGCAGGCGATAACCATATCGATGAAGCGAGGGGATGCTGGGTTAAAGCTTTAAGAGAAGCGGAACGGGTTGTGCATAGTGATTGGTTGAATGTCTGGGGTAGTGCTGAGCAGCCTGCGAGCTTTGGCCTGCCTGAGATGTCACAGCTTCTGGATTTATCGTCGCGTGCTGGTTATGCCTTGCTTGCGATAGATGACTGGTCGCATCGGCCCGGGTGGAGTTGGGATCAAGCGCATTGGTGTACCGCCCGTAATTTGGAGTCATGGCGGAGCATGGCTGATTCAAGAATGGTGTGGATAGAGTATCTCAAGCAGCAGTTGGCGTTGCATGCCCAATGGTTGAGCGAACGCGATCAGCAAATTCAGTTTCTGCTCAATACGAGCAGCTGGAAAATAACGAAACCGTTACGTTATATTTCCTTATTGTTTAGAAAGATTATAGCG
>Ga0316622_100000187_pt1 | contig 32297 bp, 33 predicted proteins | sample OWC_Aug_OW2_C1_D_FD_207646 | JGI IMG/M metagenome (GOLD analysis project Ga0316622, IMG submission 207646) | Wetland soil microbial communities from Old Woman Creek delta, Ohio, United States - OWC_Aug_OW2_C1_D5_C | ecosystem: Environmental > Terrestrial > Soil > Wetlands | place: USA: Ohio... | reverse complement strand
CGAAGCCCCACACGATGCGGAAGGACACCAGGACGAGTGTCGCGTAACCGAAACGCCGATGCCAGCCGAACCACTGCACGCCGGCCTGGTGGGTGAGCCACGAGCCCGCGACGCACAGCACGAACAGCCAGTGCGCGATGCGCACCGGGAGGTCCCAGACCAGCCTGGTCGCCGGCACCACGCCGCTACGCCCGGTGTCGCTCATTGATCTCTAAGAAGTATCCGTCCGGGTCCCAGAAACTCAGCGTCGTCATGGTCACTTCGGCACCGCCGACGCCGCGCACCGAGAATTCGTGTGGCGCCGCGTGAATCCGCGCGCCTGCCGCGAGGAGCCTCCCGTGCACCTCCTCGACGTCGTCCGTCTGCATGACGAACACGACGTCGCCGACGATGAGCGTCGTGCGCTTGAGGACATTGCTCATGGGGTCTCCTGGACCCGTGAATTCTAGCAACGAGACGCGTGACTGCGCCGCGCTGTCGTAGACTGTGCCGCATGCCCGCCGGACTCCTGCGCCGCCTCGGCGCACTGCTCTACGATTCCCTCCTGCTGCTGGCCCTCTTCATGGTGGCCACCGCGATGTTCCTGCCGCTGAGCGGCGGCGAGGCGATCACGGCCGTCGCACACCCCTGGCTCGAACTCCTCTACCGCACCGTGCTGCTCGCGTTGCTGGTGGGCTTCTACGGGCTCTTCTGGACGCGACGCGGGCAGACGCTCGGCATGGCCTCGTGGCGGCTGCGCGTCGAGCGGGAGGACGGCGGCACGCTCACCTGGGGCGACAGCCTGCGTCGCCTCGCGGCGGCGGCGCTCTCCCTGCTGCCGGCGGGCCTCGGTTTCGTCTGGATCCTGTTCGATCCGCAGCGGCGCGCCTGGCACGACCGCCTTTCGCACACCCGCATCGTCGTCCTGCCCAGACGAGGCGCAAGCGGCGCGGGATGAGATCGTCTCAGCGTGCGCGGGCCAGCAGTGCCATCGTGAGCGCGGCGAGCGCGGCGGTGGGGATCCACGCGACGAGCCAAGGCGCCAGGTCGAACAACTGACCGCTGCTCTCGAGCGTCCGGTTCAGCAACACGAATCCGGCGCCGATCAGTATGCCGACCACGGTGCGCGCGCCCTGCCCGGAGGCTCGCATCGGTCCGAGCGCAAACGGCAGCGCGAGCAGGACGACGAGCACGAGTGCGACGACCCGCGCCGCTCGCGACCAGAGCGCGATCTCGAACTGTGCCGAGTCGAGGTCGTTCCGTTTCAGGTGCGCGATGTAGTACATGAGATCGCGCATGCCCATGGTGTCGGGTTCGACCACCGCGAGCCCCAGGAATTCGGCGGAGAGGCTGGTATCGATCTCCTTGACCGCGGCCTTTTCCGCCGTGGTCCCACCGTCCGCGAACCGCGTCTGCGCGTAGCCCTCCAGCCGCCAGCGATTGCCGTCGTTGACGCTGGCCGACTCGGCGCGGCCGACGCTGAGCATCCTGCGCTGCGCGTCGAAGCGGAAGACCTGCACGCCGCCGTAGCGCGAGTCCGCGGACTGCTGCTCGACACTGATGATCGTGTCGCCGTCGCGAACCCACGTGCCGCGATTGCCCGCGAAGCTGAATTCGCTGTACTTACTGAACACCTTGAGCTGGCGGCCGTACTTCTCCAGTGGCGGCGCCACGAACTCACCCAGGACCACCATCAGCACCGCGAGGACGACACCCGCCGCACCGAGCCACCAGCAGAATCGCAGCGTCGTGATGCCCGAGGCTCGCATCACGACGAGCTCGCTGCCGCGCGCGAGGTTGCCGAGCCCAAGCAGCGCGCCGATGAGCGCCCCCACCGGCAGCAGTTGGAACAGGTAGCTCGGCAGGTTGAGCGCCACGAACAGCATCGCCTGCGATGCCGAGTAGCTGCCGGTACCGATGTCGTCCTGCTGCCCGATGAAGAGGAATAACGCGCCGAGCGCGAGCAGCACCAGCATCACGAGTGCGGTGTACGCGAGAATCGTGCGCACCAGATATGCGCCAAGGATCGGCATTCAGACGCTCCTCGCACGGGCGCGCCGCCACAGCGGCCCGGGCCGCTCGTCGCGCCAGAGCAGCCAGGCCGCGAGTGCCAGCGGCAGCATGTGCACCCACCACAGCCCCAGCTGGCCGCCGGGATCGCCCTTCTCGATCCAGACGCGGGTCGCGGCGAGCAGGTTCGAGTAGAGGAAATACGCCAGGACCGCGTAGCCGATGCGCGCGAAGCGCCCCTGCCGCGGCCGCAGCTTCGACAGCGGCACGGCGAGCGTCATCAGGACCAGTGCCATGACCGGCACCGCGATGCGCCACGCAAGCTCGGCGCGATCGGCATCGTCGTCGGACCCGAGCAGTGCGCGTGTCGAGCGCAGTTCCCGCCGGTCCTTCTTCGCCGTGAGATCGGGCAGGCGCACGGGAATGCCGTGCTCCTTGAACTCCACGATGCGCCACTCGCGGGTGCCGGGCACTCCCTCGTACCGGCGGCCGTCGAACAGCACGAACAGCTGCTCGGCCTGCCCGGCGCCGCGCTGCTCCGCGTGCTTCGCCACGGCGATCTCGAGGCGGTCCGCATTGCGGCGCTGCACGAACACCCCTTCCAGGCGCCCGGCACGCTCCACCTTCTCGGCGTAGAAGACCGCGTCTCCACCGGCGAAGCTGCGGAAACGGCCCGGTTCGAGCGCCCCGAACTGTGCAGAGCGCAAGGCCTCCACGCGGATTTCCTGGGCGCGCCCGCCTGCGGCGGGCACGACGCGGAACGACAGCAGCGCCAGCAACGCGACCACCACCAGCGTGAGCAGCAGGATCGGCCGATAGATGCTCAGGGGCCCGACGCCGCAGGCGCTCATCGCAGTCATCTCGCTCTCGTGATAGAGCCGCCCGAGCGCAAGCACGATGCCGAGGAACAGCCCGATCGGCACCAGCACCGTCAACTGCTGCAGCGTCGTGAGCCCGATCAGCGCCAGAACCACGCCGCCTGGAAACTCGCTTTGCGCGGCCTGCCCGAGCACCCGTGCCAGCTGGTTCGACAGGAGGATGACCAGCAGCACTCCCGTGACCGCGACGAACGTCTGCGCGACCTCGCGCAACAGGTAACGGTCCAGCCGGGTGAGCACGGGTCGCGGCTCCAGAAAGGAAACGGTAGACTTCGCCGTCCCCGAGTTTACGGGCCGCGCGTGCGGCCCACCAGTGACAACGAAGGAACAGAGCATGCGTTTTTACGCCGTCAGTGGCTCGGCTGCGCGCCAGCGAACGGACTGCGCGATCGTCGGATTGTACGAATCGGGGGCGCTCTCCACGGCCGCGACCCAGCTGGATGCCACGCTGGACGGCCGTCTCACGCGGCTCGTGAGGCGCGGCGACCTGCGCGGCAAGGCCGGCGAAGTCGCCCTGCTCGACGTGGACCGCGGCCCGTGCCAGCGTGTGCTCGTCGTCGGGCTCGGCAAGAAGGACGCGCTGAAACGCAAGCAGTACCGCAAGGCGATGCTGTCGGCGGTCACGGCCATCGCCAAGACCGGTGCACGGGACGCCGTGAGCTACCTGTCACAGGAACCCGTCGCGGAAACGGATGCCTACTATCGCGGGCGGCTCGCCGCAGAAGCCGCCGGCCATGCCCTGTACCGCGTTCCGGCCATCCGCAGCGCGCGCAAGCCGCCGGAGCCGGCGCTGCGCAGTCTTGGCATCGCGGTGCCGGAACGCGACCAGAAGAAGGACGCCGAGCGCGGCCTCGAGCACGGCCGCGGCATCGCGGCGGGTGCGGCCCTGACGCGCAATCTCGCCAACCTCCCCGCCAACGTCTGCACGCCGACCTACCTGGCGCAACAGGCGCGCGAGCTCGCCCGCGGCTACCGCAGCGTCAAGGTGCAGGTGCTCGACGAGCCGGAGCTGAAGCGACTCAAGATGGGCGCCTTCCTCTCGGTGACGGCCGGCACGAACGAGCCCGCGAAGCTGATCGTGATCCGTTACCAGGGAGCGGCTCCGAGGCAGGCGCCGATCGCGCTGGTGGGGAAGGGCGTTACCTTCGACAGCGGCGGCATTTCGCTCAAGCAGCCGGTCGGCATGGACGAGATGAAGTTCGACATGACCGGCGCGGCGAGCGTGTTCGGCGCACTCAAGGCCGCCGCCGAGATCGGCCTGCCCTTGAATCTGGTCGGAATCGTGCCGGCGTGCGAGAACATGCCGAGCGGCCGGGCGACCAAGCCCGGCGACATCGTGCGCAGCATGTCCGGGCAGACCATCGAGGTGATCAACACCGACGCCGAAGGTCGCCTGATCCTCTGTGATGCACTCACGTTCGCGCGACGCTTCAAGCCCGCGCTGGTCGTCGACATCGCCACGCTCACTGGCGCGTGCGTGATCGCGCTCGGCGCACACACGTCGGCGGTGATGAGCAGCGACGACGACCTCGCGGCCGAGATCGAGGAGGCCGGGCGGCGCGCGGAGGATCGCGCGTGGCACATGCCGATGGCCGAGGAGTACCACGAGCAGTTGAAGAGCAACTTCGCGGACTTCACCAATTCCTGTGGCCGCGAGGGCGGCGCGATCACGGCCGCCTGCTTCCTCGCGAAGTTCACGGAGGGCCTGCGCTGGGCGCACGTCGACATCGCCGGAACGGCCTACCTGACCGGCGCCCAGAAGGGCAGCACCGGGCGTCCGGTGCCGATGCTCGTCGACTTCCTGATTCACCGCCGCTGAACGTGTCGCCGACGAAGGTCGATTTCTACCTTCTGGCCGCATCCGACGCGCGGACGCGCCTCATGACGGCCTGCCGCCTCGCGGAAAAGGCCTGCGACCAGGGCCTGCGCGTCGCGGTCCGCACCTCCGGCCCCGCGGAAACCGCCGAGGTAGACGAACTCCTGTGGACGTTCAGCGACCGCAGCTTCGTGCCGCACGGCGTCCTGCCCGCCGACCCTGAGTTCACCGCCGCCACGCCCGTGCTGATTGCGAGCGGAGCCCTGCCCGAGTCGCACCGCGACGTGCTGATCAATCTCGGGCCCGACCTGCCCGGCGACTTCGCGGAATTCGCCCGGGTCTGCGAGATCGTCGGCGGCGACGAAACCGCCAAGCGTGCCGCCCGCGAGCGCTGGCGAGGCTACAAATCGGCGGGCGTCGCGCCGGAATCACACAATCTCTGATCGAGGACGGCCCGCATGAACCATCCCCAGGACACCATCCCGGTACTCACGGACATCATCGAGGACGATGCCCACGCGGCGCCGCCGATGGACCGGACGTCCCTGTTCCTCGACGAACTCGAGGCGCACCTTACGACCGCCATCCACGAGCAGGCCGACGAACTGGTGCACAACGCCTGCCGCGAAATGGAGGCGCTGCTGCTCGAGCAGGTCTCGGACCGGCTGCGGGCGCAACTTCCCGAAATGATCGCGGGCATCATCGAAGAGCATTTCCGCGGACCGGCACGCGCCAACTGACCCCGACAATGGACAAAAGCTACTCTCCCCGCGACATCGAATCCCGCTCGTACCAGCGCTGGGAGGCCGCGGGCTGGTTCGTCCCGGCCGGCACGGGCGCACCGTACTGCATCATGATCCCGCCGCCGAACGTCACAGGCACGCTGCACATGGGCCATGCATTCCAGCACACGCTCATGGACACGCTGACGCGGTTCCACCGCATGGAAGGCGACCGAACGCTGTGGCAGCCGGGGACCGACCACGCGGGCATCGCGACGCAGATGGTCGTCGAGCGCCAGCTGAATGGCGAGGGCCGCACGCGCCAGGACCTCGGACGCGACGCGTTCATCCGGCGCGTGTGGGAGTGGAAGGCGCAATCCGGCGACACGATCAGCCGGCAGATGCGCCGCCTCGGCGATTCGGTGGACTGGTCGCGCGACCGCTTCACGATGGACGAGGGTCTCTCCGCCGCGGTGACCGAGGTGTTCGTGCGATTGCACGAGGAAGGCCTGATCTACCGCGGGCAGCGCCTCGTCAACTGGGACCCCGTGCTGCACACGGCGCTGTCCGACCTGGAGGTCGTCTCCGAACCCGAGTCCGGCCATCTCTGGCACCTGCGTTATCCACTTGCCGACGGCTCGGGGCACCTCGTGGTCGCGACCACCCGCCCGGAAACGATGCTCGGTGACACAGCGGTCGCCGTGCACCCCGAGGACGAGCGGTACAGGCACCTCGTCGGCCGGCAGGTTCGCCTGCCGCTGGCCGACCGGCTGATCCCGATCATCGCCGACGACTACGTCGACCCGGCCTTCGGCAGCGGCTGCGTGAAGATCACGCCGGCGCACGACTTCAACGACTACGAGATCGGCAAGCGTCACGGCCTCGCGTTCATTAACCTGTTCACGGCCGATGCGGTCATGAACGACGCGGCGCCCGCGGCCTACCGGGGCCTCGATCGCTTCACGGCCCGCAAGCGCGTCGTTGCCGACCTCGAGGCAGCCGGCCTGCTCGAGAAGACCGATCCCCACGTGCTGCCCGTGCCACGCGGCGACCGCAGCGGAGCAGTGCTCGAGCCGTGGCTCACCGACCAGTGGTACGTGCGCATCGCGCCGCTGGCGGGTCCTGCCATCCGCGCCGTCGAGGACGGCAGCATCCGTTTCGTGCCTGACAACTGGGCGAAGACCTATTTCCAGTGGATGCGTAACATCCAGGACTGGTGCATCAGCCGCCAGCTCTGGTGGGGGCACCGCATCCCGGCCTGGTACGACGACGCGGGCAACGTATACGTGGCTCGCAGCGAAGACGAGGCGCGCCATCAGGCGCGCAGCCGGCTCGGCCGCGACGTCGCGCTGCGCCGGGACGAGGACGTGCTCGACACCTGGTTCAGCTCGGCGCTGTGGCCGTTCTCGACGCTCGGCTGGCCGCAGTCGACGCCGGAGCTCGCGACGTTCTACCCGACGTCCGTGCTGGTGACGGGATTCGACATCATCTTCTTCTGGGTCGCCCGGATGATCATGATGGGGCTCAAGTTCACGGGCGAGGTACCGTTCCGCGAGGTCTACATCACGGGACTGATCCGCGACGAGCACGGCAACAAGATGTCGAAGTCGAAGGGCAACATCATCGACCCGCTCGACCTGATCGACGGCATCGACGCCGACGCGCTGGTCGCGAAACGCACGACCGGCCTGATGCAGCCGCAGATGAGGACGGCCATCGAGAAGGCGACGCGCAAGCAGTTTCCGCAAGGCATCCCGGCCTTCGGCACCGACGCGCTGCGCTTCACGTTCGCCGCGCTCGCGACGATGGGACGCGACATCCGCTTCGAACTCGGGCGCGTCGAGGGGTACCGCAACTTCTGCAACAAGCTCTGGAACGCGTCCCGTTACGTCCTGCTGAACACCGAGGAGTTCGCGACCGACCTCGGGGGCGCACACGAGCACACGGTTGCGGACCGCTGGATCCGTGGACAGCTCGGGCGGACGGTCGCCGCGGTGCGCGGGAATCTCGAGGCGTACCGGTTCGACCTCGCCGCACAGGCGATGTACGAGTTCGTGTGGTACGAGTTCTGCGACTGGTACCTGGAACTCTCGAAACCCGTGCTGCAGTCGCCGGATGCGTCGCCTGCACTGAAGCGCGGCACGCGACGGACGCTGCTCGAGGTGCTCGAAGCGTCGTTGCGCATGCTGCACCCGCTCATGCCGTTCATCACCGAAGAGATCTGGCAGCGCGTCGGGCCGCTGGCCGGCCGCGCGGGCGCCACGATCATGCTCGAGCGATTCCCGCGGACGACGGAATTCCCAGCCGACGCCGAAGCCGGGCGCCAGGTGGCCGCGCTCAAGGCCGTGGTCCTCGGCATCCGGCAGATCCGCGGCGAGCTCGACGTTCCACACTCGCGCGTCACGCCGGTCTTCGTGCGCTCCGAGCGGGCGGGCGACGCCGAGGCGATCGCCGCGCTTGCGCCGACGATCACGAAGGTCGCGAACCTCGAGTCGGTCCGCGTCGTCGCCTCGGAGGCGGAGATACCGCCCTGCGCCATCGCGATCGTCGACGGACGCACGGTGCTCGCGCCCTTCGCAAGCCTCGTGGATGACGTGTCGGCAGAGATGGCGCGGCTCGAAAAGCGCCGCGCGCGCGCCGGGCAGGACCGGGACCGGAGCCTGGGCAAGCTGGGCAACGAGAATTTCGTCGCGAACGCTCCGCCCGAGGTCGTTGCGAAAGAGCGTGACCGCATCGCGGAGTTCGACCGGCAACTCGAGCAGTTGTCCGAGCAGCTCCGGCGGCTGGCCGCGGTGCAGTCGGCCGGGACCGCCGCATGAGTTCCGCGACGCACGTGGATCTCATCGCGTCTGCGGTCGGCGGACTCAACGAAATCATCCTCGGCAAGGAGCACCAGTTGCGCCTGTGCCTCGCCTGCCTGCTGGCGCGAGGACACCTGCTGATCGAGGACATCCCGGGCGTGGGCAAGACCACCCTCGCCCACGCGCTCGCGCGCACGCTGGGCCTCACGTATCAGCGCATCCAGTTCACGAGCGACCTGCTGCCTGCCGACATCATCGGCGTGTCGGTCTTCGAGGCGGAAAGCGGCCAGTTTCGCTTTCACCGCGGACCGGTGTTCGCACAGCTGGTGCTCGCCGACGAGGTCAACCGCGCGACGCCCAAGGCACAGAGCGCGCTGCTCGAGGCCATGGAAGAGCACCAGGTCACCGCGGACGGGCAGACGTATCCGCTCACCGAACCGTTCTTCGTCATCGCCACGCAGAACCCGGTCTACCAGGTGGGCACCTTCCCGCTGCCCGAGTCCCAGCTCGATCGGTTCCTGATGCGCATCGAGCTTGGGTACCCGGAGGCGGCGCTCGAGCGTCAACTGCTCATGGGACGTGACCGGCGCGACCTGCTGGTGGACCTCTCCCCCGCCCTGACCCCGCAGCAGTTGCTGCGCCTGCAGGGTGACGTGCCCCGCGTGCATGCCTCCGACGCGCTGCTCGACTACGTGCAGGCGGTCGCGCGCTACACGCGCCATGCGAGCGAGTTCGAGGCGGGGCTCTCGCCGCGCGCGGTCATCGCACTGCTGCGCGCCGCGCAGGCGTGGGCGCTCATGCACGCGCACCCCGGCGTGCTCCCCGAGGACGTCCAGGCCGTCCTGCCCGCGGTCGTTGGACACCGCCTCGCACCGCGCGAGGCATCGCGCTTCCGCGATGCCGGCCAGGTCGGCCGGCACGTCCTCGAAGCGGTGCCCGTCCCTTAATCCGGCCGATGCAGCACCCGATCCGCCGCCTGCGCTCGCTGCTCGACGCGCGCGTGCAGGCGTGGATCAAGCGGCGCCAGGGAATCGATCCCGACCCGCTGCTGCTGCACCGGCGCCGCATCTACATCCTGCCGACGCGTCTCGGGTTCGCCTACGCGGCGATGCTGTTCGGCATGGTGCTGGGCGGCATGAACTACAACAACAACCTCGGCCTCGGCCTCGCATTCCTGCTCGTGAGTCTCGGGCTGGTCACCATGCACCACTGCCACGGGACACTCTCGGGCCTGGGCCTGCGTTTGCTCGCCACCGAGTCTGCGTTCGTCGGAGAACCGGTGCAGTTCCGGTTGCTGCTCGAGAATCGCGCGCAGGTTCCGCGGCCACGCATCGAATTGTCGGCGGACGACGTCGTGCAGGAAGTCGTCGACGTGCCGCGCGACGGGTCTGCGCCGGCGCGGTTGCAGGTCGTGGCGCCGCGGCGCGGCCGGATACCACTGCCGCGGCTCGTCGTCGCCACGCGCCACCCCCTCGGACTGTTCCGGGCCTGGGCGGTCGTCCACCCCGAGTACTCCGCCATCGCCTGGCCGAGACCCGCGCCGCGCGGCCTGCCACCGCACGGCGTCGAGACCGACACCGGCGGTGCCCAGGACCGCGCCCAGGGCGACGAGGATTTCGCGGGGCTCAAGCCGTACCAGCCCGGCGACTCGCTGCGGCGGATCGCGTGGAAGGCCTATGCGCGCGGCCAGGGCCTGCACACCAAGCAGTACGCCGGCACGGACGTCGTTTCTCACGTATTCGACTGGGACGCGTTGCCGGGTCTCGACACGGAGCCACGCCTCGCGCAGCTGTGCCGCTGGGTACTCGACGCGCACGAGCACGGCGAAGCGTTCGGGCTGCGGCTGCCCGGGATCGTGATCGAGCCGAACATCGGCACCGCGCACCGGCAGCGCTGCCTGACCGCGCTGGCGCTTTTCGAGCCTGGCAGGACCCATGACTCGGCGCACTGACGATCCGATGCGCGGGTTCGGCGGCGCGCTCGCGGCACTGGGTCTCGCCACTGCGGCCCACGTGACGTCCTTGCCGGCCTGGGTGATCCTGTTACTGATCGCGATCGGCGCCTGGCGCTGGCTCGCGAACCGGCGCGGCTGGCCGCTGCCGCCGCAATGGCTGCGCGCGACGATCGCCGTCATCGCGGCGCTCGTCGTGCTCGGCACCTACCGGACACTGAATGGCATCGAGGCCGGCACGGCGTTCCTGGCGCTCATGGCCGGCGTGAAGCTCCTGGAGACCCGCAGCGCGCGCGACCTCACGGTCATCGTATTCATCGCCTATTTCCTGCTGTTCGCCGCGATGTTGCGCGACCAGCGCCTCACGCAGGTACCCTACCTCCTCGCGGGCGCCGCGTTCGCCACGGCAGCCCTCATGCGCGTGCATGCCGGGTCGGCGGGCGATTCCTGGCGCGAGGTCCTGCTGCGGAGCGCTGTGCTGCTGCTGCAGGCGCTGCCGCTTGCGGTCGCATTGTTCGTGCTGTTTCCACGGCTGCCGGGCCCGTTCTGGGGCATTGCCGGAAAGGAGTCGGCACGCACCGGCTTGAGCGACGAGATGACGCCCGGCGACGTGTCCGACCTGACCGCGTCCGGCGACGTGGCGTTCCGCGTGCGTTTCTCGGGCCGCGCGCCGCCCCCCGCCCTGCGTTACTGGCGCGGACCCGTCCTGCACGAATTCGACGGCCGCAGCTGGCGGCGCACACGCGGCCAGGCCTTCCCGCTGCAGGAAGTCGAATACTCCGGTGCGCCGATCGACTACCAGATCACGCTCGAACCGCACGACCGGACGTGGATCCTGGCGCTCGACCTGCCGGTCGAGTGGCCGGAGCGCGAGGCCTACCGCGGGTTCGACTTCCAGCTGCTGTCGCCTCGCCCGATCACCGAGGTCGCGTCGTACAGCCTGCGCTCCTACCCGACCTATCGCGCGGGAGCCGTGCTGCCCAAGTCCATACGAAACAAGGATCTGCAACTTCCGGATGCGAGGAATCCTCGCGCCGTGGCCCTGGGACGAGCGTTGGCCGCGCAACACCGCGAGCCGCAGGCCATCGTGCGGGCCATGCTCACGATGTTCCGCGAGCAGCCCTTCGCGTACACGATGCAGCCACCGAAGCTTGCAGACAACGCCATGGACGAATTCCTGTTCCAGACCCGGAAGGGTTTCTGCGAACACTATGCCTCGGCCTTCACGCTGGTCATGCGCGCCGCCGGCATTCCGGCCCGGGTGGTCACCGGATACCAGGGTGGCGAGATGAACCCGATCGGTGGCTACCTGCTGGTGCGACAGTCGGACGCGCACGCATGGTCCGAGGTGTGGATCGACGACCGCGGCTGGGTACGGGTGGACCCGACGGCCGCCGTCGCACCGGAGCGCATCGAGCGAGGGTTGATCGGCGCCCTGGACGCCGATGAGCCCGTCCCCGGGCGCTTGCGGCAACAGAGTGCACTCTGGCTCCGCGCCGAACTCACCTGGGACGCCATGAACGACTTCTGGAACGAGCGCATCGTGCGCTTCAATGCGGCACGCCAGTTCGACCTGCTCGAACGCCTGGGTTTCAAGGAGCCGGACTGGCGAACGCTTGGCCTCGGCCTCGCCGCCAGCCTCGCCGTCTTTTTCCTGGCACTGTCGGCCTACCTCGGCTGGAAGTTCCGCGAGCCCGCACGGGACTGGCCCGCCCGGCTGCACGCCGAGGCGAGCCGGAAGCTGAAACGCCGCGGGGTGATCCCGGGCCCGTCCGAAGGTCCGGTGGCATACCTCGACCGCGCCGCCGCCTCCTGTCCCGATCTCGCACGCGACCTGGCCGAGATTCGCGCGGTCTACGTCGCCCTGCGCTACGGGCCACAGCCGACGGAGGCGGACCTGCGCCGCCTCAAGCACCTGGTCAACCGGCTGCGGACCTGACGGAGGCCGGGTATGCTTGCGCCCACCTGAGCGGGGAAGACGAGACCATGCCTGACATGACGAAGAAGTTCGAATCGGCCGCGGCGGACGTGCAGAAGCTCAAGAAGCGCCCGGACGACGAGGACATGCTGCGGCTGTACTCGCTGTACAAGCAGGCCAGCGTCGGCGACGTGCAGGGTGATCGGCCCGGCGCCTTCAGTTTCGCGGACCGCGCCAAGTACGACGCCTGGGCGAGGCTCAAGGGCACGGACTCGCAGAAGGCAATGGAGTCCTACGTCAAGCTGGTCGAACGGCTGAAGAAGACCTACGGCTGAGCCGTCCTTGATCATCCGGATCGCGGTCGGGATCGTCGCGATCGCGGTCCTCGCGTGGCTGCTCGGGTCGCCGTGGTGGCGGCAGCGGCAGCGGGCCGCGCGAATGGCGCAGCCGCTTGGGGCCGATTCGCGCGACATCATCGCTCGCAACGTGCCAGCGGCCCGGCGACTGCCGGTGGAACTCCGGGCGCGGCTCGACGGCCTCATCGGCTCGTTCCTCGCCGAAAAGGGGTTCGTCGGCTGCAATGGCCTCGTCATCACCGACGAGATCCGCGTCACTATCGCGGCCCTCGCCTGCCTGCTGGTCCTCGGCCGGCGTGGACACTACGACGAGTTGCGCTCGATCCTCGTTTACCCGACCGCATTCTGGGTCGAAGACGAGGTCGAGGACGAGGCGGGCGTCGTCGAGCAGCGCCGGCGCGTCCTGTCCGGCGAGGCGTGGGAGGCGAGCCGTATCATCCTGTCGTGGGAGGACGTCAGCGAGGCCGCGCAGGCGCCGGGCGACGGATACAACGTCGCGCTGCACGAGTTCGCGCACTACCTTGACGCCGAGGGTCTCGGGCTCGCCAGGCCGCCACCGCCGGCCCGCGCACGGTCCACCGACGCGTGGGCCAACGACCTGGCCGGGGAATTCGACGCGTTGCTCGACGCAGTCGATCGCGGCGAGGACACGTTCCTCGACCCGTACGCCGCCGAGGACGAGGCTGAATTCTTTGCCGTTGCGACGGAGGACTTCTTCGAGCGGCCGGCCGGGTTGCTGGCGGCGCATCCGGTCCTCTACGGGCTGCTGCAGGAGTTCTACGGCGTCGATCCTGCGAGCTGGACGCCGCCGCCGGAAAGCGGGCCGCGCTAGCAGACGTCAGCGCCCGCGCTGCTCCGCTCGTGCCGCCACGACCAGCAACGCCCCGCCGGCAACGAACAGGATCACGATCGACAGGATGGAGAGGCGCGAATCGCCCGTGACGCGGGCCACGACGCCGGTCAGCAGCGGGCCGATCACCGCCGCGAACTTGCCCATCATGTTGTAGAAGCCGAAGAACTCGGACGACTTGCCCTCCGGCACCAGGCGCCCGAAATAGGAACGGCTCAGCGACTGCACGCCGCCCTGCACCAGGCCGACGACCACGGCGAGCACGAAGAAATCGGACACGTCCCGGATGAAATACGCGTAGCACGTCGCCGCGGCATAGACGGCGAGCGCCAGGAAGATGCCCCTGCGCGCACCGATGCGCCGGCCCAGCCAGCCGAACGCGAGCGCCGCCGGAAATGCGACGAACTGGGTGAGCAGCAGCGCCGCGACGAGGCTGGACGCCTCGAAGCCCAGCGACAGCCCGTAGTCCACCGCCATCTTGATGACGGTGTTCACGCCGTCGATGTAGAGCCAGTACGCCGCGAGGAACCACAGGATCGGCTTGTAGCGACGAATGGCGCGCAGCGTCCCGCGCAACTCGGCGAACCCCTGCCGCACGGCTGCGAGCGCGGCGACTCGCGGCCCCGACTCACGCTCGCGCACCCACAGGACGCACGGCAGCGCGAACACCAGCCACCAGATGCCCACCATCACGAAGGACGCGCGCACCGCCGCCGAAGCGTCGGCCAGCCCGAACAGCGCCGGCTTCAGCGTCATTCCGACGTTCACGGCGAAGAGCAGCCCGCCGCCGAGATACCCCAGTGCATAGCCGTAGCCGGACACGAGGTCGTATTCCTCGGGCTCCGCGACGTGCAGCAGCAACGAGTCGTTGAAGACGATGCCGCCCCAGAAGCCGAGCGACGCCGCGAGATAGAGGCCGACGGCCACCAGCCACTGGCCCTGCCCCACGAGCGCCAGACCCGCCGTCGAGGCGGCGCCGAGCACGGTGACCAGCATGAGCAGGCGAACGCGCGAACTGCTGCGGTCGGCGATCGCTCCGAGCACCGGTGCCATGAGCGCGACCAGCAGGCTCGCGAGGCCGCTCGTCACGCCGAGCCGGAAGGTGCTCTCGGTGACCGGGACCCCGGCGTTCCAGTACTGCTTGAAGAAGACCGGGAAGAATCCGGCCATCACGGTCGTCGCGAACGCGGAATTCGCCCAGTCGTAGAGCGCCCACGCCACGACCGGCCGTCGGCGCAGGACGCTACGCGGCCGCGGCGAGGTGCTCACGGGTCTCGCGGAACGTGACGTCCGGCCAGCGTTCCTGCGTCAGGTGGAGGTTCACCCGCGTGGGCGCCAGGTACACGAGCGCACCGGAGTGATCGAGCGCGAGATTGTCGTGGCCCTTGTTGCGGAATTCCTCGAGCTTCTTCGGGTCGCCGCAGTAGACCCACCGGGCCGTGTAGACGTTGACGTCGTCCCAGGTCGCCTGCACGCCGTACTCGTCCTGCAGGCGGAACGCGACGACGTCGAACTGCAGCTGGCCGACCGCACCCAGGATCAGGTCGTTGTTGCGCAGCGGGCGGAAAAGCTGCGTGGCGCCTTCCTCGCACAGCTGGTCGAGACCCTTCTGCAGCGCCTTCATGCGCAGCGGATCCCGCAGCACCACGCGCCGGAACATTTCCGGAGCGAAGTTCGGGATTCCGGTGAACATGAGCGACTCGCCCTCCGTGAAGGAATCGCCGATGTTGATCGTGCCGTGATTGTGCAGGCCGATGATGTCGCCCGCGAAGGCTTCCTCGGTGTGCTGCCGGTCGGCGGCGAGGAAGGTGAGCGCGTCCGCCACGCGCATCTCCTTGCCGAGGCGCACGTGGTGAAGACGCATGCCCTTCGCGTAGCGGCCGGAGCAGATGCGCATGAATGCGATGCGGTCCCGGTGCCCGGGATCCATGTTGGCCTGGATCTTGAAGACGAAGCCCGTGAGCTTTTCCTCGAACGCGTCCACCTTGCGCGTGGTCGTGTCGCGCGGCAGGGGCGACGGCGCGTACTCCACGAACGACCCGAGCAGTTCCGTGACGCCGAAATTGTTGATGGCCGACCCGAAGAAGACGGGTGTCTGCCGTCCCGACAGGTACTCGGCGTGCGAGAACGCGTGCGAGGCGCCGCGCACCAGGTCGACCTCGTCACGGAACGCCCGGGCGCGGTCGCCGAGGAACTCCGCGGCCGCGGCGCTCTGCAGTCCGTCGATCGTTGCGTTCGTGCCCGCCCGGCCCTTCTCACCGGGCTGGTAGGCATAGATGCGGTCCTCGAGCAGGTGGTAGATGCCCTTCAGCTCGCGCCCCATGCCGATGGGCCAGGTGACGGGCGCGCAGCTGATCTTGAGCACCTTCTCGATCTCGTCGAGCAGGTCGAGCGGCTCGCGGCCCTCGCGGTCGAGCTTGTTGATGAAGGTCATGATCGGCGTGTCCCGCAGCCGGCAGACCTCCATGAGCTTGATCGTCCGTTCCTCGACGCCTTTCGCGCAGTCGATGACCATCAGCGCCGAATCGACCGCCGTCAGCGTGCGATAGGTGTCCTCGGAGAAATCCTCGTGGCCCGGCGTGTCGAGCAGGTTCACCATCCGCCCGGCGTACGGGAACTGCATGACGCTCGAGGTCACGGAGATCCCGCGCTGCTGCTCGAGCCGCATCCAGTCCGAGGTCGCATGGCGCGCGGCCTTGCGGCCCTTGACGGTGCCGGCGAGCTGGATCGCGCCACCGAACAGCAGCAGCTTCTCGGTGAGCGTGGTCTTGCCGGCGTCGGGGTGCGAGATGATGGCGAAGGTGCGGCGTCGCGCCACTTCGTCGCGTGTGGATGTCATCGGTCGGGTTCGTGTCGATCAGTCGCGGACGGGGCGCCGATTCTAACAGGCCGTCCCGCCGGGCCCGTCCGTATTCAGCTCGAGCTTCAGCACGAGGGCGTCCTCGCGACCCTGCTCGGCCTGGTAATAACCCTTCCGCCGGCCCACCTGGACGAACCCGACCGACTGGTAGAGCGCGATCGCGAGCAGGTTGGATGGCCGGACCTCGAGGAACGTGTCGGTCATGCCGGCCTGCCGCGCCCGCTCGAGCAGCAGCATGAGCATCTGGCGCCCGACACCGCGGCCGCGCAGGTCGCCTCGGACGCAGAGATTCAGGATGTGCGCCTCCCCGGCCCCCATCGCGACGATGCCATAGGCGACGATCTCGCCCTCGATTTCCGCGACACGGCACAAGTATCCGACGCGCAGGCAGTCGCGGAAGATGCCCTCGCTCCATGGGAACGTGTAGGAGGCGCGTTCGACTGTGCTGACGGACGGCACGTCGCTCGGCGCCATGGCGCGGAACTTCACCAGCCGCCGCTTGTGCCCGTGGAGTTCGGCGCCCGCCGCACTCACGACAGCACCTGCTCCCCGCTTTCGAGCCTGGCGAACACCTGCCGGGCGAACAGCAGGTCCTGCCAAGCCTTGCGCTTCTCGCCCGGGCTGCGCAGCAGGTACGCCGGGTGGTAGGTCACGACCAGCGGCCAGCGCCGCACGCCGAGCGCGTGGACCTTGCCGCGCAGCTTGCCGAGCGGTGTATCCGTCGCGAGAAGATTCTGTGCCGCGATTCGCCCCACCGCGACGATCAGGGTGGGTGACACCAGCTCGATCTGGCGCTCGAGGTAGCCGCGGCAGGCGCGCGCTTCCTCGGGCCGCGGGTCGCGATTGCCGGGCGGGCGGCACTTGAGCACGTTGGCGATGTACACGTCTTCGCGCCGGAATCCGAGCGCCTTCAACATGGAGGTCAGCAGTTGACCAGCACGGCCCACGAAAGGTTCACCCTGCCTGTCCTCTTCAGCACCCGGCGCTTCGCCGATGAACATCCAGCGCGCGCCGCGGTTTCCGACGCCGAACACGGTCTGCGTGCGCGTCGCGTGCAGTTCGCAGCGCGTGCACGCCGCGACCGTCTCGCGCAGCGGCTCCCAGCCGAGTTCCGTCGGCGCCCCCGCGTCCGTCGGGGGCGGCAGTTCGCGCCGTACGTAGACGTCGATGCCCAGCGCCTCGAGACTCGCGAGCCTGCGCGGGTCCAGCATTGGTCGCTCCGCTACTTCGGCGCGCCGGCGTCCGGGTGCCGCGCGGACCGGCGGCGGCGCGCGATGCGGTGCCAGACCCACACCGTCGGGCCGGACAGCGCATACACGGCAAACAGTCCGAAGAGGATCTCCGGCGGGCTCGAACCCACGATGACGAACCCCAGCGGCACGAGCAACAGCACGGCGAACGGGATGCGCTTGTTGAGGTTGAAGTCCTTGCCGCTCAGGTACGCGAACCGACTGACCATGAGGCCGCCGGCGACCAGCGCGACGGCAAAGGCGAGGATCAACGCGCGCAGGCCCTCGCGCTCGAGGTCTGCGAGCATCCAGACGAAGCTTGCCAGCAGCGCCGCACCCGACGGACTGGGCAACCCCTCGAAGTATCGCTTGTCCGCGCCGGCGGAGCGTGCGTTGAAGCGCGCGAGACGGAATGCTGCGCAGGCCGCGTAGAAGAACGTGGCGAGCCAGCCCAGCCGCCCCCACAGCGCCTCGTACTCGGCGATGCGCGCCACGCCCCACTGGTAGGCGACCATCGCCGGCGCGAGGCCGAAGGCGACCATGTCGGAGAGGCTGTCGTACTCCTTGCCGAATTCGCTCTGCGTGTTGGTCCAGCGCGCGATGCGGCCGTCCAGGCCATCGCAGACCAGGGCAATGAAGATGGCGATGCCGGCCCGGTCAAAATTTCCGTCGGTCGCCGCCACGATGGCGTAGAAACCCGAGAACAGCACGGCCGTCGTGAACAGGTTCGGCAGCAGGTAGACGCCGCGGCCGCGCGGCCGCGGGCGGACCGCATCCGGCGAGAGTGAGGGGTCGATCGTCATGGGAATCCACTGGGTCCAGTTCGGACCATCATAGGTAGCGCACGTCGCCGGCACAACGGAAATGGCGGCCGCGCCTCTCCGATGGCGCCGGGGCCGTCCGCCCCCTCTGGTAACATACGCGGCCGATTTCCGAGCCGCGGACGCCCGATGCGACTTTCGACCTATCCCATCAATACCTTGCGCGACGTTCCTGCGGACGCGGAAGTCGTCAGCCACCAGCTCATGCTCCGGGCGGGACTCATCCGCCGCCTTGCTGCCGGCATGTACACCTGGCTTCCGATCGGCCTCAGGGTACTTCGCAAAGTCGAGACCATCATCCGCGAGGAGATGAACCGCGCCGGCGCGATCGAACTGCTGATGCCGACGGTGCAACCCGCCGAACTCTGGCAGGAATCGGGGCGCTGGGAGCAGTTCGGCCCGGAGCTGCTGCGTTTCAAGGACCGCGGCGAGCGTGCGTTCTGTTACGGCCCGACGCACGAGGAAGTGATCACGGACCTCGCCCGGCGGGAGCTGAAGAGCTACCGGCAGCTGCCGGTCAACTTCTACCAGATCCAGACCAAGTTCCGTGACGAGATCCGGCCGCGTTTCGGCGTGATGCGCGCACGCGAGTTCACGATGAAGGACGCCTACTCGTTCCACGTCGACGCGGCATCCCTGGAGCTGGGTTACCAGGCGATGCACGACGCCTACACGCGCATCTTCACGCGCATGAACCTGAAGTTCCGGGCGGTGCGCGCGGACACCGGCAGCATCGGTGGCAACGCCTCGCAGGAATTCCACGTGCTGGCCGACTCGGGCGAGGACGCGATCGCCTTCTCCGACGGGGACGATTACGCGGCCAATCTCGAGATGGCCGAGGCGCGGCCCCCCGCGGAGCCGCGCGGACCGGCCACGGCCGCGATGACCGAGGTGCCGACGCCCGGCGTGCGCACGATCGCGGAGCTGACGGCATTCCTGAAGGTCGACGCATCCCGCTGCGTGAAGACGCTGCTGGTCGAGGGCGACGACGGCGGAGTCGTCGCGATCGTCGTGCGCGGCGACCACGAATTGAACGCCGTCAAGGCGCAGAAGCTGCCCGGCGTGCTCGCGCCGCTGCGGATGGCCTCGGCCGAACAGGTGCGCGCTGCAGCGGGCTGCGAACCCGGCTTCATCGGGCCGGTGGGTCTCGGGCTCAAGGTCTACGCGGATCGCTCCGTGGCGCCGCTCGCGGACTTCGTCTGCGGCGCGAACGCGCGCGACACGCATCTCACGGGTGTCAACTGGGGCCGCGACCTGCCCGAGCCCGAGGTCGTCGATGTCCGGAATGTCGTCGCGGGTGATCCGAGCCCGTCGGGCCAGGGCACGCTCGAGATTGCACGGGGCATCGAGGTCGGGCACATCTTCCAGCTCGGCCGGAAGTACAGCGAAGCGATGAATGCCACGGTGCTCGACGAGCAGGGCAAGGCCGTGACAATGTTCATGGGCTGTTATGGCATCGGTGTGACGCGCGTCGTAGCGGCGGCCATCGAACAGAACCACGATGAGCGTGGCATCCTGTGGCCGGACCCCATTGCGCCATTCGACGTGTCGCTGATCCCGATCAACCTGCAGAAGTCCGAGCGCGTCCGCGAGGTCGCCGAACGGCTGTATGTCGAGCTTCAGGCGGCCGGATTCGAGGTGCTGTACGACGATCGCGACGCGCGCCCAGGCGTGAAGTTCGCCGACGACGAACTGCTCGGCATCCCGCAGCGCATCGTCGTGGGCGACAAGGGCCTCGAGCGCGGCGTGCTCGAGTACAAGCCGCGCACCGGCGACGGGGCGGCCGACGTACCGGTTGCGGGGATCGTCGAGTTCCTGCGGCACCGGAGCGGCAGCGGCCGCTGAACGCGGTATGAGACCAATCTCCCTGCTCTGCCTGGTGACACTCGTGGCGCTGCCCGTCGCCGGCGCCCGGGCGGACCGCCAGATGGATCCGGAGCTGCGCGGCGTCATCGCCGGGGCACTGCAGCCCTCGGGGTGTTTCGCAGACAAGTACGAGCAGGCGGTCTGGTTCGCCTACATGGAGCCGCGGCTCGGACGTTACGTGAAGGACGCCGGCGAACGCGAGCAGATCCTGCATCACGTGCACTGCGAAGCGCGCCGTGTGGACATCCCGCCCGAACTCGTGCTCGCCGTGATGGACGTCGAGAGCCGCTTCGACCGCTACGCCGTCTCGTCGGCGGGCGCCGTGGGCCTGATGCAGGTGATGCCGTTCTGGCCGCGGGAACTGGGGATGAGCAACGAGCAGCTGATCCGCATCGGCGACAACGTGCGCATGGGGACCACCATCCTGGGCTACTACCTGCGCAAGGAACGTGGGAATTACCAGCGGGCGCTGCAGCGTTACAACGGCAGCCTGGGACGGCCGACGTACTCGGACATGGTCATCGACCGGTTGGTCTCACGCTGGCGCTACACGCACTGAAGCGAATCCTCAGGACGTCCGGAATCCCGTCGGGCGAACACCCAGGGAACCCGCGCTGACCGGCTCGATCTCCACGGACGTCACGTGCGAGGCCGGCGGGCCCTGCCAGAGCCAGTCGCACAGCGCCTGCACCGCCGCACTGTCGCCGCAGGCCAGCACCTCGACCCGTCCGTCCGGAAGATTGCGTGCGTAACCCGTGACATCGAGCTCGGCAGCGCGCCGGGCAGTGCTCGCGCGGTAGAAAACCCCCTGGACACGGCCGGCCACCCAGCAGCGTCGCGCGATCCAGTCGCCCATGCGCCGGTCAGGGGCCTGGCTGCGGAGACTTCGCGAGTTCCGCTATCCGGCGGGCTTCCATGGCCTTCTCGCGCGCCTGCGCCGCCTCGTCGCGCGCCACCCGGTACTCGCCCTTGCGTATATTGGCCGAAGCGCTCTTGATCAGTGCTTCTGCCTGCGCCAGCAGCTCGGGGGCGTACTTGTCCGCGTCGGCCTTGTGGGCGGCCTTCACCGCCTGTCGAGCGTCGCTCATCTCCTGGACCGGCGCGCCAGCGCAACCCGTGACCAGTGCGATGACGAGCAGCGCGGCCATCAGGAACGGCGATATGGACAGGCGTGACAGGGGTCTGATCCGGGTGCGGTGGGAGGAACGACCGTAACAACTGCACCCTGTACCGTCAAGGCTCGGGGTCCTAGAATCCGCCGGCTGCGCGGGGACTTACGCCGCGCTCCGAACGGCGGAAATCCCCCATGACCGAAGTGCTGGTGCTCTATTACTCGCGCCGCGGCTCGACCGCCGAACTGGCGCGACAGGTCGTCCGGGGCATCGAGTCGGTGGAAGGCGCCCGCGCGCGGCTGCGCACGGTGCCTGCAGTCTCAACGGCCATCGAAGCGACCGAACCCATGGTGCCGGAGTCCGGCCCGCCCTACGCCACCCACGACGATCTCCGTGAATGCGACGGGCTGGTCCTCGGGAGCCCGACCCGCTTCGGCAACATGGCATCCGCGCTCAAGTACTTTCTCGACGGCACGAGCGCCCTGTGGCTGAACGGCGCGCTCGACCGGAAGCCCGCCGGCGTCTTCACCTCCACGGGCTCGATGCACGGCGGCCAGGAATCGACGCTCCTCACGATGATGGTGCCGCTCCTGCACCACGGCATGTACATCGTCGGATTGCCGTTCACGGCCGAGGCGATGAACTCGACACGGACCGGCGGCACCCCTTACGGCGCGAGCCACGTGGCTGGAACCAGGGGAGATTCGCGGCTGAGCGAAGATGAGCGTGAACTCGCGCAGCTGCTCGGGCGGAGGGTTGCGGAACTCGCCGCGGCCGTCCGCCGCCAGCGCTCCTGAGTGGCGATGCAGGCAGCCGCCACGGGCATCGCTCGCGCACGGCGCTGGGTGCTGGCGATGACGCTCCTGCTCGCGGCGTGCGTCGCCGCAGCGGCCCTGCGCACCGCTGCGTGGCCGGGCAGCGCGGCGCTGGCCCTCGCGCTGCTCGTGCCGCTCCTGCTCCCCCTGCCGGGCCTGCTGCGCCGACGGCGCCGCACCTACGCCTGGGCCACGCTTTGCGTCGCACCCTATTTCATTTACGGCGTGACCGAAGCCGTCGCCAATCCCGCGGTGCGGTTCATGGCCGGGCTGATCCTCTTCGCGAGCCTCGCCCTGTTCGCTGCGCTCGTGGCCTGCTTGCGCCTCACGCGGCCGACCGCCGCTTCTCAGGACGCGCCCGGTTCCTGAGACCCGAGCACTCCCTTCAGGAACGGCACGGTCAGGCGCCGCTGCGCAGCGAGCGAGGCGTCATCGAGCCGGTCGAGGACCGAGCAGAGCGAATGCATGTCGCGCGGCAGCCGATGCACGAGATACGACGCAGCCTCGTCCGAGAGGTCGAGGCCGCGCTGCCGGGCCCGCCGCTGCAAGGCTTCCGCCTGGTCCGGCTCGTCGAGCTCGTGCAACTGATGGACGGACGACGCGAGCAGGCGCGATCGAAGATCGGGCAGCTGGAACGGGATGCTCGAGGGTGGCTGGGTACTGGTCACGTACAGGCGTCCGGCGCCATCCTGCATCAGCGTGTGCAGGCGGAAGATCGCGGCACTCCATGCCGCATCGCCCACCGCAGCATCGAGCCCGTCCAGGCAGACCAGGTCGAGGGCCTCGCAACCTTCGAGCCAGGCCGGTTCGGCCGTTGCTTCGAGGTCGAGGTAGGTCGCGGATCCTCCGCGTTCCCCGGCCGCTGCGCAGGCGGCCTGCAGCAGGTGCGTCCTGCCCGTCCCGGCACGCCCCCAGAGCCAGACCACTCGCGGGGCGGCTCGACTCCCCTCCGCGAGCAGCGCGACGACTTCCGCGTTGCGTCCCGGCACGTAGCTCGCGAAACGCGCGGTGTCGCGCAATCGCACCCTGAGCGGCAGCTGCTGCATCCGGCGTCAGCGGGTTGCGGTCGCACGGCTGCGGGAGACTGCCGCGGCCCGTCGCGAATAGATCAGCACGTAATCGATGCCACTGACGGCCGTCGTCACCAGTACGAATGCCCCCGCAGCCAGGACGAGCGGCTGGCCGGGCCAGCCATAGGCCGCGTGGGACACGGTGCACAGGCAGAACGCGATCTGCCAGAAGGTATTGAGCTTGCTCGGATTGGTCGGCCGCCCGTGCAGGTCGCCAAACAGGACGCGGTAGGTCATGGCGCCGAATACGATGACGAGATCGCGCAGCAGCACGAGAGCCGTCAGCCACCACGGCGCCAGGCCCGCGATGCTCAGGCAGATGAATGAAGTCACCAGCAGCAGCTTGTCCGCAAGCGGGTCGAGGAGCCGGCCGAGGTCGCTCGTCCAGTCGAAGGTTTTCGCGAGGAAGCCATCGAGCGCGTCCGTAAACGCTGCCAGCGCGAACAGCGCCAGCACTTCCTCGTGGCGCCCCTGCAGGATCCAGTGTCCGACCGGGTACACCAGCAGGATCCGGAAGACGCACAGCGCGTTCGGCAGGTGACTCAGGTTCATGGCTGGTAGGTGAAGTCGAGACGGTCCGTCGCTCCGTCGTCGGGGCTGGCTGTCGGCAGCAGGTGCGCATCCAGAGCGGCGATCCTGCGCAGCAGTTCCAGGTCGCCGCGCAAGGTCATGGCCAGCCGCACCGTGTCGCCCGCAAGTTCCTCCACCGCGACACTGCGCACGAAGCTCAGGGACTCCAGGTATTCGAGCAACCCGGCATAAGCCTTCACGTCGTTGAGCCCGCCCACGCGCACGACGAGGGTCGAGAAGCTCCGGGTCGACGGCGGCGCGTACCGCGCGGCCAGGGTATCGGCGGCGAGGTGCACGCCATCCTGCAGCGAGCCCCGGACCTGCGTCGCCGTTCCTGCGTGGGCGAAGACCCACTGCAGCCCCGATCCGCTCGAGGTGCCCACGAGCACCGCCTTCGCACCCGTGCCAGCCTCCGCGGCCACGCTCGCGTCGCCGGAGATCGCCTGCGCACGTGCCCGGGCAATGTCGACACCTGCCACGGGCCAGCTGATCGGAACGCCGCGGAACCGCGCGGCCTGCTCGATCTCCGCGCGCTCGGGCATTCCCTCGGCCTCGAGCACGACGAGCGTTGCCGGGCGCTCCGCCGGCCACAGCGGCAGCCCCGCTCTCATCAGCAGTTGTTCCATCGCCCGCCCGTCGAATCCCACCCTGAGCTTGCGGTCCGCGGTCATGACGTACTGCTGGACGTACTTCGAGGGGTCTGCCGCGGCGGCCGCAACGGCCGCATTGGTTGCCGCCTCGCGACGTCCGGTGGCCCGCACGGCGGCCGCGCGCAACGCCTCGGCGAAGGCTGCCGTGCGGTCGGTCGCGGTGGCGCCCTGCACGGGGACGACCGTCTGGTACAGCGGCACGACCGCACCGCCCCGCTCCGGCAGGAACAGGGCCGTGGCGCAAACGAGCGCTGCGAGTATGGCCGGCCCGTCTTTCCTGACGGTGCTTGATGATCTACGCATGGGTCGGGGACAGTTCGGCGCCGCCGGCGCACGTGTAAAATAACACAGCCTCGACCCCAACCCCGGGGCGAACCTGCCCGCGGGAGTATTCCATGGCTGAGACCCGACCCACCACGTATCGCGACGCCGGCGTAGACATCGACGCGGGCGACGAACTCGTCGAACGGATCAAGCCGGCCGTAAAGCGCTCCATGCGCCGGGAGGTCCTCGGTGGCCTCGGCGGCTTCGGCGCGCTGGTCGAGGTACCCCTGGACCGCTACCGGCAACCCGTCATGGTGTCCGGCACGGACGGCGTCGGCACGAAACTGCGGCTCGCCATCGAGACCGGCCGGCACGACACCATCGGCATCGACCTCGTGGCGATGTGCGCCAACGACGTGGTCGTGCAGGGCGCCGAGCCGATTTTCTTCCTCGACTACTATGCCACCGGCCACCTGCAGGTCGCGGTGGCCGAGCGCGTCATCAAGGGCATCGTGGAAGGGTGCCTGCAGGCCGGGTGCGCGCTGGTCGGCGGCGAGACCGCCGAGATGCCGGGGATGTACGAGGGCGACGACTACGACCTCGCCGGATTCTGCGTCGGCCTCGTCGAGAAGGAACGCATCATCGACGGCACGCAGACTGCCGCCGGGGACGCCATCATCGGGCTCGCCTCCTCCGGCGCGCATTCCAACGGGTATTCCCTGATCCGCAAGCTGCTGGCGATGAGCGGCGCCGGGCCGGACACGATGCTCGACGGCGCACCGCTGTACGACCGTCTGCTGGCACCGACCCGCATCTACGTCAAGTCCGTGCTCGCACTGCTCGCCCAGGTGCCGGTGCACGGCATCGCGCACATCACCGGCGGCGGGCCGACCGGCAACATCCCTCGCGTGCTGCCGGACGGCCTGCAGGCCGTCATCGACGAGCGCAAGTGGCGCCGCCCGGCGGTGTTCGACTGGTTGCAGCGTGCGGGCAACGTCGAGCGGCACGAGATGCACCGCACGTTCAATTGCGGCCTCGGCATGACGCTCTGCGTCCCGGCCGCGCAGGCCGACCGTGCCGTCGAGTTGCTGCGCCAGCACGGCGAGGACGCCACGCTGGTCGGCGAGGTCCGGCGCGGCAACCACGGTGTCGTGATCGAGTGATGAGTCCTGCCGCCGAGCGGCTGCCAGTCGTCGTACTGATCTCGGGCAGGGGCAGCAATCTCGAGGTGATTGCCGAGCACGCGCGCGTCGGCGACCTGCCGATCGAGATTCGCGCGGTGGTGAGCGATCGGGACGACGCGCCCGGGCTCGCATGGGCCCGCCGCGCCGGTCTGGTCTGCGCGGCGCTTCCACCAAAGCAGTTTCCGGATCGTCAGCACTACGACCGGGCCCTCGCGGACCTCGTCGACGGATTCGCGCCCGGACTGGTGGTGCTCGCCGGATTCATGCGGATACTCGGCCCGGAGTTCGTCGACCGCTTTACCGGGCGAATGCTCAACATCCACCCGTCGCTGCTGCCCCGGCACCGTGGCCTGCACACGCATCGCCGCGTACTCCAGGCCGCGGAACACGAGCACGGCGCGAGCGTGCACTTCGTCACCCGCGAACTAGATGGCGGGCCGGTGGTCTTACAAGCCAGGGTCCCGGTCCGGGACGACGACGACGAGACCAGCCTGGCGGCTCGAGTGCTGAAGCAGGAACATCGCATCTATCCCCGGGTCGTCGCCTGGTTTGCCAGCGGCCGGCTCTGCTTCAAGGACGGGTCTGCCTGGCTGGACGGCCGCCGTCTGGAGGAACCGCTGATCGTGGAAGACTCGAATGACCTCCCGGCGTAGGGTCCTCGCGGCCTTGCTGACGCTGGCGCTCGGCTCTGCAGTCGGGCCGGCCAACCCTGCGTTCGCAGCGAGCCTCGACAGGACGGCGCAGGAGAAGACTGCGCTGACTCCGTACAAGGCTCGCTACCAGGTGAGTTATCGCGGGCTGAGCGGCGGCCACATCGAGAGTTCGCTCAGGCGCGGTGCGACTCCCGAGCAATGGATCTACGAGACACGCGCCGACCCGAATCTGCTCGGCCGAATTGCGGTCAGCGAGCGAGCGCGTGAACTCGGCACGATGCAGATCTCGGGCAGCGGCGTCCGGCCACTCACATTCCTGTTCGATGACGGCACGTCCGCCTCGGAAAAGGACGTGCGCCTCGCGTTCGACTGGTCTGCCAACCTGCTGAAGGGCGAGGCCAGGCACGGGCCGTTTGAGATGGCCGTGACGCCCGGCACCCAGGATACGGCCTCGGTCCAGGCCGCAATGATCGTCGAGCTGCTGGCCGGGCGCGAACCGAGCGGGTTCCGAATCGTCACCGGGGACAAGCTGCGCGAATACCGTTACTGGCCGGAAGGGCACGCGACGATCGAGACACCGTTCGGGAAATTCGACACGGTGGTCTGGGCCAACCAGCGCGACGGCTCGAACCGCGTGACGAAAGTCTGGCACGCGCCGGCGCTCGGCTACGTCCCGGTGCAGGCGGTTCAGTACCGCAAGGGACAGCAGGAGACGCTGATGCGGCTGGAGAGGCTGGAGAGATAGGGGGTAGTGATCAGTGACCAGGGGGTAGTGAAGAAGCGAACTTCCGGCGGCAGCGGATCAACCAACGTCGCGTGAGGCACGCCTCTTCGCTACCCCCTACCCCCTGATCACTACCCGCTCTCTTCGCCTTGCTCACGCCTTGGGCAGCGTCACGCCCTTCTGCCCCATGTACTTTCCGCCGCGGTCCTTGTACGAGACCTCGCAGACCTCGTCGGACTCGAAGAACAGCATCTGCGCGACACCCTCGTTCGCGTAGATCCTGGCGGGCAGCGTCGTGGTGTTCGAGAACTCGAGCGTCACGTGCCCTTCCCACTCGGGCTCGAGCGGCGTGACGTTGACGATGATGCCGCAGCGCGCGTACGTCGACTTGCCGAGACAGACGGTGAGCACGTTGCGCGGGATGCGGAAGTACTCGACCGTGCGGGCGAGCGCGAAGGAATTCGGCGGGATGATGCAGACCTCGCCCGTGAAATCCACGAACGAACCGCGGTCGAAGTCCTTCGGATCGACGATGGTCGAGTTGATGTTCGTGAAGATCTTGAATTCCGCGGCGCAGCGCACGTCGTAGCCGTAGCTCGAGGTGCCGTAGGAGACGATGCGGTGGCCGTTCGCCACGCGCACCTGGCCGGGCTCGAAAGGCTCGATCATGCCGTGGCCCTCGGCCATGCGGCGGATCCAGCGGTCGGACTTGATGCTCACGTTCAGGTGTCCTCGACGGTGATCGTCGGCGCTCCCCCGCCGGCGGTGGCGGCCACTGACAGCCGCGCCGCCGTGCGCCTCGCCATGTCCAGGTAGGCACGCCCGACGGGACCGTCCGGATCGACAACCACGGTCGGCCGGCCTCCATCGGTTTCCTCGCGGATCCGGATGTCGAGCGGCAGCTGGCCGAGCAGGCTCACGCCGTACTGCTCCGCCATGCGCCGGCCTCCGCCGGTGCCGAAGATCGGCTCCTCGTGGCCGCATCGCGAACAGACGTGCGTGCTCATGTTCTCGACGACGCCGAGCACCGGCACCGACACCTTCTGGAACATCTTGAGACCCTTGCGGGCATCGAGAAGTGCGATGTCCTGCGGGGTCGTCACGACCACGGCCCCGCTCACCGGCACCCGCTGGGAGAGCGTGAGCTGGATGTCGCCGGTGCCGGGGGGCATGTCCACGACCAGGTAGTCGAGCTCGCCCCAGTTCGTCTCGGAGAGGAGCTGCGTCAGGGCCTGCGTGACCATCGGGCCTCGCCAGACCATCGGCTGCTCCTCCTCGATGAGGAATCCGATCGACATGACCTTTACGCCGTAAGCCTCCAGCGGCTCGATGTGCCGGCCGTCGCGGGAACCTGGTCGCTCGCCCTGCAGGCCCATCATGCGGGGCTGGCTCGGGCCGTAGATGTCCGCATCGAGCAGGCCCACCCGGGCCCCGTCCAGCGCCAGTGCCAGTGCCAGGTTGACCGCGGTCGTGGACTTGCCGACACCGCCCTTCCCCGACGCCACCGCCACCACGTTGCTGATCCCCGGCAGCGGCTTGAGGCCGCCCTGGACGGCATGGGCCGCCACCTTCCAGCTGACGACGACCCGGGCCGGGCCGATGTCCGGCCGGGCGGCCAGCAGGGCCTCGAGGTTCGCGGCCAGCTCCGCGCTGCCGCGGGCGAGCGGAAAGCCGAGTTCCACCTCGACGAGCACCCGGCCGTCCTCGGACCGGACGGACTTCACAGCTTTGGCGTCGTCCAGGGGCATCCCGAGGTGGGGTTCGACATAATTCCCGACCAGCAGGCGGGCTTCGCGTACGCGATCGACGGTCATTTTTGCAGCAACTGCTCAGGGGAGGGCGGCATGCGCCGCAAGCGGCGGATTGTAGCGGAAACCGGGGACGGACTCCGGCGTTCAGGAGACCGGGCGGTCGACCCTGCGCGTGGCATACTTTTATCCTTTGCCACCCGCTGTTCCGGGTCGGGCATCGTTTGACTTAGCAGGACCCCCCGCGCCGCCGTCCATGAGCTTCTTCACCAACATGCGAGCCGACCGCCTGATCGCGGAGATCAAGGCGACCGGCGAGGGTGACGCCGCGGAAACCCGCAGGACCCTGGAGAAGCTCGCCAAGCTCGGGCCAGCGGCCATCCCCCGCGTCATCGACGCGCTCGCCAATGCCGACAGGCACGAAACCGCCGGCTTCGTCGCCGTCCTGGCTGCGCTCCTCGACAACAAGACCCTGCCCCTGGTGGTCGCCGGTCTCGCGGACGGCAACCAGCGCACCGTGGCGGCCGTCACCGCCGCGCTCACGACCGCGCGTGGCTACAGCCCGCAGCTGCTGCTTGCGATGCTCGACGACCCGAAGGTGCCGAAAGCCCCGATTGTGGGCGTGCTCACGGCGCAGAAGGCGCGACTGAACGCCCGGGACGTCCTCATGCGCGCCTACAGCCAGGAGCCGGCGGAGAAGGCGGCCCTGTTCCGCATCGTCGGCGACATCGCGGATGCGAGCATCGTGCCCGAGCTCCTGAGCCGCATCGAGGGCAAGGATCCCATCGCCCGCACGCACATCATCGGCATCCTGGCGCGATTCGACCGCCCCGACGTCGCGGATGCCCTGCAGCGCCAGCTCAAGGACTCGAACAAGTTCATCCGCCAGGCGGTGCTGAACGCACTTGCGCGCCTCGACGGCAACGTGGACCCGAGCCTGCTCTGCGAGGTGCTGCGCGATCCCGACGTCGAGACACAGCAGAAGGCGATCGACGCCGTCGTGCGCGCGAACCATCCCGATACCATCCAGCACCTCGTGAAGGTCCTCAAGGACGAGAGCGAGAGCGCACGGCGCGCCGCGGTCGAGGTGCTGAACGAGATCGGCACGGCACAGCACGTGAAATACCTCCTGCAGTCGATCAAGGACGACGACTGGTGGGTGCGCAGCCGCGCCGCCGACGCGCTGGCCAAGATCGGCGGACCACGCGTGATCGACGCGGCGCTCGAGCTCATCCGGGACCAGGACGAGGACGTGCGTCGAGCGGCGATCGAGATCCTGAACCAGACGAAGGACGAGCGGGCCGTCGCCTTCCTGATCGAGGCGACCCGCGACAAGGACTGGTGGGTGCGCGAGCGCGCCGTGGATGCGCTGGCCGAGATCGGCAGCCCGGCAGCGCTGCCAGCGCTGCTCGACCTGCTCGAGACCAGCGACGACCGCTCGCTGCCAACCGTGGCGCGGGCGATCGGCAAGCTCGGTGACTCCGCCCAGGTCACCCGCCTGCTGCCCCTCCTCGACCACACCGCCAAGGAAGTTCGCCTCGAGGCCATCACGGCCCTCACGCGGCTCGTGGACGACCAGACGTCCGAAGCCGTGCGTGCGCGTCTCGCCGCCGTGAGCGAGACCGTGCCCGACCCGACGGTGAGCCACGCGGCGCTGCGCGCCGTCGAGGACCTCGACAGCCGTTTCTCGAGCACCGCCGTCGCCGTGCGCGACGATGCGGCGCGGATGGCGGAACCGTCCCGGACGCTGCTGGTCGACCGCGCGGACATCGAGGGCCTGATGAGGAAGTCGCGCGAACAGGCGCGGCTCGACATCTCCACGCTCAAGCCGGGCGACCTGCTCGAGGGCCGCTACAAGTACGTGCAGAAGATCGGCAAGGGTGCCTTCGGCACCGTGCTCCTCATGGAGGACACGGTGGTGGACGAGCGCCTGATCCTCAAGTTCCTGAACCCGAACGTGTCGCAGGACGAGGAGATGATGAAGCGGTTCGTGCACGAGCTGCGGTACTCGCGCAAGATCACGCACCGCAACGTCATCCGCATCTACGACTTCCTCTCCATCCGCGGCAATTACGCGATCTCGATGGAGTACTTCCCGTCGCACACGCTCGGCAACGAGGTCAACGAGAAGCCGCTGCCGCTGGACAAGGCGGTGCGCTACGCAACCGACATCGCCACCGGCATGGCCGTCGCCCACCAGTCCGGGATCATTCACCGCGATTTGAAGCCCGCGAACGTGCTGATCGACGACGCCGGGCTCGTCAAGATCGTGGACTTCGGCGTGGCCGCCGCGCAGCACCAGGGCGACACGCAGCTCACCAAGACGGGCTACGTGATCGGCTCGCCGAAATACATGGCACCCGAGCAGATCCTGGGCAAGAAGGTCGACGAGCGTGCGGACATCTACAGTCTCGGCGTCATACTCTACGAGATGCTGACCGGCGAGCCGCCCTATCACCGCGGCGACCACATGGCGGTGATGTACCAGCACGTGCAGGGCAAGGCGAAGCCGCCGATCGAGGTCGTGTCGTCGATCCCGCCCGGTCTCTCGGAGATCGTCATGAAGGCGATGACCGTGGACAAGACCCGTCGCTTCCAGAGCATGGACGAGATGCGAGCGGCGCTCGAGAAATACCTCTGACCGTACCACCTTCATGGCCCGCATCGACGCATTCCTGAAGCTCGGCGCCTCGCAAGGCTGCTCCGACGTGCACCTCGCGGTCGGCGTGCCGCCCATGTTGCGCATGAACGGCGACCTCATGCCGATCAAGTTCCGCAACCTCGGGGACGCGGAGCTCGAGGCCTACGTGACGGAGATCCTGAGCCCGTCGCAGCAGGAACAGTTCCGCAAGGGCCACGACATCGACTTCTCCTACGTGTCCGAGGACGGCAGCCGGTTCCGGGTGAACCTCTTCCGCAAGGACACCGGCGTCGGAGCCGTGTTCCGCACCATCCCGAGCGAAGTGCCGGGAATCGACAGCCTGAACCTGCCGCCGATCGTGAAGAAGTTCTGCGACTACCACCAGGGCATGGTGCTGGTCACCGGATCGACCGGCACGGGCAAGTCCACGACGCTCGCCGCCATGATCGATCATTTGAACCGGTCCCGGCGGCTCAACATCGTGAGCCTCGAGGACCCGATCGAGTTCGTCCACCGCAGCAAGCTCTCGCAGGTGATCCAGCGCGAGCTGCACACGCACCTGCCCTCCTTTTCCGAGGGCGTGCGCGCGGCGATGCGCGAGGACCCGGACGTGATCCTGGTCGGCGAGCTGCGCGACGCCGACACGGTCCGCTGGGCGATGACGGCGGCGGAGACCGGCCACCTGGTGCTCGGCACCCTGCACACGACGAGCGCGGTCAAGACCATCGACCGCATGGTGGACGCGCTGCCGGCCGAGGAACGCGAGCAGACCAAGAGCTTCCTGTCGCAGAGCCTGATCGGCGTCGTCA
>Ga0316622_100000186_pt1 | contig 32314 bp, 32 predicted proteins | sample OWC_Aug_OW2_C1_D_FD_207646 | JGI IMG/M metagenome (GOLD analysis project Ga0316622, IMG submission 207646) | Wetland soil microbial communities from Old Woman Creek delta, Ohio, United States - OWC_Aug_OW2_C1_D5_C | ecosystem: Environmental > Terrestrial > Soil > Wetlands | place: USA: Ohio... | reverse complement strand
ACGGCGATGGCCTGGCCGGTGATATTGCGCCCGTCGTCGCTGCTCAGGAAGACGACGAGCTTGCCGATGTCATCCGGTGTCTGCTCGCGACCGAGGGGGATGCCGCGCTGGCATTGCTCGAGGAAGACGTCGCGCGGCTCCATTTCGGCGTACCGGCGGTTGGTCATCTTCAACATCATCGCGAGCATCTCCCAGGCGCGCGTCCACAAGAACCCGGGACAGATGGCGTTGACCCGGACGTTGTGTGCCGCCAGCTCCAGCGCGAGGCTCTTGGTGAGCGAAATGACCCCCGCTTTGGCGGCCCCGTACGCGGGAATCGGCACCGCGGGAATGAGCCCAGCGATGGAGGCGATGTTGACGATCGACCCACCCCCGCGTTGCCGCAAGTGCGGAATCGCCGCCTTTGTTGCCGCGAAGGTGGTGCGCAGGTTGGTCGCCAGCTGATCATCCCACCCTTCCTGCGTGACGTTGGTGAAGGGGTTGCCGATGCCGCCGGCGCTGTTCTGTCCACCGCCGCCGGCGTTGTTCACCAGGATGTCGATCCCACCCATCTGCGCCACGATCTTTTCCGTGGCGCTGGTCGCTTGAGCCTCCTGCGACACATCGGCGGCGAACCCGATCGCACCAGCGCCGAGCGAAGCGGCCATCGCCTCCGCTTCCGTGCCGTCGAGGTCGAGGATCGCCACTCGGGCTCCCTCCGCCGCCAGGCAGCGCGCGATCCCCGCGCCAATCCCGCGCGCCGCGCCGGTGACCACCGCCACTTTCTCCATCAGTCGCATGGATTCCTCCCTGCTGGCTCTCTTCTCTGCAAACACGAAGCGCGCCGAGAACACAAGCACGCGAGGCTGCGGGCGGCATCGTCCCCAGCCGGATCAATCTCACGCCTTCGACCCGGTTATCAAGCAAGACGTCACGGCTCGACATTTCACGCTTGACAGTTCGGGCCTATGAGTAAAAACTCTGACCGGCACGACCCACAGGTCCGCAGGGGTATGCAGGGAAGGAGCAAGCCGATCGCCATGGACGGGACACTGCACCCGGATTTCATTTCAGTGGCAAACGCGCTGAAAGGCCAGCTCCAACGTTATCCGGGAGGGGCTGCGCTCTGCGTGTATCACCGGGGAGAGTGCGTGGTGGATCTGTGGGGCGGGGCAATGGACAAGGCGGGAACCCCCTGGACTCGCGACACCATGGCCCCGAGCTTCTCGACCACGAAAGGGGTCGCCTCGACGCTGCTTCATATGATGGCCGACCGCGGCCTGCTCCGGTACGAGGATCGGGTTGCGAGGTACTGGCCCGAGTTTGCCCAAGCCGGCAAGGGGGCCATCAGCATCCGACACATTCTCGCCCATCAGTCCGGGCTCTACCACATCCGGCAGATGATCGACCGCGCCGACCGGATGCTCGACTGGGAGTACATGGTTCGCGCCATCGAGCGGACCCCACCGGCGCACAAGCCCGGCGACCGCAGCGGCTACCACGGGCTGACCTACGGCTTTCTCGTGGGCGAGATCCTTCAGCGGGTAACCGGGAAGTCCTTCTCGCATCTCGTTCAGGACGAGATCGCGAAACCTCTGCGACTGGATGGTATGTACATCGGGGCCCCGCGTGAAGCGGTGGCGCGCGCCGCCGAACTCATCTGGCCAACCCCCGGGCTTCTCGGACGCTGGGTGCCTCCCACGCCGGAGCTCGGCGATCGGGTCGAGCAGGCGGCGGCCGTATGCCAGCGACTGCTGCTGATGGTTGGGCTCGACGTCGACCTGGGCAGCGCTCTCGACGCGCTTGCTCCCCGCGGCATCAGTTCTTTCGACTTCGGCGCGCGTGAGGTGCTGCGCGTGGCCATCCCGAGTGCCAACGGGCTCTTCACGGCGCGGTCTCTCGCGCGGATGTACGCGGCGCTCGCCGGCGGCGGAGAGATTGACGGGGCGCGCCTGCTCTCAGCGGAAGCGCTCAAGCGTGCCACGCAAGTCCAGAATCGCGCCCCGAAGCGATCCGTGCTCCCCTTCGACATGCGCTGGCGGCTCGGCTACCACGGGGTCTTCACGACGCGAGGGATACCGGATGCGGCCTTCGGCCACTTCGGTTACGGCGGCTCGGGCGCGTGGGCCGATCCGAGTCAGGAGTTGGCGGTGGGCATGATCGTCAACAGCGGCATGGGCACCCCGTTTGGCGACCTGCGCATCGCGCGGATCAGCACCGTCGTGCTTCTCAGTGCCCGGAGCCGCCGGCAAGACGTTGGCGCACGATCCCGATCGGTTCCCGGGCGCACGGGCCGGTCTGCTCCGGTACGCTCGGTGGGCCGGTTGCGCCCGGTTCGCGGCCTCCAGGCTTCGAAGCCGCGGCAGCCGTCCGCTTCCGCCGGTCGAGGCTGAGCGGACGTCCCCCACGTTTCGGCACCGCGGACACTGGCCGAGAGGGCATAAGCTGACGCCGATCCTTCTCCCGGAGACGCAGGGGGAGTTCCCCGGGAGTTCCCCTCTCCCCGCACTCTTGAGAGAGCGTTGAGCCACAAGGGATTGTGCGAGCGTCGAGATCGGGACCCTCACCTCAATCCTCTGTGCGCCGGCAATGCGAGAGAGGAGGCTCTGGGCTTCGGTCCGTGGGGCTGCTGCGGTGAGCTGGAGCTTAACGCGCTGGCATTGGCTCTAAGCCTGACGGACGAACTGAACGATGCGCTCGCTGGCTCGGCGGGCGATTTCGAGGGGGAAGGCGATGAAGCCGTGGATGGCGCCTGCATACACCTGTAGCTCGGCGCGATTTCCAGCCGCCAACCAGCGCGCGTGCATGAACAGCGTGTCGTCGAGCAGCGGATCCAACGTGCCGACGGTAAAGATGGCGGGCGGCAGGTCGGACAGATCGGCGTACAGCGGCGACACGTCGGGATCGTGCCGGCGTTCGGCTGATACATAGTGATCGCTGAACCACTGCATGATCGGCGTATTGATGATCAGGTTGCGGTTGCCCCAGCGACGCGCGCTCGGAGTCATCGAAATGTCGAACACCCCGAACGTCAGCACGGCACCGGCGAAGCCGGTGCAGCGATGGCGGTCGCGCATGCGCAGCAGCGTTGCCGCAGCGAGGTTTGCGCCCGCTGATTCCCCGCCGATCAGGAGTCGATCGGTGCCGAACTCACGTTTTCCGTGTGCCGCCAACCACACCGCCGCGGCTTCACAATCGTCGGGGCCAGCGGGGTACGGGTCTTCCGGAGCCAGTCGGTAGTCAACACTCACAACGGCGACCTCCCCCTGCGTGGCCAGCAACGAGAGCGGCACGTCCTGATGGTGGGCGCGGCCGAGCATAAAGCCGCCCCCATGAAGGTGAAGGAAGACGCCGTTCACGGTCTCGGGGATGAACTGACGGATCGTGATCTCGCCGGCCGGCCCGGGGATGCGACGTTCCGTCGCCCAGTCGATGCGCACGATCGGCCCGAAGGGGCTGGCGCCCGATTCGCGCGCATCACGAAGCGTCTGCGGTCGCAGCTGGTCGATCGTGGGCTGCGTCGCCAGGAACTGTTCAATGACGTCGTTCAATGCGACCGTCTCCGCGTCTGCCGCTGCGGTCAGGAACATCGCCGGATCCAGGGTCATGCTTTCCTCCAGTCGGCACGTATCTATAGCAGGCGCACCGAATCTCCTTGAAGACTTCCGCCCAGCTGCACACGAGCTGATTCTGCCGAAAGTCCTGTCAGCGATTCGAATCGGCGCGCCAGCTCTTCTTTGGTTCGGGCCGTTGGCATCTGCCCGCTCGGCCCGTCCGGTGTTTCAACCCATCGTCGAGAACCGCTGCGGCTCGATCTTGTAGATCACCCGCTGCTCGCCGGGCTGGCGATTGGGGTAGGTCTCGAGCCCCATGTACTTCTTCGCCAGCGCATCGATGTGCGCCTCGGCTCCGGTGGTTGTGATCTCCACCACCTTTCCGCGGATTTCCAGATATCGATACGGGTTGGCGGGGTCTTGAATGGAAAGCGCGACCCGCGGGTCGGCACGCATGTTCTTGTCCTTCCCGCGGCCCTTGGCAGAGTTGACGCGCACGTAGCCGCCGTGCAGGTCGACCCACACGGGGGTCACCTGGGGCGAGCCGTCCGGCATCAGCGTCGCCAGGTGCGCAAACGCCTTCTTCTCCAGCAGGTCGCGGAACTTCGCGGGGATCTCGGCCATGTACAGCCCTCCTTGTCGCATATGAGCTGGTGCCAGGCTATCGCAGGCGCCGGCGCCTCACCAGTCCCGGTGCGTAGGGACCGACGAGGCGGTGAAGTCGACGGTGGGGTGCGCTGTTCGGTGGGCACGGGTTGATGACGTCAGCGAATCCCTGCTTCGGTAGTCGCCTCACGCAGGATCAGGGCCGCGACCGACTCAGGAATCTCCATGGGGAGGAAGTGCGTGCGGTCGGCGAAGTAAATCTCGCGACCGTTGCGGAACTCGTGGACGAGCCCGGGCCACGTTGGGGACGACGAGAAATCCATCACCGATCGCTCCGGGGGCGGCTCCTTGGCGCGTAGAATGAGCACGGGCATCGCGAGCGCGCGGATGCTGTCGTGCACGCCCGGATTGGTACGGCTGGTCATATAGATGGCGGCCTCGATTTCCGGGGGGCAGGCCAGGACGAAGCCGCCGCCGTCCTCGGCCGGAAGCAGACCGTGCGTGCAGTAGTCGCGCAGCGCCTCGGGGTGAAACATGGAGTAGGGCAGGCGATCTTTGAACCGCTCGAACATCTCCTCGGGCGACGTGAAGTGGCGTTTGCGCTTCGCGGTCGGGTGCACCGTGCCGCCCAGACCGGAGATCGTCCAGCCGCCTCCGTAGTCGTCCGGCGAGGCGATCACTGGGTCGATCAGGACCAGCCGGTGGAAGCGATCGGGGCACGCGGCGGCCGCCTCCGCCATGGCGTGGCCGCCCATGGAATGGCCCACGCCGATGGCATCGCGCAGATCGAGCTCGCGCACGAACGCGGCCAGGTCCTGGCCGAACACCTTCCAGTGCGTGATCTCGGTCTTCTGACTGCGCCCGTGGCCGCGCTGGTCGAGGGCGATCACGTGGCGATCGCCGAGGTGTCGGATCACCTGATCCCAGCAGCGCGCGTGAAAGCCGGTTGCGTGGACGAGCAGGAGTGTGTCCGCGCGGCCGCGGAAGGAGCTGCCCCACTCGAAGAACGCCAGCTCGATTCCGTTGGCGTGCACAAGATGGGCCGTCGGATCCTTCACTCGGGTCGCCTCCGCCTTCGCTCTCGGCCGCTGCTCGATGGTTGTGCGAGTGCTCACGCACTCCACCGGCGATCCCGGTGCGCGTGGTCTTTTGACCGGTGATGAGGACGAGACGCCAAACCTGCCTTCTCAGACTCGGTCCAACGCGAGTGTCCCGCTTGAGCTCGGCCCGCCGCCCAGACGAACGGACTCCGCGGCAATCGTTCCGTCTTCTTCATCCCCGCGCACCTCGACTGGAGCACCTTTGGTGATGTCACCGCACGTGGCCCCGCCCCCGCTGGCAAAAAATATTCTGGTGTCGTCGGTGATCACGACCAAGAGCGTCAGACCTTGCTGATCCCGCAGGCCGAACGACCCGCCGGCACCGGAGCACTCCGCATCGTCCGTGACCGTTCCCGTTCGCACGGCAAAGAAGAAGCCGACATCCCCGCACCCTGTGGCCAGGGCCACGAAAACGGCGACAAGCGCTCGCGTGACCCATGCTGGTTCGAAACCGCGCATCGTTGACCGCGACTCTACGCTCGCTACGGGGTCGGCGTGGGCAGCACTGTCGTGGGCATGTTCTCCGGCTCGAGGCCGAGGACGATCATCACCTTGGACAAGGCCATGAACAGGCCGACTCCCAGCGCCAGCTCGACGATCTGCGGCTCGCTGAATTGCTCGCGCAGAGCCGCTTGCAGTTCTGGGGACGCCACTTCGGGATTGCTGATGATGGCGTCCGTCAGACGGAGTGCCGCGACATCGCGGCGGCTCAGTGGCAACGCGGCGTAGCCGTCTCTGATGTGATCCACCTGCGCTTCCGTCAATCCTTGCTCACGCGCCACGGCGAAGCGAACGTTCCTTCACAAGCCACAGTTGGTGACCCGTGCGTTGCGAATACGCGCCACCTCCTTGGTGCGATGATCCAGTGCGCCGTGACTCCAGAACTCGCCGTACAGCTTCCAGAAGGCGGCGCCGAACGCCGACGTTCCGCCGGGAGCCAGCAGCGACGCGGACAGCGGTGACACTCGGGGCGTGGTGGACATGGCTCTCCTACTAATAGAGCACGCCGTCGGCTGCGGCGGGAACATCGACGCGGGCCGGGCGAGGCGTGACGCCGAGCACCAGCCGCAGCCGGCAGTGAGCGTCGAAGAGAGTCGCCGCGAGCGTCAAGGCCACCACCTGTGGGTCATCGAGATGCTCCCGCAACGCCGCCACATCGGCATCAGTGACTTCGTGGTGCTGCCGCGGTATCTTGTCCGCGAGCGCCAGCGCCGCCCGTTCCGCCAGTGAGAAGCATGCCGCCGCCCGCCAGTGGTCGAGTGCAGCGACCTGCTCGTCGCTCACCCCCGCATGCACGTGACGGATCGCAGTCTCGGCCTCGCAGCCGTGTATGAGCGCAATGCGCAGACGGCAGAGCTCTAGCAGATTCGGCGGCACCATCTCGCCATCCCAGAGCTGGCCATAAAAGCTCCGGTAGAGCTTCAACAGCTCAGGACGCAGCCCCAGCACGCCCTCAAACGGACTGGGCTTGTCGGTCGCGACCCGCAACCAGGACATGTGCCCTTATCGTTCGGTAAGGGTGATCGTGTCAACAACAACGCGTCGTGGAACGACTGGACATCTTTCGGCGCAGAAGTTCCCATTCGATCGGCTTCCGTCGCGCGCATTGAGGCCTCCCTTCTATCACACACGGCTGGACAGCATCTTTGCGAAGGAGAGGCCCACCCGGAACGTCCTGCTTGCCTGCCCCATGCTTGCGCGCTATCCAGCGAACGAGGAGAAACGCTTTGGGGAAAATTGCCGAGCGCGGGACAGACAAGCTCAAGCTTTCGGCCCTGGCGCTGGCTCCGGCCGTCGATCCCGACCGTCTCGGATTCTCCGATACCAGCGAGTTGCCCCCGCTCGATGAGACGATCGGCCAGGAGCGGGCGGTCGAGGCGCTGGAGTTCGGGCTGGAGATGAAGAGCCTTGGGTTCAACGTCTACGTGAGCGGACCGGTCGGCACTGGCAAGACCTCGCTCGTCCGGCAGACCGTGCGCCGACTTGCGCAGGCGCTGCCTGCTCCGCCGGACTGGTGCTACGTGAACAACTTCCAGGACCCTTCGCGACCCACGTGCCTGTGTTTTCCATCGGGTGCCGGCCAAGCATTCAAGCAAGCGATTGCGATCCTGGTCGAAAGCCTGCGGCGCGACATTCCCGCTCTGTTCGAGAGCAAGGCGTACCTCGACGCCAAGGCCAAGATGGCCGAGGACAATGACGCGAAGAGGAAGGCACTGTTCGAGGAACTGGCCGAGCTTGGGCGCGGATTCGGATTCGGTTTCGAGGAGGCCCAAATGGGGCTCCGGCTGGTACCGTTGCGGAGCGGCCGACCGATGACGGACAAGGAGATCGAGGATCTCGGCGAGGAAGAGCGGCGCAGCTTCGCAGAGCGGCGCAAGATGGTGGAGAGCGAGATCCGCGAATTCAGCGTCCGGATGCACGCCCTCCAGCGGGAGTTGGAGCAACGCCTGCTCGAGCTTGACCGTCAGATCGTCACGAACGCAATCGAAGGACGGTTCGAAACCTTGCGCCGGGCTTATCAGGAGTTCGGGGCCGCCGTGGCCTACCTGGCTCGGGTTCACCAGGATGTCGTGCGGAACTACAAGGACTTCCTCCCGCCCGAGCGCCCGATCCTGCCCATCCCAGGACTCGAGGTGGCGGGCCGTCCGGCCGACCTCACTCGCTACCAGGTCAATGTCATTGTCGAGCACGAGCCCGACAAGGGCGCTCCGGTCGTCGAGGAGACCCATCCAACCTACACGAACCTGATCGGGAAGATCGAGCGTAAGGCGCATCTCGGAATGATGTACACCGATTTCACTCAGATCCGAGCCGGAGCCGTGCTCCAGGCGAATGGCGGCTACCTCATCTTGAACGTCCTCGACGTGCTGCGGCAGCCGTTCTCCTGGGAGGCGTTGAAACGCCTGATCAAGACCAACGAGGTGAAGATCGAGGACCCGGGCGAGTTTTACGGATTTACCACCGCGGGGCCGCGACCTGAGCCGATCCCGCTGAACGTCAAGTTCATTCTCGTCGGCCCGCCGCTCATCTATCACTTACTCCGGGCGTACGACGAGGACTTTGCCAAGGCCTTCAAGGTCAAAGCCGACTTCGACGTCGACGTCCGCTGGAGCGAGCCGCAGGCCCGCCAGTACGCGCAGTTTGTGGCCCGTCTCTGCCGTGAAGAGCAGTTGCCGCACTTCCGTGCCGAGGCGGTGGCGGAGGTCATCCGGCAGGCCTTCCGCATGGCCGAACGTCATGATCGCCTCTCCCTGCGCTTCAGTGCGATCAGCGATGTGATCCGAGAAGCCGCCTTCTGGGCGCGGCGCGAGGGACGTGAGTTGGTGACTCGCGAGGACGTCGAAGCCGCAGTCGTGCACAGGCGCCGCCGCTCCGACCTGCCCGAGCAATGGATTCAGGACGAGATCTCGGAAGGCACGCTGCTGGTCGACCTCGACGGCGAAGTCGTCGGGCAGGTCAACGGGCTCTCGGTCCATCTGCTCGGGGATTACTCCTTCGGACGTCCCTGCCGGATTACGGCGCGCACCTTCATCGGCACGAAGGGCATCATCGACATTCAGCGCGAAGCGGAGCTGGCGGGACACGTCCACAGCAAAGGGGTGATGACGCTGGCCGGTTTCCTGGCGGGAAGATTCGCCGGATCCCACCCGTTTTCGCTCAGCGCTACTGTGACATTCGAGCAGACCTATTCCGAGGTCGAGGGCGACAGCGCCGCGCTCGCCGAGCTGGCTGCAATCCTGTCCAGCCTCGCTGACGCTCCCGTACGCCAACGGCTTGCCGTCACCGGGTCGGTGAATCAGCTCGGTGAAGTGCAGCCCATCGGCGGAGTGAATGAGAAGATCGAGGGCTTCTTCGAATCATGCAGGAAGCGTGGGTTGACGGGCCGGCAAGGAGTGGTCATTCCCGCCCGCAACAGCAAGCACTTGGCCCTGCGTCGAGAGATCGTCGAAGCGGTCGAGGCGGGCCAATTCTCGATCTACGCGGTCGACACGGTGGCCGAGGCGCTCGAGTTGCTGACCGGCCTGCCGGCCGGAGAGCGGGGGGCGGACGGAGCGTATCCGCCCGATTCCCTCTACGGCCGTGCGGCCCGCCGCCTCGCCGATATGGCCAAGACGGTCGTCGCATGGAAGGAACACGAGGAGACAGAGAACAAGGAGTGATCCCCGCTTCTCGGTCTCACGAGTCTTGCCGCGCGATCAGGCGCCGCCTGATCTCCTGCTCGACGCACCAGATGCGGTCCTGGCCCCAGGTGCAGAAATCCGGCTCGTGGTTGCCGCCGCGCAGGCGGAAGCTGGGCACGCCCCAGAGGCCCATGGCGAAGAGCGCCTGCCGATTCGTTTCCAGCTCGTCTCGCCAGCCGGCCTGATCAACCCGCGCCATAGCATCGGACCACGGGAGTCCAATCCGCTCGACCACGTGCCGCAGCCCGACGTCTTCACCGGTGTCGACGCCCTCGGCGAAGGCCGCTCGGGCGAACGAGAGCAGAAACTCCGCCGCACGTCCGCGATCACGCGCCCAGGGGAACAGCGAGAAGGCCCGCTCCACCGGACGGCCCACGGGGTCGCACACGCGTCCGAACGGCACGCCCGCATCGTCCGCTTCGCGTTTGGTGTCGAGCGTGATGTAGATTCGCTTGACACGCGGCACCGGGAGCCCGCGCATCACCATCGGAAGCACCGGCCGGAGCAGCAGATCGACCGGATACCGCCGCGGCAGCGCGTAGACCCGTTCCATTGCGATGTAACTGTAGGGACTGCGCAACGAGGGGTAGAACTCGAGCGTCAGCGGATTCGTCGTGGACGCGACGGGCTGGTACCCGAAGTCTGGCCGGCGGACGATCGGTTCCGCGCTGCAGCCGGGGCGCAACGCCCCAAGAGATTGGAGGCGGCGTTCGAGATGCCACAGGCGGTCGACGCCCCAGTACCATTCACCGCCATAGTGGAACATCGCGCCCAGGTAGTGACCGAGTCGCCGGCGCAGAGTGCTCCCCGCCTCGACGGCCGCCCGGGATGCGGCGGAATCGGCCGGCGGCGTCATGTGCGCGAGATCGTCGAGACTCCGGTGCTCTCCGTCCCACAGCGCGCGTCCCACGCTCGCAGCCACGTCCACGAATCTGCCCGTCGCGATGGCGCCCGCCAAGAGGCGCGCCGCTAGCTCGACGAGCTGGTCGTCCGGCGGCGTATCGTGCCGTGGAAACACCAGCCGATAACCGGGGGCGACGTCGGCCGCATCCTTGCGCGCGAATGCCTCGAGACGGTGGCGCTCCGGCGCCGCCGCGTCCGGAGGCGGCCCAACCAGGTGCGGCTCGATCTCAACGTCGTAGCGCGCGACCAGCTCGCCCAGGACCTGCGCAGCGAGATGGCTGTAAGGATCGTCCACCTGGTGGAAGTACCGCACGCGGTGCGGCTCGCCGCGAAGCCGTCGCCCCCGCTCCGCAATCCAGCGTCTGGCGTCTCGGGTGCGGCGGCTGGTGAACGCGGCGGCAACGAGCGGCGCGACCCGACGCAGCGGGCTGGTCACGATCCGCCCTCCGCGGCCGTCGTCCGTGGGCGCGGCGTCGACTCCGTCATGCCGTCGCGGTCGAGCCCGTGCGCTCTGGGGAGCAGTGTTTCGAGACGCGCCCGGTCGCTCATGCCGAGTGCATCCCACTCCTTGCGGAGGTCACGCCAGACGCGCACCTGGAAGGTCTTGGCGACGCTGCGGAACGGCCGGCCGAGCAGGGTGCCGTCGTAGAGCGCACGACCCGCATCGAATGCCGCTTCGTTGAAGCGCGTCTCGCCGGCTGCCCGATGGCGATCCCAGGCGTCTTGATTCTGCTGCATCAACGGTACGAACGTCCGGCAAATCCAGCTGAGCAGCGGCGCCAGCACGCCGCCGAGGGACAACTCCCCATCGGGGCGGTGTTCGCGGAAGTCGCCATGCGCGATTCGGTCGATCCACGCTTGGGTCGCGGGCGCCTCGCGAGCAATCCATGCGCGGGCGCTCGGATCGGTGCGGTTCATGCCCAGCTGCCCGTACAGACTGGCGTCCGCGAGCGTGAAGCGCGGGCCGAGGAGATAGGGACGGCGCGACAGCACCGGCTCGAGCGCCGCCAGCAATTCCGAGAACGCTTGCTCCAACAGCTCGTGGGTCGGCGGGAACCCGGGACGTGCGGGCGGGCGCAGGCGTACCGGCAGATCGTCGTAACGTCCGGTATCGGCCAGCGCCACGCTGAAGAGATAGGGGAGACGGCGCACCTGGCGTGCCGGAAAGAAATGGCCAACAACCGGAGCGAGCGGACCCAACAGCGGCCGCATCTCGCCCGCCAAGCGCGCGCCGGCATCGTTGTCGCGGGCCGACACCACCCAGCGGTTGTGGTGAACCAGGTAGAGGCCGACTTCGTCGAACGCTTCATCGATGAGACGCACCGCGAAGCGGAGCGCCGGATCATCGGCGGGGACGAGCGCGGTTGCACGTTCGTTCGGGTGTGGCCCGCGGCCGTCGAGCCAGACCGCGATGGCGGATGAATCGTAGAGATTCTCCCCACCGGGGCCGAAGAGGAACGGAACCAGGGGAAACTCGTCCAGCTCCGTCATCTCTGGCCAGGTCAGCGGCAGGCGACCGACCACCAGCCGGCGGCGCCGCCGATCGGAGCGGAATGCGTCGCAAAAGCCCCCTGCAGCGGGCAACCACCGGAATGGAACGCTATCGAACCGCAGGAGCGCTTCGACCTTGAGCGCAAACGGAGAGAGCTCCGAGCCCCACAGGATCCAGCGGTCGTCCGGTTGCGCCCGTGAGTGATCTACGCCGCGCACTGCAGTGCCTCGTCGGAACGATCGCGGTTTTGCGGAGTCACGGGTCCTCAGAGCACCACGTCACTCGCGGGCAGCAGCTTGCGCTCCGCCTCAATGCACGCGGCGAAGCTCGGTCGCGCGTGCAGCCGCTGGACGTAGGCAGCCAGGGCCGCCCAGCGCGACGCATCCAGCTTGGCTCCCGCATGATTGAAGTTGACGAATTGGGAGGCGACGGAGATATCGGCGATGCCGAAGGTATCTCCCACCAGGAACTGACGATTGGCAATCGACCGCTCCAGATAGTCGAAGAGCGGCGGCAGATCCTCGTGCAGCGTCTTGCGCGCCCGGTCCACGTCGGGCTCCTTGCCGAACAGCTTCGCCATCACCAGCGGCCGGAAGAGGCCGAGACCGACGCGGCTCGCGAGCTCGGAATCGGCGTACTCCTCGAACCACAGGGCGCGACCGTAATCGAAGGCCGCACGGGGGTAGAGTGCCGGTTCGGGATATTTGCGCTCCAGGTATGCGCAGATGGCCGAGGAGTCCGGGATGGTACCCGCCACGCCCTCGGTGCCGACCGAGCGGTCGCGCAGCACCGGGATACGCTTGGCCGGGCTGATCTCCACAAACCAGTCGGGTGCGGGGAAGGGGCTGGCCACCTCGAACGCATAGTCGAGACCCTTCTCCGCCAGGAACACCTGCACCTTGCGCACGAACGGAGAGCCCTTCAGGCCGTAGATCACGAGATCGGTCGTCATAGAAATCTTCCTCTCAGAAAATGTTGATGCCCGGTGCGAACGGCGCCCGCCCCTCGGGGTCATGGCCGGAGTGCGGATCGCCGACGCGCCAGAGGGGTTCCCAGCAGCCGTGCCGTTCGAGCAACGTGCGGGCTTCGCGGCGCGGTACCTCGGCGAGGGCGTTGAAGTGAGTGCGCAGCCGCTCTAGGCACCAGACGCGGTACTGCGATGTGGGTAAGGCTTCATAAAGCACGCCTTGAATGGTGACGTCGAAGCGGTGTTGCTTCGCCTTCCACGCCTCCGCGTTGGCGCACAGGTAAGGGAGGTAGGCTGAGCCGATCTCGTCGAGGATCGGCGTCCATTCGGCCGGGATGCCGGTCGACAGGGTGGCGCGCGTGCGGCTGGCGCGCGCGTTCCACAGCCGCGCCACCCATTCCCACACGCCCGGTGCGCGGGTCCGCATGATCGCCGACGGCGTTGGGTCGAGCCCGAAGTGCCGGAACATGGACCCGAAGAATCCGAAGTCGGCCAGCGTGGGCTTCTCGCCGAGCAGGAACGGGCGCGTGGCGAGTATGCCCTCGAGGTGCGCCAGGGTTTTCAGGTAGACGCTCTCCACGTGCGACCGAGTGCGGTCCGTGACACCGTCTCCGCGTACATAGCGGTGCTGCTGGCGCAGACGGATGGCCAACCGCTTCAGCGCGCGCGGCAGCGGAATGTCCATGAACATCTCGTCGACGATCTTGCGGCTCAGCAGGAGGGCATCGGCACGGTGACTCCAGCGGTAGTGGAGCGCCGGTCGCCACAGCCATTCGTCGGCGTAGTCTTCGAGCAGACGGCTCACGAATGCCTGCAGCGGATCGGTCGGAACGACGGCTGGTTCGGGCCACTGCGTCTCGAACCAGTCGATGATGGGCGTCGTGTCGGTGATCCAGCGGCCGTCGGGCAACTCGACCGCCGGCATCTGGGCCACGCCGGTTGCGCGCGGGACAATGCGTGACCAGTAGCGCCGCGTCATCGCGATGCGCTCGTAGGGAATCTCCTTGTAGCGCAGGTACCCTTCGAGCTTACCGGTGAAGTAGGAGATCTCGGAGCCGTAGATGCGGAGCGGACTGGCGTTGCCGCCGTTCATCATTTCTCCGCTCGCCAGGCCGAGGCGAGCAGAAGGAGGCACGCGACGATCTCCACCGAAATGAAAGTCGTGGCAAAGGCGGCCCCGTGAACGGCCCACGCGACGGTACGGCACAGCGCCGCGCTCCCGAGTAGTCCGGCGGGGAAGTAGAGCAGGCGGGCGCGACCAAGGCCGATCGCGGCGAGGATGCTCAGACCGAGCGTCAGAAAGAACGCGGCGAAGTCGCCGATCTGCGTGCTGCGCGCCAGGCCATCGAGGAGCGGCATGCCGAGGCCGGCGGCTGCGCGGTCGGGCGCGACCAGCCAGCCGACACCTTGCAGTGCGAAGCCCGCACCCATCAAGATCGTGACGATTCGCAGTGCCGAACGCATCGCATCCCTCCTCTGACGCCTCGCTCACCGCTGCAGTGATTTGCGGGCGTTCTCGGCGAACTCCTGCGCAGCCTTCTCGTCATCGACCACGCTCGGGAGCTTGAACGGCACGTCGACACCGCGCTGGCAGGCGGGCCGCTGCTTCATGGCATCCAGCCAGCGCCGGAGATTCCCGAGGCCATCGATCGACACGCCCGACCACTTGTACGTGCGCACCCAGCACCAGTTGGCGATGTCGGCGATGGAGTAGCTATCGGCCAGCCATTCGCTCTCGCCGAGTCGGCGGTCGAGAACTTCGAACAGACGCCGCGACTCGTTCTGGTAGCGATCGATGGCCGGCTGAATCTTCTCGGGGAAGTAGCGGAAGAAGACGTTGGCCTGGCCCATCATCGGCCCGATCCCCCCCATCTGGAACATGAGCCACTGGATTACGCGCGAGCGGCCCTTCGCGTCGGTAGGCATCAGACGGCCCGTCTTCTCCGCCAGGTAGATGAGGATCGCGCCCGACTCGAAAACGGCGAAATCGTCGTTGTCACGATCGACGATCGTCGGGATGCGGCCGTTGGGATTGAGCTTCAGGTACCACTCTTCCTTCTGCTGGTTTTGCGTGAGGTCAATGGCATGAACCTGATACGGGAGATCGAGTTCCTCCAGCGTTACCGAAGCTTTCCATCCATTCGGTGTCGGGGCGGTGTAGAGATCGATCATGAGCGACTCCTGCTTGGTCGATTGCGCCGGACCAGTCATTCCTTGGTCCTCTCTCAGTCTGTCCGGATCGGCTCGGATGGTACATATTGGCATGCGTACTGTCTATACGAGTGCCCCGGGACCGGGGGCAGGACGAGGTGCGCCGCCGCTCTGCCCGCATCGCGGATCGTCCTACGCCGTGTGGACATTGTTCGACGCGGATCAGTCGATCCGGCCCACGTCGACGGCATCAGAACCGACCGGGAGGGTGACGAGCAGCCCGTCGTCAGCGAGCACCCAGCCACGGGGGCGTACGGCGTCGACCCCGCGCACGTACGCGCGTTCGACCAGCGCGACCGGCGGCGGGGGCGTCAAATGGGACAGTACCAGGAGCTTCACTCCCGCCTCGTTGGCGGCCTCGGCCGCTTGCACGGGTGACGTGTGATACGTTGGGATGTCGCCCAGAATCTTTGCAATGCGCGTGCGGCCGGTCTTCTCGGCCTCTTCGCGCATCATGGCGACGAGGTGGTTGGCTTGCGCCTCGTGGACCAGGACGTCCGCCCCCTTGGCCACCCCGATCAGGGCCGCGTCCTTCACCGTGTCGCCGCTGACCACGACGGAGCGGCCGCGGTAATCGAAGCGATATCCGTAGGCCGGGGTCACCGGTTCGTGGTTCACGGCGAAGGCCGTGACGGTGAGACCTCCTTCCTGGAGCACGACGGTTGGCCCCGCGGCCTCGGCCGGTCCGGCAATCACGCGGGCCTCCATGCGCCCCACATCCGGAGGGAGCAGCGCGGCACCGTGATGCGCGATGCGGTATGCCGAATCCGGGGCGTACGCCTCGGCGAAGCCCGCCACGACGCGCTCGACACCCGGAGGACCGAAGACTCGCAGCGGGCCGGTACGTCCCGCCGCCCAGGTCTGCAGGTTGAACTCGCCCAGCTCGCCGATGTGGTCGGAATGGAAATGCGTGAGCAGAATGCCGCCGATGTTGCGCCCGTCGACCTGCCACTGCGCGAGCCGGTTCCACGCGCCGAGTCCGGTATCGACCACCCAGAACCGGCCAGCCGCGAACACGCCAACGCACGTTTTTGCTCGCGTGGGGTGCGGCAGCGGCGACGACGTGCCGCAGAGCAGGACGCGCAGGGCGTCGTCGCCGAACAGCTGCTTCGGCGGCGCACTCATGCGTCGGGCAATCACCCGCCGCATGACGAAGTCTTGCACCGCCGGCACCCGCACTCCGACAGCGCCGACCGCCCCCGCGACCAATCCGACTCCGATCACCCAGAAGATCACTCGACGCATCGTCTTCTCCTTTGTCCACCCGTCCGGGAGTGACGCCCGCCGCCGAGCCCTCACTGCCGCCTGTCCAGCAAAGCGGCGCGACACGGACGCCTATGCTCAGGGCAACAGCAGCGCGGCGCGTTGGCAACACCACAAGACCGCGATCGAGCCGATGGCGTAGGCCGGGGCCTTCTCGGCCCACACGGGCAGCCGACCGGTCACGTCACGCAATGTTCGGGTGGCAGCGAGGACGCACAGCACGAATGCCAGCTGCCCGAGCTCGATGCCCACGTTGAACGAGAACAGCGCACGCGGCACGTCGCCAGCCGGCAGTCCGGCTTCGCGGAGCGCCCCGGCGAAACCGAAGCCGTGCAGCAGCCCGAAGCCGAACGCCATCGCCCACGGAAAGCGCCCGAGCAGCGTCGGACCGCGTACCGGACCGCGCGCCAGCTCGACGGCCAGCACATAGATCGTCACCGCGATTGCCACCTCGACGGGCGCCGACGGAACCTTCGACACCCCCAGGGCTGCCAGCGTCAGCGTGATGCTGTGGCCGATGGTAAACGCGGTGATGGTTTCCAGCACGCGCCACAACCCGCCGGCCAGCAGCAGCAAGCCGAACACGAACAGCAGGTGGTCAGGTCCGCTGAGGATGTGCTCGAAGCCCAGCTTCAAGTAGCCGGTGACCACGGTGGCCGGACGCGCTGGGGCCTGTATGACAACGAACGGTTCGCTTGCCCGTGCCACCGCCTGCACCACTCGCCCGTCCGCCAGCGCCAGCCGGATCAGCGCATCGGTGCGTGCGGCGGCCAGTCCCTCCACGCCGAGGCGCTGCCCTACGACTCCCCGGGGGCGGCAATCCACGGTCCACTCGGTCGTGATGCTGTCGCCCGCTTCCTCCTCCGCCGCCTCCGACACGGAGCGGCAGTGCGCGGGCAGCTCGGGGCGCAGATCGGTGCCCGGGAGGCGCAACGCCGACACCTTCCACGTCACGTGCACCAGCCCGTCGACGGACTCGCGCAAATCGAGTAGCGCCGGCGAGAGGGGATGCGCCCACGCCGGCGAGCTGGACAGCGCTATGGCCAGCATCAGAATCGCCAAGGTCTTCATCCCGCACCTCCCGTGGAAACGGGCGCCGTCCCCTCTTGAGGGCGGGACTGTCCCTTCGCGACCTCGACCCCATACTTTGCGCGGAGCCGGCGCATGAAAGCGGCGTAGGCGGATTTTCCCTGCTCGAGCCGGTAGGCATGCTCCACCTGATTGCGCAGCGACGCAAGCGACGGCAGATGCCCGGGCTCGCGCGTCTCGACGCGCACGACGTGCAGGCCATACGCCGATGGCAGCGGGCCACTCCAAGTCCCGGGATCGAGATTCATGACCCGACTCGCGAACTCGGGACCGAAGAGCCTCTCGAGATCGTGTTCGGTCATGAGGGCACCGGTCGGCCCAACCGGAAACGGGTCACCAAGCTTGTCGAGATCTGCCGGCTTCGGCGAGCGCAGCGCGGCGAGAACCGACGCCGCGGCCTGCTGCAAGCCGTCGCCGTGCTGGTCGCGACTCAGGAACACCTGAGCGAGGCGCACGCGGGGCGGCTGGCGATATTCGTCCGCATGACGCTCGAAGTACGCCTGCAGGGTCGCCTCGTCCACTGGGCCGCCTGGTATTTCCCGCTGCGCTATGAGCCGCATGCGCTCGACCAGGGAGCGGCGCACGAAGGCATCTTCGCGATCGAGTCCGAGGGCCACCGCCTCGCGGTACAGGGTGTCCTGGTCGCGCTGATCGTTCTCGTTGAAGAAACGCACCTTCTCTGCCAGGCGAAACCGGATCGAAGGACCGGCGCCCAGGCCGCGCGCCAGGGCTTCGCGATAGAGCAGTTCCTCGTCGAGGGCCTGCGCCGCCAACCTCGCCTCCTCGGCGGGGCGCGGCGGGACGCCCGTCTGCCGGATGAAATCCGCGCGCAGCTGGGCGAGGCGCCCGGCTGGTGGCACCAGTGTCGGGGCAAGCTGGCGCTCGCTTCCGATCAAGAAGAGCGTGATCCCGATGAGCACGAAGTGCAGGCCCGGCCGGGTCACCCAGGCGCGAAAACGGCGGCCCATCTTTCAGCGCGTCTGCAGCTTGGTGCCCTTGAGCACCCACAGCCGGCTGTGCTGCGCGTGGTAGCTGCCGATGCGCAGATCGATTTCCACCATGTGGTCGACGCGGTCGGCGCGCGACAGATCCATCGGCACGGTCTGCACCACCAGTCGTCTCAGGCCCGTCGGCAGCGCCTTGAGCATGATGCTCCTGAGACCGCTGAGTGTCCCGGTCTTGTCCTTCAGCTCGTACTTCCCGCCCCCTTTGTTCGCCATCGTCCCGGCCGGAACAGTGACCTGGTAGATATCGTCGTTGTCACGCACGGTTACGGTGATCGGGTCGGTGTCCGGGTTCAACGCCGCCGCACCGATCTGCGCCGACAGTTTGAACACGTCGGTACCGGATTGTGCGCCGAAGGCCACGGAGGCGCTGACCTTGCCGATGCCCTCTGGCTCGTACCAGAACGGCGACGTCCAGGCGCGCTCCTGGATCGTCTTCGGAATCGCCCCGTCACAGCACTCCGCGAAGTCGGCCGGCACGGAGGCGGGATCGCTGCAGTCCACGAGGGCGTCGTTGCAGATGCGGGTGCTCCAGCGACAGGTCGGATTCTCGACCACGCGCGCGTAGTAGAACGCTCGCTGGCTCGCCTTGAAGTTCGGGTCCTTCCACACGGCGCACAGCGAGTCGGAACCGGGACCCGACGTCTGACAGGTGGCGGTGTCGACGGTCGCGCCATTCTCTGGATTCTTGGTGATGTCGAAGACCTGTTCCTGCGCTTGGCCGCTGTCGTCGATCCAGCCTTTGACGATCTGGATGCGCTGCAGCGGGGTTCCGGGCGCGCCCGGCGTGCCGGAGTCCTTCATGGCGAGGACGGCGAAGGCCGGGCTCGCGTTGCCCTTCACCGGCCCCAGCTCGCCGCCCATCGGCACTCCCTTCTGGTAGCCGGTGGCGGCGAAGCTTGCCCCGTTGCAGATGCTGCCCGCCAGCTTGCCGGCGAAGGCGCGGACGATCGGCCGTGTGCCGCTGGTGGCGTACACCTCGCGGCGCCGCATCGCCGCGAAGAGCGCGTCGCGCGAGTTCTCCTCCGCCCACACGACGGCGAGGCCACCCGGGTTGTTCTGGATGTTGGGCGCTTGCCCGACCTTCGAAATGCGATAGACGGGGCTGCCCTCCTGCGTTCCCATGTGTCCCTGCCAGTTGTCCTCTTCTACCTGACCCGGCGTGGCGTTATGGGTATCGGTTGCGCCGACGAAGCCGAGTTTGAACGGGTTGACGCCGATCGACGCTTCCGTAAGCAGCCCTTGCTTCAGGGCGTTGCGGACGAACAGCAGCGGCGGGAAGACCTGATTGGGGTCGCCACCGCCCGCCTGGAAGAGCAACTTGCGGGTGACCTTCTCGAAGCCGCAGAGCTCGTCGTTGGTGCCAACGCCGGTTTTGCACTCGGAGTCCCCCTTGTGCTGGATCATTTCGACCAGCGGCTCGAAGGCCGCGCGCGTGGCGGCTTCGGTGGCGCTGAGCGGGCTGCCATCGGAGTTGGCCGCCTCGAACATGACGCCGTTGCTCAGGTTCGAATTGTGCGGGATGGCGAGCACGTCGCAGCCATTGCCGGCGTTGAGGCACTGGGTCTGCAGCTCCGCCCACAGGCCGTCGGCGGTCGACTGTTCGATGTACGAGATCGGCAGCGTCGGCACGTTCCGGTTGCGAAAGATGATGTTGCGGTGCAGGTTTTGCGCGAGCGGCGTTCCGCTCCACTCGTAGGCGACGAAGGTCGTGAACGCGCAGGCGGCGGTGCGGTCGTAGAACGCCTCGGCCGCGTCCTGCTCTTCCGCCCAGATGACCGAGGCGCTGCTCTCGCAGAGGCCGGGGGTGCTCTGGCAGAAGTCAGGCGGCTGGGGGTTGAGAGAGAATACCGTGGGGAGCAGGATGTCGAAGAAGCTGTGCGGGGTATAACCCGGGACGACGTTGCCGACGTCGGCGCGGATGGCGGTGCACTGCGTCGAATCGTAGCCGGTCACCCCACTCGTCTTGCAGATGTAATCGAGATCAAAGCCTTCGGCGTGGTCGGTGACGGCGGCGAAGTCCAGCGGGCGGCGCAGCCGTGCGGTTCGTGTCGCCTGGCCGCCCGCGTCGTACGGGGGCAGGTCGATGACATCGCCCTTCGCGAACTTGTAGGCGTCGCGCGGCCCCGATCGGTCGTCGCCGATCACCGCATCGATGGACAGGCCGGTGTGGGAATGCGTTTCGCCGAAGTAGGGGTTGCGCAGCGCATTGAAGCTGCTGCACGCTTCGCGGGTTTCCGTGCGTTGCCACGGCGCGGGCGCATTCTGGGCCTGCGCCACCGAGCCACACAAGGCCGTCGCAGCGGTCGCGAGAAAAAGGAACAGGAGCGGCGCGAAGTGGGCGCGGACGGAAAACCGCGCCGATGCGGGGGCCTGTCGTGTCATGTGTTGGTTCCTCCTGCGCGAAATGCGCTCTGGCCGTTCGGATGCGGTCTCTCATCCGCGCGCGGTTGATCGGGGCAAACGCAAGATTATAATTCTTCAATGTTTAGTTTCGCTGCCTCCGCGGAGTCAAGAGATTGCTCGGCGGTTTCTCGGCGGTGGCTCTGTATCGTTGACATAACGGCAGTATGTATGTCAATTCATCGTTGTCCACGGGAAGATGATCGAGAAGGCGAAAACCCTGAGACAGTTACCGCGGCAGCCAGCGTCCGACGGCCGGGTGCGACGCTCCCAGCGCAGCGGACATGCCATCGTCCAGGCGCTGATGGAGCTGGTGGGCGAAGGGGTCATCGAGCCCACGGCCCAACAGGTGGCGGCGCGGGCCAAAGTCGGCATCCGCACCGTGTTCCGGCGCTTCTCCGACATGGAAAGTTTGTTCGCGGAGATGGATGCTCGGCTGCAGGCGGAAGTCCTCCCCCTGCTGTTGGGCGGTCGGGCAGAGGGACGAATCGAGGAACGGGCGCGCGCGCTCATGCGCCAGCGGGTCGCCTTGTTCGAGCGTATCGCGCCGTTCAAGCGCTCCGGCAATCTGAAGCGACAGCGATCCCCCTTCCTGCAAGACCGTCATGCGGCGATGGTACGGGAGCTCCGCGCCGACCTCCAACGTTGGCTGCCCGAGCTGCGCCGGTCACCGGTCGATCTCCTGGACGCTCTCGATCTCGCACTGTCATTCGAAGCATGGGATCGGCTGCGCGTCGAGCAGCGCCTGGGCCGGGAGCGTGCCCAGGCCGCGGTGGAGCAGATGATTCTCCCCCTCGTGGCCAAGCTGCGGTGAGTGGGAGGTGTCGCCCATGGTCAGTCAACCACTGCGGATCGTCGGCGCGCCCGGTTCTCCGTACAGCCGGACAGCCGGAAGCTGCGCGCCTTGTTGGAAAACGGTTGGCGCCGCTGCTGGCGCTGACTGCGATCGCCTTGTGTGGCCGGAAGGCTACGGCTACCTGAGCTGCACGGGCCCGGACTGCTGTCGCGCATCATGGGATCGATCCATCCGCCCCGCGAGGAGGGCGCGGGATCCGGGTCCGGCTGGCGTCGAGGCTGTCCCAAGAGTCTGATGCCTTGGGCCACCCCACCCCTGCAGGCAGGGTGGCCCAAGATTACACTGAGAAAAGCGCGGGCGCGGGTTACTCGACCCGCTGCGTGAGCTCCGCGATGCGATGTCTCCGTCTCATCACCAACAGAGCGACCGCCGGGATGAGCAGTAACCACGCTGTGGTGCCGCTGGCGTTCGCACCAATCTGGCATCCATCGTGGTGCTCTTCGCGACTTGGCGTACCGATCGGTGACGGCGATGGCGTCGATGAGGGTGACGGCTTGGAGGTCACGGCCGGCGTGGAGGTGGGAGTCAGTTTGGGAGTGAGTGTGGCCGACGGTTTCGTGGTTGCGGTCACGGTTGGGGTGCTTGTCGACGACGGGACATGAGTCGCGGTCTGCGTGTTCGTGGCGGTCGTGGTTGGGCTATGGCTCGGCGTCGCCGTTGCGGCGGTTGCCGTGGGCGTCGGTGTGTCCGTCTGAGTGGGGGTGCTTGTCGACGACGAGATAGGAGTCGCGGTCTGCGTGTTCGTGGCGGTCGTGGTTGGGCTGCGGCTCGGCGTCGCCGTTGCGGCGGTTGCCGTGGGCGTCAGTGTCCCCGTCTGAGTGGGGGTGCCCGTCGGTGACGGGGTTGAAGTGGGCGTCGGGGTGACCGTGCGGGTGGGCGTGGTTGTGGGCGTCGCCGTTGCGGCGGTTGAGGTGGGGGTCGGTGTCTGCGTCTGAGTGGGGGTGCCCGTTCGTGTCGGGGTTGAAGTGGGCGTCGCGGTTGCCGTGCGCGTCGGTGTTTGGGTTGAAGTGGGCGTCGCGGTTGCCGTGCGCGACGGGGTCCGCGTCCGAGTGGGGGTGCCCGTCCGTGTTGGGGTTGAAGTGGGCGTCGCGGTTGTTGTGCGCGTCGGGGTCCGCGTCTGAGTGGGGGTGCCCGTCGGTGTCGGAGTTGAAGTGGGCGTCGCGGTTGTCGTGGGCGTCAGGGTCCCCGTCTGAGTGGGGGTGCCCGTTGGTGTCGGGGTTGAAGTGGGCGTCTGAGTCACGGTGCCGGTGGGGGTGATGGTTGACGTTGGCGTCAGCGTCGACGTTTGAGTGGGGGTGCCCGTCGGTGTCAGCGTGACGGTTGACGTATCGGTCGGCGTCGCGCTGGCGGTGCTGGTCGGGGTATTCGTCGGGGTTTCCGTCGGCGTCGGCGTCGGCGTGCTGGTCAAGGTTGGAGTCGGGGTAGAGGTCTCTTGTGCTGCGGCGGGAAAGGCGTACAGGGTAGTCACTGCCACGAGCAACGCACCCAGAACCATGCTGGGGCGTCGTGCCACGATCAGGCTTTCCCCCCTTCGCGAGGTGGCCGCCTTAGCGATAGCTGGGATGTCCACCCTCGCCGCCACCGCGCCGACTGCCAAGAGGCTTCGAATCGCTGCTCGGACGTGCTTCCTTGCGGTTGCGTTCAAAAGACCGTCTTGTGTCATTGCTCTGACCTCTCCTTAAGACCTATGAGGACGACATTTGCAGAAGTCGAATTCGCCAGGTCGATCGTCCGCAAACAAAACGCACCACGCACGAAAGGTGCCTCATTCGAGAAATCTCTAAGGTTGCCGCGCAGGAGCAGTCGTCAGTGGTGCACGGGAGTGTCTGCCAAACGTGGAACGATGTCAATTAGGGGAAACCCTTGTCCGTATAGGGAAAACCCTCACGCGGCAGGCGTCGTGCGCTGACCACAACCTTCGCGCCATGAGCAGCCAGGGTCTCCGCAATGCCCCAACCGGTTCCTCTCTCCGCTGACGCTTCAAGGACAACGGCGACCTTTCCGTTAGGGTTCCCCTTCATTGGACTGCCGAGGGATTCTCTAGGACACTCGATCATGACGGAAGGGGAAGGCATGAAGAATATCGGGCTGCTGGTAGCAGGCACATTGGTCGTGGCATGGGTCGCCACGGCGCAGGCGAGGACAGAGGAAGAGAAGTGCCTGGAGGGACGGGCCAGGGCACAGGGCAGGTACGAGCAGTGCGTGCAGAGATGGCTTGGGAAGACGTACGGTGGCCGGCTCTGGGTCCCTTATCAGGTCAGGCTGTGAAAGTGCCGGGAAGAGGTTCTGTGACAATGCTGGCGGCCCGTCCGACGGTACCGCTTTCACGGCCTTCCTGTCGTCGCTCGACGGCGCGTGCTTCGCTGGGCAGTGCGATTGGCGGTTGCCGACCCGAGAGGAATTGCAGACGATTCTGTCGGAGACGTTCCCGTGCGCCACGGCGCCGTGCGCCGACCCGGTCTTCGGGCCCACGAAGTCGGACCTTTACTGGTCGTCTGTGCCCTACCTGGTTCCTCCGGAGTTCGCGTGGTACGTGGCCTTCGACCAAGGCATCGTGGGCGTCAACTCCAAGGTCCTCAGTACCTACGTGCGAGCCGTGCGCGGCGGCCTGTGATCGATGCCCGAGAGCTGATCGCCGACGGCTGAAGGCCACTCCTCGGCAAAGCCGGTGTTCGTCTGTGTTCGCCAGTGGTTTGTTCCGCCGGCGGGCCTTCCTGCATCATCGGCACGGCTTCCACGGCTTGTCGTACAGCCGGAAGCTGCCGCTCTTGCGGATCGAGTTGCCACGCCGAATCACCGCACGACATAGAGATAGATGCCATGACGGCTGCCGTGGCAGTCAGTGGCAAGGAGAAGACCCCCTGCAAGACGGCCGCCTACGCCGAGATGTCGTCGCGCTTCAGCGTCTCGATGAACTTCAGCGCGGCGGGCGATAGGTGACGACCCCGCTTATGGATGATTCCGAGTGGGCGGAGCACCACCTCGTCGGAGAGCCGCACGACCTTGATTGTGCCGTGCTCCACTTCGTGCTCGACCGCTGGTAGGGGGACGATCGCCACGCCCTGGCCAATCTCCACCGCCCGCTTGATCGTCTCGATATTGTCATACTCACCGACGTACTTCACCGAGACATGATGGTTGCGGAGCACCTGATCCGTGGCCTTGCGGGTCCCGAGGTCTTGCTCGTAGGCGATGAAGGTCTGGCCTTCGAGCTTGGCGACTGGGACCTTCTTGAGGGTCGCCAGCGGATGTCCGGCCGGGCACGCGAGCACCAAGTGGTCCTCACGGAACGGAATGATCACGATCTGCGGATGCTTCTGCGGATAGGCGACGATCCCCAAGTCGATCTGACCGCCGATGACATTCTCGTAGATTCGATTGGGGCGGGCGTACTCGACGTGGACGTTCACCTCGGGGTATCTGCGCAAGTACTCCTTGAGGTAGGCTGGCAATTCATGGAGACCGACGCTGTACACGATGGCCACGCGCAGATGGCCGTCGATGACTTTGCCACTGTGCTGCAACTCGGTTTCGACCTCGCGGTAGCGGTCGATGATATCGCGGCTGGCGCGGTAGAGGATGTCGCCCTGAGGGGTCGGCTTCGCGCCGCTGCGGCTGCGTTCAAGCAGTTTGCAGCGATACTTGGCTTCGAGCGCCCGGAGCTGCTGGCTCACGGCGGACTGGGTGATGAAGTTCTGCGACGCCGCAGTGGAAAAACTGCCGGTCTCGACGACGTCGCAGAATACTTTCAGTGTTTCGATGTGCATATGCGCAGCAATTCAGCTTAAGCGAGAGGGCACCATTGTCAAGTAATCTTCATGGGTCTCCCGAGACGGGCTACGTCCGCCAACAGGGCCGCTGCCGTCGGACGTGGGTCAGCTCCATCGGGTAGCCGTCGGCCGCGGAACCAGCGCGGGCCACCCCACGGCGTTCTCCTACGGCGACTTGTTCTCGATCGCGCGGATCGCCTTATCGAATTCCCAGAGCATCAGAGCGCCGGTGAGCACGACCGGTCCCGCGCGGCCCAGCTGCACGTACGCCCCGGTCCCTGGCGGGTTATGATCGCCGAGGAGGATGACCGTGGGGGCGGCGCCGGTGTGGAGGAGCTCGATGACTCCGGCGGGGGGATCGAGTCCGTATTCCTTCAGTTCGTCCGGCCGCACGTCCAGCGGCATGATCGCTCCGAGATCCTGCAGGTTGCGAAGAAAATCATCGAGCAGTTGCGGGTGGCTCACGCCCGCCCAGCTGCCGTCGGCTCGGGTCGCCTGCACGTCCACCGTGTTCCGCCGCAGGTGGATGGTGGTGACACTGTCGGGGTTGAAATGCAGGAGCCGGGCGCGGTCCTGGCTGGGAGGTGTTGGCTTGGGGATCCAGGACCGCGGTTCCGAGCCGCGCTCAGGGAGGTCGCGTCGCAGATCGAACCAGGTGTAGAGCGTCGCCACGAGCAACGCGGCGGCCAGCAGCGCTGTGCCCCTCCATCCCATGCTCAGCGTCCTCCGCGTCGCCGTCGACGAAAGAAGGTCACCGCCGCCCCAATCAGAATGAAGGCAGCGGGTTGGACGACGACGGCCAGCCAGAAGATCAATCGCCCCTGCCACGCCGTCAGTGAAATCGGCGAGATGCTGCCGTGCGGCAGTCCCTTTCGCCGCACCGCAATGAGTTCGGTGTCCTCCGACAGGACCGCGATCGTGCTCATGATCAGGTCCTTGTTGCCCAACAGGTTGAGATAGAAGTTGGTGGCGAAGTCTGAGTCGCCAAACGCGATCAGCTGTCCCTCGGAAGCCGGCGGCGCATCGGGAGGGTGGTCCGTCCCGTCGCCAACCGCGGCGAGGACGCCGACCGAAAGTGGACCAGGGTGATCGATGTTCGGTCGGAAGCGAACGTTCTCGTCGCGGTTCTTTGCGTCGGCCAGGGCCCAACTGTCAGGGCTCGTCGCGGCAATGGGAATGACGCGCACACCAGAAGGCGCCTCCGGCATGGGCCGGATCGTGCGGGCGAGCGCGAGAACAGCGGGGGCGTCGAGCTTGTTGCGGAACGTCTCACTCCGGAAGCGCACTACGTGGGGCATGAAGCTGTCGGCGCCAACGAAGCGATTGCCTTCATCCACAATGAGATCGTCATCGGCCTCGACGCCGAAGCCGCGGAGGAAGTCGATCACCGATCGCGGCGCGTCGGGATCGAGCAGCAGCAGGACCCGACCTCCCGCGCGCAGGTAGCGCCCCAGCGCCTCGTTTTCGCCAGGCACGAAATCGTGGGAGGGGCCGGCAAGAATCACGACGGTGCAATTCGGCGGCACTCCCTCGAGGGGGATCGTGCTGAGCGCGCTGATGCGGAAGTTGTCGCGCTCGAGCGCCTTGGCGACCTCGCTGTACCCGGCGCGCTCATCGGTATCTTGCGGGCGCCGTTCACCGTGGCCAGTCACAAAGCACAGCGTACGGGGCCGCTGGCTCGACAGCTTGAGGAGGGCGTTGGTGATCTCGCCTTCGTCGAGGGTCTGGAGGGTGATCACGCGCCCGTTGCTCTCGATCACCCCGGTGTTGTAGCTGGAGATTCCGTACTTCGTGGCTATGCCGGGGGAGCGGTCGAGATCGTGGAGGCGATACTCGACGTTGGGTGACGCCATGCTGAATTGCTCGAGCAGGTCCAGCACCTGCCGCCGCCGGTCGCCGTCCTGGCTGTTGTAGAAGGCCACGATGCGGACCGGTCCGGCGAGCGCCGCGGCCACGCCCTGCGCCTCGTCGGACAGGACAAAGGACTGGGTTGGCGTCAGATCGAACCGGACGTTGTGGCGTGTGGCCAGCAACTGGAGCACCGCAAACAGCGCCACGCTCAGGCCCACTTGAGCCGCGAGCTGGAGGCTGCCACGGGTGGAGGGGCTCAGCCACGAACGGTCGGACATCTCACCGGACTCCACGCCACTTGCGGACCGCGAGCGACTGATGGGTCAGGAACACGAAGAACCCCACGAAGAGGCCGAAGAAGGCGATGTCGCGCGTGTCGATGACCCCACGCGAGAAGTTGTAGAAGTGATCGAAGAGCGAGAGGCCCAGTAAGATGGAGAGCAGCTGCTGGTTGGCCGCCTCCTCGTTCCACGTGAGAAACCAGAAAAACACGAGAATGCCATAGGTCACCATCGCGCTGACCACCTGGTTCTCGGTGAGCGACGAGATGAACATGCCACAGGCGATGAAGGCGGTGCCGAGCAGGAGGACGCCGACGTACGCCGCCGCCAGCGGCCCGAGGTCGAAGGCGTGGAAACGATAGAAGATGACGGGGTTGATCACGGTGGGAATCAGCATGATCAGGAAGAACAGCCAGGCGGCCAGAAACTTACCCGCGACGATTTCGCCATCGCGCACCGGATAGGTCCACATCAGCTCCATGGTGCCGAGCTTCTTCTCCTCGGCGAAGAGCCGCATGGTGACGAGCGGCAACACCAGCAGGGTGACTAGGCGCATGTCGAGGAACACGAACTGCCAGAGCCCGCTCGGCAGAACGAACCCACCGAAGAGAATGAAGAAGATCAGATCGCTGTAAAAGAAGTACCCGCTCAGCAGCAGGAACACCGCGATGAGAATGTAGGCGATGAAGGAAGAAAAGTAGGAAGACAGTTCACGCTGGCAGATAACCAGAAACTTCATCGCGTGCCTCGGAGTCCGTAGCTGTTGCCGTCCGTGCGGCAACGAGGGAGAGAAAGATCTCCTCGAGCGAGAGCAGGACCGGACGGAGCTCTCGCAGTCCCCAACCCGCTTGCGTCACGGCGGCGGCGAGCGCTTCACGGGCGTCGCGGTCCCTCTCGGTGCGGATCACGAGCGCGACCGCGCCATCGGCGCCGGAGCGATGCTCGATCGAGACGACGCCGGGGACCTGGCCGAGACGACGGACGACGTCCGTGGCTGGGCCGACCACTTCCAGGTGCACCTCCGAGGTGCGACGCAGGCGATGGTTGAGGTTCGCTGGCGTATCCACGGCCAGGATGCGTCCCTGGTTGATGATGATCACCCGATCGCAGGTCGCTTCGACCTCCGAAAGGATGTGGGTGGACAGGATGACGGTGCGGTCGCCGTGCAGACCGCGGATCAATGCCCGCATCTCCGACACCTGCTCGGGGTCCAGCCCCGAGGTTGGTTCGTCGAGAATCAGGACGCGCGGGCTACCGACCAGCGCTTGCGCGATCCCGACGCGCTGGCGGTAGCCCTTCGACAGTGTGCCGATGATCCGATGGGCAACCGGTGCGAGGCTGCAGTTGGCAATCGCTTGCGCGATCTCCTGGCGCGCGCTCCGACGCGAGAGCCCCTTCATCTCGGCGACGTAGGCGAGATACCGGGCCACGGTCATGTCGAGGTAGAGCGAAACCCGTTCGGGGAAGTAGCCAACGACGGAGCGGGCGCGAAGCGAGTCGCGCACAACGTCATATCCGGCCACCGTTGCCGTTCCGTGCGTCGGGGGAAAGACCCCCGCGAGGACGCGCATCGTGGTGGTCTTGCCTGCGCCGTTTGGTCCGAGGAAGCCGATGATCTCACCCCGCCCGACCGTGAAGGACACATCTTCGATCGCGGTGAATGCCCCAAACCGTTTCGTCAGGTGCTCGGCGCTGATCATGGTGCGCCGGTATCCTAGACAAGCCGACGCGCCGGCTCAAATGCCGGTGGTACGAAACCTTTGCACGCGGCACACTTGATCGGGCAGTGGCCCTTCAACCGAACCGGCAGATGACGTATCCTTCGCCAGCATGACGCCGGTCCGCATCCTGATTCGCATCCCGCTCTACGCCACCTGCGCGTTCGCCGTGTGGGCGTGTGCCACGGCGCCGTACACGAAGCGCAGCCAGCTGATTCTGCTGCCGGAGGCGCAGGAGCGCGCGCTCGGGGTCAGTGCCTACCAGCAGGCGCTGAAGAAGGCGCACCTGGCCAGCGATCCGGCGATCGTGGGCGTCGTACAGCGGGTTGGTGAGCGCATTGCCCGGGCGGCGAACAAGCCGGACTATCGCTGGGAGTTCCAGGTGATCGATGCTCCCAAGACCGTGAACGCGTTTGCCCTCCCCGGCGGCAAGGTTGCGGTGTACACGGGACTCTTCCCGATCGCCCGGGATGAGGCCGGCCTCGCGGCAGTCATCGGCCACGAGGTGGGGCACGCGTTGGCCCGCCATGGAGCCGAGCGTATGAGCCAGGGAATTTTGCTGGAAATTGGGGCGGTGGGTTTATCCGCGGCGATGGGGGGCGGCAACCCGCAGACGGCGAACGCGGTGATGCAAGCGTTCGGCTTGGGCGCTCAGGTCGGCGTGGTGCTCCCCTTCAGCCGCTCACAGGAATCGGAGGCGGATCGAATAGGCCTGATTCTCATGGCCAAGGCCGGCTACGAACCCGAGGCCGCGCTCGACCTGTGGCAGCGGATGGAGGCGTTGCAGAAAGGCGACGCGCCGCCGGAGTATCTCTCGACGCACCCGGGTGCGGGAACCCGACAGCGGCAGATCCATGGCTGGTTGCCGGAAGCCCACCGCTATTTTATCCGTGACCCGAGCCTCACGATCGCCGAACTGCCGGCCGTCAAGTAGGCACGCGCCCTGTTTGCCAGTGTCGAAGTCATGCTTCGAGGCTGCCGGTCCAACTTCATTCTGATGAGGTTTGATTCCGGGCTCATCTGAGATAACCGGCTCCGTGTTCTCCTCCGTGATCTCCGCGCCTCCGTGGTTCATTTTTTCCGGTCAGGGTGAAGTGCAGGTGGAACGATATCGCGAAATAGTAGGCGGGGAAAAACAACGAGACGATGGCCAATGTCCGCGAGGGTGTTGGGAACTGCCACAGCAGCACCGCGAGCAGCACGGCCCAGACGAGGCCGAGCGCGTACGTGCGGTGTCGCGCGGTTGGGGTGCGGCTCGGATAGAGATAGCGGATCGGGACGAAGACCATGACGCTCAGAATGAGCAGAACGGCCACGTTGAACCACTGCGGGCTGCGCAAGACGTAGAGGTAGAAAACCACCACGTTCCAATAGGAGGGGAATCCCTTGAAGAAGTGGTCCGCCGTCTTCGCATCGGTCTGACAGAAACCGTAGCCGCTCGCGACGAGCGGGAAGGCGGCGATCAGCCAACCCGTCTGACCCTGCGGCAGCAAGGCGGCGGAGTGTGCGAGAACGACCGGGACGACGACGTAGTTCAGGTAGTCGACGATGTCGTCGAGCCGCGCCCCATCAAAGTTCGGTAGAACTTCTTTGACCCGGACGCGCCGTGCCAACGTGCCGTCCGTGGAGTCGATCCAGGTTGCGATCGCCAGCCAGACGAACGCGCCCCCGTAGGCGCCGCGCGAGACGGCGTCGAGGGCCAAAACCCCCACGACCGCCCCCAAGGCCGTGTAGAAATGTACCGCCCAAGCCGCGAGCTGAACCATGGTCATGCGAACTCCAGTTAGCATATCCGGTTGCACCGGCGCGATGGGCTGCCGCGCCCGCGGATCGCCGGCATTTGGGTTGGGTGCCGCGGGTCTGTCCACTGGATGCGCGGCCGATTCCACCTTTACTCACCGCCGGTGCGGTGGTAGCTTCCCCGGTGAAATTTTGCCGCGCGACTGGACCCCATGAGAACACATCTCCGCTACCTGGTCGTGGCATGTATCCTGGCGGTACTCTTGGCTGGCGGGGTCGTGTTGCATCGGGCTTTTCTCGCGCGGCAGGAAAGCGACCCGAAGCAGCTCGCGCTGGACCTGTTGCCGAATGTTGCTCAACGAATCCGTGACTTTCATCGCGTCAAGGTCGACAAAGGCCGCAAGGTCTGGGAGGTCTCGGCGGGCGAGGCCCAATACTACGAGGACGAGGAACTGATCGTCGTGAGCGAGCCGTTGATCTCGTTGTTCATGGAGGATGGGCGTGCGGTGGCCTTGCGGGGCGCGGAGGGGAGGGTGTTCCTCGAGGGGGGCGATCTGCGGCGGGTGGAGCTGACCGGTGGTATCCGCGTCCAGTTTGGTGACTATGTATTGGAGACCGAGCAGGCCCAGTATGACCGGCACGACGACACCATCGTTGCTCCCGGGTCCGTCCACATTTCCGGCCGCGCGCTTAACCTGACAGGCGAGCGGCTGGAGATCCAGGTCTCCACCCACCGCCTGCTGTTGCGCGAACACGTGGAGATGGTTCTGCAGGAAAGAAAGAGCGGAGGCACGGACGACGCAACCTGACTCCATCATGGTGGCAATGGTGCTCGCTGCGGCGCTGCTTTCGGCAGGGGCGGGTGCGAAACCGACCGCGGCGGCGACCGCGGACCCGCGGCCCAAGAGCCAGGGCAAGGGTGGTCCGGACGATTTTCTTGGCGGGTTGACCTTCACGTCTCAGCGCGGGCCCGTGACGATCAGCGCCAAGGAGCTCGAGTTCGACTACCGAGTCCGTACCCTGACCTATCGTGGCAACGTCACGGTCACGCAGGGGGACATGACCCTCGACAGCGACCTGCTACGGGTGACCCTCGATGAGAAGGCAACGGACCAGGTGCGGGAGGTGTTCGCCGAAGGGAGGGTGCGCATCTCCCAAGGAAACCGGGTTGCGACCGGCGGACGGGCGGTATTCGACCAAGCCTCGCGCACGGTTGTGTTGAGTGACAATGCCGTGCTGCGCGAAGGACCCAACGAGGTCGCGGGCGAACGGGTGATCGTCTACCTGGACGAAGCACGGAGCGTCGTCGAGGGTGGCGACCAGCGCGTGCGTGCTGTGCTGTTCCC
>Ga0316622_100000183_pt1 | contig 32466 bp, 16 predicted proteins | sample OWC_Aug_OW2_C1_D_FD_207646 | JGI IMG/M metagenome (GOLD analysis project Ga0316622, IMG submission 207646) | Wetland soil microbial communities from Old Woman Creek delta, Ohio, United States - OWC_Aug_OW2_C1_D5_C | ecosystem: Environmental > Terrestrial > Soil > Wetlands | place: USA: Ohio... | reverse complement strand
CATCCCGAAGATATTAACGCCCGCGCGGAGCAATCCGGGATGACGCGCCAGCAGATTCATGGTCATGAAGCCGCCATAGGACCGGCCGACAGCGCCGCGACGATGCGAGTCGATTCTGCGATCGCCCTCCAGCGACTCGAGTCCATGCACGAGGTCCTGCAGGTCGTTTCCACCCCAGTCTCGGTGGACCTTGCGCAGGTACTCGATCCCGTACCCGGTCGATCCCCTGATGTTCGGGACGAAGACGGCGAACCCGGACATGACCAGGTGCTGGATCAAAGGCATCGAGAACCACGTGAAGTCGGGACGTTCCTGGCTCTGGGGCCCGCCATGAATGTAGAGGATGAGCGGCCGCGCACCCGAGAGGCCGAGAGCCGGGGAAGGCAGGTAGAGGCGCGCCGAGATTCTCGCGCCGTCGAAACTCGAGAACCCGGCATCTTCGCCGGGAGACAGATCCGCTTGCCGCACTTGGCTTGCCAGGCCGGGGCAAACGCACCCGGGTCTCGATTCCGACCCGCGATCCAGCCGATAGAGGCTCGAAGGGCGCGTGGCGCTGGAGAAGCTGAGGACGGCCCGGCATGGGCTTCTTGCGGCAATCGGGAAGTCGATTCCCTGCAGGACGCCATTCGAGAGCTCACCCTCTCCACATATCTTGGCACTCACCCGGAAGGCAGCCTCCTCCGGGTCGAGAAATCCCAGATACCCGTGCGAGCAGCCATCGATGTTGTACTCGAGAAAGAACTCCTGACCGGCCACATGCCGAAGGCGATGCAGCTCGCCCGCTCCGGTGTGCGTGAGCCCGATCACCCGGACGTCGCGCATGCCTCCTTCCCGGGGCAAGAGACAGGGGGTGTAGCAATCGGAGAAGACGGTACTCCTTAGAAACAGGGCATCCGCCAACAGGACCGGCTTGTCGAACGCCATTGTCCGATAGGGCGACAGCCGATCGCCCCGCTCTTCCAGAGGCATGCCGGCGAGCGGAATGCGCGCACTCATCTTTCGATCACAGCGATAGATGACCTCGTCGCTGTACGAGTATCGATCGCAGGCGATGATGAAGGATCGCCGCGCGCCGATGGCGATCCACGGGGCAAGGAACGCGCCCGCGCAGCAGGATTCGGTCTCCAGGGTACGCAAGTCCGTCGCCAGGATCTCGCTGGCTGCGCAGCCTTGCCGCTCCGCACGGAAGTATGCCGTCCCGCCTTCGGGATCCAGGTCGAGAAGCATGAGGGAATCGGCAGGGCTCCCGGAAGGAAAGAGCGCTTCCGGAGTCCCGCCGTCCCTCGGGACCAGGTGCGGTTGATAGCACTCGTCCCCGTGCCTGTCGAGGGTCAGCAAGATGCGGTCGCTCGCGGGGAGAATCAGGAACAGGACCGTCCCATACATCAAGGCGGGATTCTGCAGGGCGACGCCGGACGGGAGCAGACGCTTCGGCTCTCCGCCTTGGAGGGGCACCGAGTAGAGAGCCATCGGCCCGTCGAGATCGCTTGCGAAGAAGATGCGGTCACGATCCAGACGGGGAGACAAGAAGGCCGGGGCAGAGAGCAGAGTCGCGAGGCGGTCGCCGCTTGGGAATGGCATGGCTGTGTGAAACTAGCCAGGAACGACAGGGAGGTCAAGATTCCGATCCCGAGCCCCCGCTGCCGGGAGGGGACCAAGCGCGGCTCCACGATTTCTCCAGCGTGGCGACGAGAACGTGCGGAGTCCTTCCAGGCCCTGCCGGCCGTCCTGGTCAAGGGAAGAGCCGGATGCGCTTCTCGGAAGGAACCCGCCTATGCGCTCATCCTACCGAATCAAGGTAACCGCCTTCGATGCCGTCCCCCCACTCCATTCGAGACGGATGAAATACGTTCCGTCGGGCAGTTGCCGCCCGTCGGAATCCCGCCCGTCCCAGGCGACCTGCTGCTCTCCGCCCGGCCCGGCAGACAACTGCCGCAGCATCCGTCCTCCGACGTCGAGGATGCGCAGTTCCGCGGGCAGATTCACCGGCGCCCCAAACGCGATCGTCGCCTCTCCGCGACTGGGGTTCGGCCACATGCGGAGGGAAGACCCATCCATGTCCGGCCGGATGACAAGGCCGCCCGTCTCGCCCTGCCAACCGTCCTCCATGTAGATCCCTTCCGGCTCCCACATCCAGCCGATGCGCTGGTACGTGCACGCGATCTCTTCCCAATGGGACTGTGCTCCCGTCTGTGGATCGACTTCCTCCGGAACGGCCTGTTCATGGCTGACGACCAAGGCATTGATCAAGTGGACGGTGAAGTACTGCTCCTCCATGCCGACATAGTCGAGACGGAAGAACTTGATCCAGACATCCACCAGCCGCTCCGTGCTGGCGTAGGCCAGGAGCAACCTGGGTGTCGCTCGGTCGACAGGCTTGCGGATCACGAACGGGTGGTGCAGCCTCCGCCCCGTCGGCAGACCCGTGAGCGGGTCGAACTCCGTGTCGATCAGATGGTCTATCCGCGTGACCTGCATTTCTCCCTCGTGTCCCGGGATCTGCACGGATCCCTGGATCAGGCCCTGGAACTCACCGTCCGCCACCATGTAGACGCCTGTCACGGCTCGCGCCGGGCCTGCCAAGACGATCGCGGAGATGGCGAGCAGCACAGCGATGGGAAACGTTGTCGTTCGCATGGCGAAACCTCCTGTGGGCCGGATGACCGGCGGGGTGAAGGGCTGGAATGGATCGTCCGGTGAAGAGCGGACGACCCGCACGGCGGGATTCGCGGAACATCGGCAGACCGGTCGGGGAGGCCCGCTTCGCTGGGGATCGCGCCGGCGAGGCGGACCGACGATCGCGATGGCCCGGGCACGGGACGGAATTCCGGGGTGCGGCTGCATCCGCAAGCCCCCCTCACTCATCGCTCAGCCACCACATGCACTCGGGGGCGATCTGTCCGACACGTTGAATCCTACGCTCTGCAGGCGGCTGCGTCTACGGTCTCTTCCGAGCAAGAAGGTCCTGCCGACTGGGCCCCCCGGTCGGACGCCTCGCGGCACGCGTTTCCGAGCGCGCGCAAACCCCGGCTCAGACGCGCGTTTTCCGGCTGCGACGAATGGGTTTCGGCGTCGCCAAGGGACGTACGCCTCCGGATCCACGATGCAGGGGAGAATCGTCCGCGCCCAGGAAGCCGGCGTTCTGCCCCCGGCACGCTACGAGATGTCTTGGGAGGGAGGCCGGCGAAGGGCGGCCGGCGGTCGAGAACGGAATCTCCCGCGTCCGTCTGCCGGCCGGCAGACGGATGCTCACCAAACGCCTCCTGCGACTGAAGAGAGGATGCTCAACGAAGACCGACCGTCCGCACGTTCGAGGAAACGATCTCTTGCCCTCGTTGCCTCCCGATGACCTGGAAACCTGCCAAGCCGGGGGGCAGGATTCGACGCAGCTCTTCCGCGGGGAGGATCACCAAAGTATCGTCTCCAGCCTCGAAATTCCCCGCCACGATCAGGTCCGGCCCGAACGCGCGCACTTCGTAGTCGTCCGCCTGCGCCACCCGCCGCCAACGCAGCTCGAGAGACCCGTCCGAGCGCAGGCGCGCGGCCAGCAGCGACAATCGCCCGGCCGGCTGCTCGTGCGCGGCCGCAGGCACACCGCGCGTCCGTGAGGGACCATCCCGGTGCCGGAGCAACTCTCGCCCCCCGTAGACCCCGGCCGAAAGCAGGAGAACGAAGGCAAGAGCCCACGCGGGGCGCAAGGCCGGACGAAGAATCGCGACGAGAGAGATGAGCCCGGCAGAGCGCTTCACCGCCCCGACGCCGCGATCGAGAGGTGCTTCCTGCAGAGCCGCAGCGAATCGCGCACGCAGAAGAGTCGCCGCTTGGCTGGGGTCTGCACCCGGGGGAATGGAACCGTCTTCGAGGAACTCCTGATACACGGCGAGAAGCGCCCGGCAACGCGGGCACTCCTCGACATGGCGGCGGCGCGGAGATGCCGCGTCGAGTCGCAGCAGGGCATCCAACTGCTCAATCTCTATGCAGCGCTCTTTCATTCCGGTCCCTCTGTTCTCCGGAGCTGGCTTCTTCCCAGAGCGCTCCTGAGCTTTCGCCGAGCATTCTGAAGCGTCCCGCGCGCGCCCGAAGCTCCGTGGATCTCGAGACGCCTGGTGATCTCCTCCACGGGCAGGCTCTCGACGCAGCGCAGCCAGATCGCAAGTTGTTCCTGCGAATTCAAGATCTTGCGGATCATCTTCAAGAGGGCTTCCTCGTCCTCCTTTTCCTCGAGGCGGATGTCCGGGCCCTTCTGGGAGCCAGGCAGGTCGGCCGCTTCCACCGCCTCGTCGAACACGAGGCCTCTGGCACGCACCGACTTGAAGCACCGGTTTCGCGCGATCGTGAAGACCCAGGCGGCATACGGGCAACGCCCCTCATAGGCAGGGAGACCGCGATAGGCGCTCAGCAGGACGTCCTGGGCCAGATCCAAGGCCGTCTCGTGATTTCGCACCCGGCGATAGCACCAGAGGTAGACCCGTTCCTGGTAGCGCTCGAACAATCCCGTGGCCGCCGCCCGCCCGGCATTCCCGTCCGGGTCCCGCTGAAAGCGGCGAACCAGTTCCTCGTCGCTTGCCGCTCCGCTTTGCGATCCTGTCGTCTTCAGGGAGTCCATCATGGCCTTCGAATCACTCGAAAAACGATCCGTCTTCCCGGCGACGGGGACGACGATGGAAGCGAACGTAGACCAGCGCCCCGCATAAGGAGGCCAGCAAACAGGCGAGAACCGGAAGTCGCAGGAACCAGGCCGTCCTCGCCAGCCTCACCGACACCTCGCCATCGCCGACGAGAATGAAACCGGCCCAGAAGAACGGATGCCTGGTCTCCGCTGCCCCGCGCACCGTTGTCTGCGCGTCCTTGAGCGCGGCTGCGGCCGTCTTTCCCTTCTCCAGCGCACGGTAGAATCGTTGCACGAGTCGGACCGTCACCTCGTCGTCCACGGGCCAAAGGGTAGCCATGACGGCAGGCACTTCGGCCGCGGAAAAAGCTGCGGTCAATCCCAAGACTCCCTCCCCCGACACGATCGGACCTCCCGCGGTCTCGCATCCCGACAGCACGACGAGGCGTGCCGGCAGGCGCATTAACGCGATCTCCCGGGCACGCAAGTAGGCCTCCTTCCCCTGGGCGCGGCCGGGTGAGAAGAGAATCCCCGATCGCCACGGACAGACATCGTCGATCTCCGTATGCCCGGCGACATGAAGCACATCGCAATCCAGCAGCGGAGAAGCCGGCGCGGCCGAAGAATCGGCGGCATAGCTTCCCTTGGTCCATTGGTCGACATTGGCGTAACGCCGGGCGAGCCAGCGCACTTCCGCACGCGCACCCGGCAGAACCGACATTCCCTCCCTGGACGGGGCGGCGACCGCCAGAATGGCCGCCAATCGCGTGGGCCGAGGGAGAGGCGCGGTGCGCCGTAGCTGCGCCAAGACGGTTGCCGAGGGAATCCGCACGACTTCGTGCGAGATGAGCAAGAAATCCGGGTCGCCGGCCAGTCCGACCGCATCCGTCCGCTCGCCCTCCGGCAGAGTCAAGGCGCTGAATGGGATCAGGTTGAGCGGTCCATCGGGCGAATAGAGAATGCGGTCGCAGGACCGGACGAGATCTGCCACCGGATCCAAGAGCAGCCTGGAGAGGAGACGACTGGATTCAGCGAGGAATTGGAGATCTTCCGCATGCGGAGCGCGACTCGTGGAATCGCCGAGCAAGAGGCGGAATCTCTGGAGACGCTTCTCCAGCGAGTCGGCCTCTTGTCCCAAACGAACCGCCCGGCACTCCATCCGGTTCACCGCGAAGAGGAAGACGCTTCGCGTCCCGAAGAACACATCCAGCAGCAGCTCGCCGCCCTTCAAGACCGAGCGTTGAAGCTCATCCACGGTCACCGGAGCGCGCCGGGCGCCCAGACTGGAATCCGGCACCCGTCCCTCCTGGCCGAGCATCCTCTCCCACAACGTGCGCGCCTTGAATTTCTGCATCGCATCGAACATCAGGCGAGCGCGGGCTTGCTCGGATGCGGACGGGGATTCCAGGAGGCATTCCGCCAACGTCGTATGAAGAACGCGGGCGTCGATTCCGAGGCGTTCCCGCCAGGCGGGATCAGGGGAGCGCACCCGCTCTTTTTCCCAGACTTCGGCCGCGCGCCACAACACGGTCAAGGCGCTGTCCGCCTCTCCGAGCAGGGCGAGGCAGTGGCCGGATCTGGCCAGCGGGCCGGCGCGGAAGCCGATGCCCATGCGGGAGGCAAGCGTCTCGGCCTGCGTGAAGAAGGCGAGCGCTTCGCGCGGGCGGGCCAGGGTGAGGAGCAATTCCCCCTTCAACCGGTTCGCCTCGACCGCGAGGGGAAGCGAGAGTTGGCTGTGCAGGGGATCGAGATTCTCGATCAAGAGCGCGAGCCCGGCGGATGCACTGTCCATGCATGCCAGGGTCTCTGCCAGGCCGATCAGGTTGTGGGCGCGCGTCTCGGGAGGAATCTGTGGGTTGCAGGCAGCGCCGCGACGGAAGAGAGCCGCAGCCTCCGAATACCGCTTCTGCTGCCGGCGAACGATGCCGAGTTGCTCGACGACCAGGGCCGCATGCCCTCGATACCCGCGCTCTTCGCAGATGGCCAGAACCTGCTCCAACATCGCGACCGCCTCAGAATGGAGCCCGGCACAGCCGGCGGCGAGAGCCAGGTTCGTCGCGGGGAGGACCGCGCCCTCGGGATTCCCGTTGTCCATCTGCAGCTCGTAGGCACTTCGATACAACTCGACCGCCCTGCCCGGATCCCCCCGCAGAAACTCGACTCCGCCCAGATTGTTGAGCGCGTGCGCCAGCGCGTACGGATCTCCCAAGCGGCGCGTTTCCTCCACGACGGCGAGGTAACAGCGACAAGCGCGGTCCCAGTCTCCCAATGCATAGTGGCAGCGCCCGAGGCCGGTCCGGCTGATCGCCTCGAAGCGCAGGTTTCCCAGCGTGTGGAAGAGCAGAATCGCGCGCTCGTACTCGTCGCGGGCGGTCTCGGGGAACCCCGACTCCAGCTCCGCAAAAGCCAGGCATAGCCGCGCATGGGCTTCATGCTCGCGGTCAGCCACATGGAGGGCCAGGTCGAGGAGGCGCTGTCCATATTCGCGGGACTTGGTCGGCTGCCCTTGGTTTCCGGCGGCAATGGCCAGCCACCGGAGCGCTCCGCAGGCCGCTGCGGAATCGGACAGTGTCCAGGCAAGGTCGAGCGCGGAACGAGCGGCTTCTTCGCTCGGGCCAGGGCGTCCGATCGTGCCCAGGATCCGGGCTTGGACCAGAAGCACGCGGAGTCGCGTGGCCGGGTCAGCCCGGTCCACAGCTTGGGCCAGCAGAGGGTCCAGGAGGGCGAGCGCCGAGTCCGGTTCCCGCAGCAAGAAGAGTGAATCCGCCCTGGCGAGAACCGCATTCAGGTCTGGCGAGGGCCGGATGGAGCCGGAAGCCGGAGAGGTCGGCCAGGCGATGAACGCCGCGAGAGTCAGCGCCAGAACGGGAAGCAGGAACCGGCCCACCGGTTGGAGAGGCCGCCCCTCAGCGCACGCTGTCTTCGAGACGGATAACGCCAAGATGTCACCCTGGTTCGGGTTTGAGTGGATCGGACAGCGGCGGACGCTCCATTGCACCACGGCCTCTGCCGATTCTGCCAGCGAAATCCCGGCCACCCGCCCGGCACCGAGGTCCGGGAAGACGGGCATGGAGGCGATCACGGTTGGACTTCGGAATCCGCGACTCTCGTTGTGATGCGCGGCCGCGCCGGGACTCCTTGGGAATGGAAGCATGGAGGCAGGCAGCCGGACTCCGTCGCGTGCCGCGTTGGAGATCAGGCTCCGGAGGACGCTTTCGCGGGCGAGGACGAACAGGAGTGCGCCATGAAAACGAGGTTCCCGATCATGGGCCAGGTTTGCTGGATCCTGGCCATAACGCTGCAGGTTGTCTCGATCCCTTCGTCCGCCACCACCCAAGCGAGCGCGGAGCCAGCCGACCCGGCCGCCGGCCCGGTCGATGGCGAAGCCGGCTGGAATGACCCCCAACGGCCGGGTTTGCCGCGGCAGGATCCTCCGCCCGATACCATCGGCGGAGACGACAAGCTGATTTTGAGCACCCCGGCAATCGCAGTCAACCACGCCTACTCGATGGATATTGCGGAGAATGGCGATATCTACGGGGCATTCGAGGCTTCGGATGCCGTCACCGGAGCCGAGGTTCGCATCTACCGTTCCCGGGACGGCGGCGACACGTGGTCGCTCTGGGGAACGCGCTCGGACGCCGATCCCGCGCGCAACTACCATCAGCCCAGCATCCACGTTGCCGAGGGTGATGAGGACCGTCTCTATCTGGCCTATCAATACGAGAACGGCGCAGCGGATCGGGTGATCAATGTGGTCTATTCAAGCCTGGATTTGCCGGCGGCCGACTTCATCGTGCATACGGCGATGAGCCAGGCGGGCATCGATTTCAAGTTTCCCGACATCTCCTCCGATGAGGTGAACTTCAACGCCTACTTCCTTTACCTGGTCGCTCAAGCGGACGACGGCAACGGTGACGACATCTGGTTCACCCGCTCGACCGATTTCGGAGCCTCCTGGGAGGCGGAGTACGCCATCGCCACTGTGGGTGCCGGGGATCGAGACTACCTGTGGCCCCACGTCCGTTACGGGTTCGCGGGAGTCGTGCACTGCGTCTGGCAATTCACGATCGACCTCGATTCCGATTCGGCCATCCGCTACCGCCGAGCCTTGAATCGCGCCGCAGCGGGAGTCGCCGATTGGCAGCCCGTCGTCATGCTCACCTCGACGACGGATGGACGCAGGGATGATTACCCCTCGGTCGCTGCCTCTCACGCCAGCCCCAAGGTCCTGGTGGGCCACTTGGACATCCCCGCGGGAGGCATATCCGAATCTCAGCTGCGCCTCAGTCCCGACGGCGGCGCCACCTGGCCCAACGCCAGCACGGCGGATCTCCCGATCGGGGCCTACGGCCCCGAACTGCTGGCCATGCCGGCGGGGCAGGGATTTCGGATCGCCGGGTATGTCGGCGACGGATTGCTCGGGGCGTACGTGACGAGCGAGAGCGCTCCTTTGACCCTGTCGGCGGAGATGGTCTTCACCGACCACCAGTACTATGGCGACCAAGTCTCGAATCCGGCCGTCTGTTTCGACTACGACGCGAGCCGAGGCAACCGGATCGGTTGGATGTGGACGCTCTTGGAGGACTCCTCCGATCGACTGTACTTCGATGCTCAGTGGCGCGCCGATCCCGGATACCCGAATCTGGAACCCGGCTTTCCACTGGCACTCGCGTCCGGCGCGGTGGCGCACCCGGCGCTCGTGGATGTGGATGCGGATGCCGATCTCGAAATCGTCTTCGGAGATGCCGCCGGCTGCATCCAGATTCTCAATCCCGACGGAACGACCGTCCCCGGCTGGCCGGTGGACATCGGAGACTTCCCCCCGACCTATCCCCTTCCCGGCGGGTCTCCGATCGCGAATTGCGCCGTGGCCGTCGCAGACCTCGACGGCGATGAGCGGCCGGAGGTAGTGGCGGGCAACAGCGCCGGCCAGGTGTTCGCGTACAACCGCGACGGCGCTCTCTTGCCGGGCTGGCCAGTGGATCTCGGTGTCGGGCAGGAAGTGTTCGTGTCGATCGGGCACATTGCGGACATCTCGCGGCGGCAAATCGCCGCCTGCGCGGGGCTGGAACTGCACGTCCTTCTGCACGATGGCACCGAGGCCCCCGGATTCCCGGTCGCCGTCGCCGGCACCCTCACGGCTCCCGCGGCCATCGGGGACGTCGATGGCAACGGCGAACCCGATCTCATCGTCATCGGGAGCGACCGGCTGAACTGGTTCGATGGCGCGGGCGACTGGCACTTCCAGTCGATTCTTGCAGCGGAGAGCTATTCCGGCCAAGCCGCGTTGGGAGATCTGGACTTGGACGGCGATCTGGAAATCGTCGCCTCGTCATCCGCAGGGCGCTTACGTGCGATCCATCATACGGGTGATGCGGTGTTTCCCATTGTGTCCGACCCTTCGCAGTCCCACCTCACCAGTCCGGCGCTCGCCAACGTGATCGGTACGTTCGAGCCCGATGTCGCGTTCGCTGCGAGGCAGTGGACCGTGCACTTGCTGTTGAGCAACGGCTCCGAGATCGAGGGGTGGCCGCACAGCACCACCGCCAACTATTTCCTTCTCGGCGCCCCGACCATGGAAACCCTGGACGAGGCCAGCGGGGACGTCGTGATCGGCTCGCGGGACGGCAGCGGGTATGCCTGGAACAATCTGTTCACCAATGTGCCCGGCTGGCCGAAGGCCCTGGAGGGCCAATGCAACGTCTCTCCCGCGAGCGATGACATCGATCAGGACGGCAGGGTGGAAGTCGTCTTCCTCACTAGCACCCATCTGATCGTTCTCGATACGGGCGCTCGCCTCATTCGCTCGGATCCCCGTGGTCAGTGGCCGATGTACGGCTGCAACCCCGCCCGCACGGGATGTTTGGACTGTCCGGAAGATTTGAGCGCGGAAGCGCCGGACGTAGAGCCCGCCTCGCAGGCGGCGCTCCGTCTCACCGCGGCGGTCCCCTCCCATTCCTCGATCGGTCTCACATTCCGAATAACTGCCGCGGCTCCTGTGCGGATTGGCGTGTTCGATGCATCCGGGCGCCTGGTTCGAGAGCTGCTCCGGACCGAGCTCGGCACAGGTGAGTATGACATTGTGTGGGACGGCCGTGACGCCCGGGGAGAGGCGGCTGCTTCAGGCACCTACTTCTGCCAGTTGCAGGCCGGGAGCCTGCAGTCGCTGGTCCGCGTTCTCTTGGTTCGCTGATGGTCGGAGCGAAGTGGACGACCCGGATGGCGGGTCTGCGGCCAGAAACTGACTTCGTCGCCGGGCACTTCGCACACGTTCGCCAGGCGGGCCCGCTGAGCATGATCCACTTGAGCACGGGCGCGCATATCCTACCGTCTCAGCGGAACGCAGATGCGCTCCCGCATCGACGTGGCTGGTGAGGCAAGATCTCTCGGACTCCTCCGCCATCCCGCCGGCGCGGGAGACAGATGAAGATGAGACAAGCAAGAGGACCTGCGACCGTATCCATGGCGAGGGGGGCCGCGAGCATCAGACAAGGGCCGCCAAGGCCTCCCGGATTGCCTCGCGCACGGGCGTGTAGACGATGCCCAGATCGCGCGCCGCCTTGCTCCCGTCGACCTCGATGCCCCAGCGCATGAGGCGCACCTGGTCGGATGATAGCCCCAGCCACGGGGGCCGGCGCGTCAGCCGGGACGCGGAGGTGAGCACCGATGCCATCGCGCTCGTCAAGAAGTCCGGGAGCGTGATGAGCGGCAGGCGCCGGCCGCTCAATTCGGCCACCATGCCGTTGACTTGGCCGAAGGTCAGGTTCTCGGCGGCGACGATGTACGACTCGCCGATCGTATCCGGCTTCTCCAGCGCTCTCAGGATCGCCTGGCAGACATCCCGCACGTGGACGAAGGGAAACGGGTGTCCCGTCAGCACCTGCGCTGGCATTCGTCCGCGCGCGAGGTCGCGCAGATAGCGCCCGGTCGGCTTCGGGTCATGCGGCCCGAGGACCGCGGCGGGGTGGACGAGCACCAGGGGCAGACCCTTCTCCTCACGAAGCCGGCGCGCGATCCGCTCCCCCTCCGCCTTCGTGCGGGAGTACTCGGTCGGCCATCGCCGGCCCATCGGCGTCGCTTCGGTGGCCGGCCAGGGCGCATCCCCGTAGGTGGCCACCGTGCTGACGTCGATGACCTTCGAAACGCGCGTCTCGAGCGCGGTCTCGAGCACATTGCGCGTGCCATCGACATTGACGCGCGTGAACACGGCAGGATCCCGGGCCCAGAAGTCGTAGCAGCCGGCCAGGTGCACGACCCAACCGCACCCTCGCATCCCGCTCAGGAGCGACGGCTTGTCGGTCACATCCCCGGCGGCGAGAAGCGCGCCCGCCGCCCGGAGTCCGCGGACGTCGCTCGCGGATCGAACGAGGCAGACCACTTCATGTCCGCCGGAAATCAGACACTTGACCACGTTGCCGCCGATGAAGCCGGTGCCGCCTGTCACGAACGTCTTCATCGAGACCTCACATTCGCCCGAAAGTCGAGAAACGCGCCGACCGCGCTGCTCGCCTCGATGGCGCGAGCATCCCCCCGGCCCCTCGCCACGGTCAAGTCCGTAGCCGGCGTCGTTCGTTGCCCAGCGAGATGGGCGGAGGCCTTGGCGCAGAGGTCCGCGCCGGTCCTTGAGAATCTGGACGAAAAACGCGACAATGCCTCGTTCCGTCTCGTCAGCCAGCGACCAGGTCGGGAGGGACTCGCGCCATGAAGCAGCGCCCAGGTTCCGGGTCTTGCCCATCGGCTCTTCGCCGGATCGCGCCCGTCCGGGGGACGGTCGCGCCGCTTGCCCTCGCAGGGCTCCTCCTGTCCGGCTGCGGCGAGCAGGATCTCTACCAGCCTCCCCTGAGCCCCTTCGAGATCGCGGGGCGCGTCGCGGTTCCCGCCGAGCCCCTGGACGTCGCCGTTCTCGACAACCAGGCCTTCGTGTCGATGGAAGAGGGCGGGCTTCAAGCCGTGGACATCACCGACCCGGCCCACCCGCAGCTCACCCTGCGCTCCTGGTCGGACCAGCGCATGAAGTCGGTCGAGGCAGCGCTCTCCTACGACGCCGACGGCTCTCCGCGCAAGCTGGCTTTCGTTTCCATCGGCGAGGAGGGGCTCGCCACCTTCGATGTCTCGTCGCCCGACTCGCTCGTCGTGAAACCGCAGGAGTGGAACGGCTACTACACCGAGTCCGTGCGCTTCGTGCCGGCGCCCTTCATCACCGAGCAGTTCCTGCTCTTCGTCGCGGACGGGCGGCGCGGCATAGCGGTCTGCTTCCAAGATCTCGATCGGCCCGGGGGAGTCCGCTTCATCGACGGCGTCAACCATCGCAGCTACACTGAAGGCCATGCCAAGGCGATCGCGTACGCCGACGGGTATGCCTACGTGGCGGACGACCAGATGGGCGTTTCCACGGTCGATGCCTCGGGCCTCGCCAGCGGCGGCAGCCTGCGACTGATCGCCAATCTCGACCTGCCGGGAATCGCCGTCGACATCGCGACCGACGGCGTCTACCTCTTCGTCGCGGCCAGCGAGGCGGGCTTGCACATCCTGCGCATCGGCGCCGATCACCTGCCCGAGCTGGTCCAGACCCTGCCTCTCGCGGGTGAATGCGTCTCGATCGCCGTGCGCGAGGGAGTCGCCTTCCTGGCGGCGGAAGATGGCGGCCTGCACGTGCTCGACGTGCGCAATCCGGAGAGCCCGGGCGTTCTCGGCCGCGTCGCCACTTCGTATGCGGTCGCGGTGGACGTGAGCGACCAGGGGGTCGTGTGCGTCGCCGATCGCGACGACGGCCTGATCGTCTTCCGCGATCCGGAGCTTCCCGCCGACACGACGCCCCCCGCGCCGGTCGCCGACCTGGGCGCGCGGCTGCTCGGGGCGACCTCCCTCGCCCTCGCGTGGACCGCGACCGGCGACGACGGCAGCCGGGGCACCGCGGCGCTTCACGATATCCGCCGCGCCGCCGAGCCGATCACGGAGGCGACCTGGAGCGAGGCCGAGATCGTCCTGCGGCGCCCCGTCCCCTCCCCCGCGGGTCGTCGAGAGGCGATGAATGTCGATGGTCTGACGGCGGAGAACACGTACTACTTCGCGATGAAGACGCGGGACCAGGCCGGCAACTGGTCGGCGCTCTCCAATGTCGCTGCCGCGCGGATGACTTTGCCCACGCTTTCCGGCGCCACGGTCGAACCGGACAGCGGGGACGCCTCGACGCTCTTCACCTACGCCGTCGAGTACGCGGACCCGGAGGGCGACGCTCCGGCCGTCCACACGGTCCTGATCGACAACGTCGCGTTCGACATGAGTCTGGCCGATTCGGTCGCGGACTACGAGGCGGGCGCCCGCTTCGCGTACGCGACCGCGCTCGACCTCGGCTCGCACGTCTATTCTTTCGCGTTCGACGACGGGCACGGCCCGTTGGTCACCACCGCGACGGTTGCGGGACCGAAGCTGCCGCCCGATCCCTTTCTCTTCGAGATGAAGCCGATCGATGTCGGCGCGGGGGCGACCTTCACGCAAGGCAGCCCGCCGGCGGAAATCGGCCGCGGCGCGGATGAGGCGGCGCACGAGGTCACCCTGACGCACGACTTCCGCTTGTCCGCGATCGAGGTGACGCAAGGCCTGTTCGCGGCGATCCTGGGGCGCAATCCGTCGTGGTTCGCCGGCGCGTCACTGCCAGTGACCGACGTCAGCTGGTTCGAGGCGGTCCGCTTCTGCAACGCGCTTTCCGACCACGACGGCCTGGCTCGCGCGTACACGATCTCTGCCGAGGCGTACAACGAGCAGGGCGAATTGATCGGCGCGATCGTGGAGTGGGACCCGCTCGCCGCGGGCTACCGGCTGCCGACGGAAGCGGAATGGGAGTACGCCTGCCGGGCCGGAACGACCACGCCGCTCAGCAACGGAGATCTGTCCTTCACCGGGTGCGGACCCGAGCCCGGCGGGGCGGATGCGCTGGATGAAGTCGGCTGGTACTGCGGCAATTCCGACACGGGCGGCGGGCCACGCACCCACGACGCGGGCCGCAAGAGCCCGAACGCGCTCGGCCTCTACGACATGCACGGCAACGTCTGGGAGTGGTGCTGGGATCGCTACGCCGAGTATCCCGCCCCGCCGGCCACGGATCCGCAGGGGCCCGCGGGGGGGATCGGCGATCCGCGCGTGCGCCACGGCGGCCATTGGGAGGGCGAGGCGCGCGAGTGCCGGAGCGCCGCCCGCGGCCCGTTCCATCCCAGCTCGGCGGACAACACGACCGGCTTCCGGATCGCGCGGAACGCGGACTAGCCGCGCGCCTTCGGGGCGGGAACGAACGCCGATGCGAAGCCCGCCCTCGCCCACTCCGCTGACGCGGCCGGCCGTTCCATATCAGCGCACGATCGTCAGGCGCACGCCGCGCGCCCCGTCCCCGGAACCCGAACGCAGCCAGTAGACGCCGCTCGGAACGAGAGCACCGAGCGCATCCCTTCCGTCCCAGGCGACGACTCGCGTCTTGGATCCGTTCGGCGCTCCGCCGTCGAGCGTTCGCACCCGGCGGCCGGCAGCGTCGAAGACGAAGACTGCGCCGCGCGCGCTCTCGTCCGCACGCAGGAACAGGAGCGCGCCGTCCGGCGAGGGGTTCGCGCTCACGAGCCGCAGCACCGGCCCGCCGCCGTCCGCGCCCGTGTAGATTGTCTCGCCCAGCGTCCGCCCGGCCCCCGCCGTGCCGACCGCCCGGAGGCGATAGAGGTAACGCGCAGCCGGATCAGCCGTGCCGTCGGTGAAGGAGCGACTGTCCGCTGGGATCCAGCCGTCGTGGATGCGTTGGGCCTCGCCCCACGCCCCGTTCTCGCCGGCCACGGCGCGCAGGAGCTCGAATCCCGCGATCGCCTGGCCCTCGTCGCAACTCCAGCGGAGAAGGACGTCACCCGGAAAAGACCCATCGCCGCGCGACAACGGGGACGCGAGCGTCATCCCCCCCGGCGTCCAGAACGCCACGAAATCGCGCAGCACGATGGGGTCGTAGACCGGGGCGTCGGTCGTCAGCCGGATCGCGAGCCCCGGCGCGAGGGGCACCGCGCCCGGAGCGTACTGGTTGCAGTAGCTGTACTGGAGGCCGAGCGTCTCGCTCTGGTCCTCGATTCCCACCGTGGAGTACATCGTCATCCAGTCGTCGTTCACGATCTGCTTGTACTGGAGGACGATCTCGCCATCGCCCGTGTGCGACGGAAACCAGGCCGGGTCGCACAACACGATCTGGAAGCTCTGCCAGTGATCGGCGCTTTGCTCGAAGTTTCTCAGGCGGTTCCATTCGACGACGAAACGATGGCCCTCGACGTCGTGCCAGGTGTAGATGCCGTCGGTGCCCGCGACCATCGGGTTCAAGTTGTCCCAGAACGCAGCCACCTGGCAGGCGCCGCCCCAGCGGTCGGGCATGGCCCAGTTGCGCGTGTCGAAGAAATAGGTGGTGTCGAAGGCGAGCCACCCGTTGTCGCTCACGAGCACGCTGTCGTAGGACTGGCCGTAGAAGGTGAACGGGAAGGGCAGCCGCACGACCCGGGGAACGCGGTCATCGATGTCGATCGGAAGCCGCGCCCCCGGCCCGTCGTAGCGCGGCGAGATCTCGAGCCAGCGGTAGGCCGGGGCCTGCGCACGGTAGTCGATGTCGGCGCTGTCGTAGGCGTAGTAGCCGTACGCGTCCGGCCCGGTGGGCGCGCCGCCGTCGATCGTGCCGACGACGAGATTCGCCGAGGTCTGCCCGACCGGGCCGCCGGCCGCCACGAGCGTGATCTGGAGCGGGATCACCGTCCCCGCCGCGAGCGAGCTGCTCAGGCGCAGCCGGAACGGATCGGCGGCGTTGTCGGCCGTCGCGCCGGGCGCGATTTCCGCAAAGGTGCCGGTCGCGTCGAGCAAAGTCGCGCCCGAGCTTGGCACGGGCGCCTCCAGGCTCGCGGCGAGCGCACCGCCCCCCACGCCTCCCTCGTTGCGCAGGGTAACGATGAGGTCGAACTCCTCGCCCGCGGCGAAGACGCCGTCCAGGCCGTCGGTCATCGCCGCGACCACGCATTCCGGCGCGGCGGCGGTCAGGCGGAACTCGGTCGCCGGCAGAACGTCGCCGCCAACCGTGGGCGTGAGGGTGAAACGCAGCCGGACGCCGTTCTCGGTGCCCGCGGCCACGCGGATGCTCACCGGATCGAGCGCGATCGCGGTCGCCCCCGCCCCGATCGCTCCGAATTCGGCTGCCCCGTCGATCACTTCGACTTCCGGCGGCGCGGAGATCGTCGCCGTGGCGCCGGAGAGAGCGGTACCGCCCGTGTTTCGCACCTCGAGCAAGACATCGGTGAGGCGGCCCGAGATCAGATCGCCCGCGCCGACGACCTGCGCGCCGACGCAGGTGAGCGCGCGATCCGCCGGTGCGATCGCGGCCACGGCCTGCCAGGGGTGGAGATTCACTCCCGTCACCGTGCAGGTGATCGGCGCTGCGGAAACCGGTTCGATCGCCACGATCGCTTCCCCGCCCTCGTCCGTCACGCCGTAGCCGATCAGCGCGTCGCCTTGGACGCAGGCGATGTGCGCTCCCGCGACCGCGGTCGTCCCATCCGCCTCGGTCACCTGCAACGCGAGGCAGTTCGTGCCGCCGGCCATCGGCGCCGGCAATCCCGCGACCTGCAACGTCCGCGGGCGCGCCGTCCAGAGGGAGAGGCTCGGGTCGCCGAGGATGTTGTAGATGTACGTGTAGAACTCGACCGCCTCCTCCTCGACGACGTCCTCCAGGTAGATCTCGGTCGGGAAGTGCGCGAGCAGCGCTGTTTTCGTCGCGGCCAGCATGGGACCGACCTGCTGGACGCCGTCGTAGCACAGCGCCTCGAAGAGGCCGAGATCGATCCGGTCGTTCCACCGCGTGCGCGACCAATGCTCCGCGGTTCCGATGAAACCGACCGCGCCCAGCGGCGCATCGGGCGTGCCGGCCTTGAGCCAGCCTTCGCCGAAGCAATCCTCGTTCGCCCGCCCGAAGTCCCCCGTGTTGCACACGATGCTGAAGACGAAGGGGAGCTTCCAGCCGTTGGCGAGCTGCACGATGTCGTCCGTCGTGTAGTCGGGGACGTCCCAGCCGGGCGGGTTCTCCCGCGCCCACCCGCGATAGTTGACGATGCTCACCCCTCCGTCGATCACATCCCCGATCGGGCAGCCGTACGTCTGCGAGCAGCCGTCCGAGAAGGGCGGGTAGTACACGCTGTGGATCTTCGCGAAGCCGATTTTCTCCAGCTCTTCGCCGACCCATTGGCAGGTCGGCACTGGCGTCGAAGACCCGTGGTTGCCGGCGACCATGAGGGCGCGATTGAACCAGGTCTCCTCGTCCAGTGGCGCGCTTCCGGTCGTGTCCGGACGGCTCTCGTAGCCGACGGTCTTCGCCACCTGCACCGCGACCTCGGCTTCGTTCTTGGCGGAGAAGCGCCCGACGAAGACGTCGCCGGCGAAATCGTCCCCATCCACGCAGGCGTACACATGGTCGGTCACGTTGCCGAGCATGTCTCCGCTCGGGATCTCTTCCACGTCCCCGACCAGCAGGAGGTAGACCGGGGGAATGCTCCAGGTCTCGTAGGCGTTTCGTACATACGTCTCGATCTCGGTGAGCGTGCGGCCGGTCTCGGAAGTCCGGCGGAGTCGAACGTCGTAACCGCACGCGCGCTTCCACTCGATCAGGGGCTGCAGCGCGCCGGCGTACGCGTCGGCGGTGATGATGAGATAGCCGCCGCGACAGACGAGTTCCTCGCCCGCGTGCCGGCCGGCGGCCGGAGCACGACGCATCCCGAAGGGGACGCCGGGCGGCCCACCCGCGATGGCCGGCTCGCCCGAATCGACCACGCGGCCCTCGCCGTCGCGCGCGGACAGGCGCACGACGATCCGCGTGACGCCCGCCTGGGTCAGCGAGCGTTCAAGCGACGCATCGATCCACAGCGGCGCGAGCGCGGTTCCCCGCATCTGCATCACGGGACCGGCATGAATCGCCTCGCGCGGCAGGCTTGGCGCCCCGCCTTCTCCGGTTGCCGCGATCACGTCCACCGAGCGGGTTCCCGTGGGGAGCAGGAGCAGGCGGGCGGCAGCCGACCCGTCATCCATGCGGAAGTCGAACTCGGCCTCGAGCGCGGCGCCCGCCTCGCGAGGGGTCAACCAGAGAGGCTCCGCGGCTCGAGCCCCGCCCGAAACGCAGAGGAGCGCGAGGAGCGCGAGCACGAGGCGGATTCCGGAAAGCAGAAGCCGTCGAACGCTGGCCGGCATGATCCCTCCGTAGCCTGGAAAGCCCTTGGCTGCGGGGGAGTCTAGCAAACCCTCGCCCGCGCGGCGACGAATGATCGGCCCGCAGGAGATTCTTCTAACGCAGGCGCAGCAGCCTCAATGCCTGCGTCATGCCGCCGGTGCTGACCCGGTAGAAGTAGACGCCGCTCGCGGCCCGCGCCCCGGCCTGCGTCCGCCCGTCCCAGGTGATCTCGTGCACTCCGGGATCGAGCGAGCCCTCGTGGAGCAGCGCGACCTGGCGGCCCGAGACGTCGAGCACCTCGAGGCTCACCGTCATCGGCCGGCTGAGCGAGAGCACGATGGCGGTCCGGTCCCGAAACGGATTCGGCCGGCTCCCCAGCAGGGTCATGCCGCCCGGAAAGACGGGATCGTCGATGCCGGAGTCGCAGCCTTGGACCCACGCGCCGATCAGCAATCCGTCGCAGGCTCCCGGCCCCTCAGGGTGGTTCCCAGGGGCGCAGGGAGACGCCTCGACGATGTGGAAATTGCCCTGGGCGGGATCGCAGAGTTGCGGATCGAGGCTGAAATTGCCCGTCCCTGCCCCACAGATCTGGTCGCCGCCGGCATTGCCGAAGACATCGCAGCAGGAGATCTCGGGCGGCGTGCCGGTCCCCATGCACCAGAGGCCCTGGCCGTCAGGGCTGGCGGCCATGATCGAGTGGGTCAGGCTGACCGGGAGCGGGAGGAAATCGGAGTACTCGATGCCGACGTTGCCGGCCAAGTAGCCGCCGCCGGCCGTCCAATTGCCATGGAAGGTACAGTGGGTGAGGTCGACTCCGGAGTAGTGCACGTAGAGGCCGCCGCCGTCGCTCCACGGGCCGGTCGTCCGGTTGCCCGCGACGACGCAGCCGCGGATCTGGGGGGTAGCCTGCCCGGCGATGTAGATCCCTCCCCCGCGGCTTTCGATGCCCGTGCAGACGTTGTCCGTGATGACGCAGTCGGCGATCACGGCGGAGGTCCCTTCGCCCATGAGCGCGATGCCGCCGCCGTCGCCGGAGCACTCGTTGCCGGAGATCTCGCAGTCGAGGATCGTCGGGGAGGCCGAATCGACCGCCAGGATCCCGCCACCCATCACGCCAACCGCGCCCGTCGTGCGGTTGCGCAGGATGCGGCAATGGGCGAGCGTCGCGCTGCCGCGCAGCATGACGCCTGCGGCGAAGGGCGCCTCGTTGTCGACGATGTCGCAGCGGACGACCGTCGGCTGGCAGCCCACCTCGACCTCCAAGCCACCGCCGTTCTTCGCGACGTTGAAGTGCATGAGGCAGTCGCGGATCGTCGGGTGCGAGGCCTCGATCATGGCGATCCCGCCGTCGTGGTTCTCCACGATCTCGCAGCGCTCGATCAACGGGGAGGACTGGCGGCAGAAGATGGCCCCGCCGTAGTTCTCGGCATAACCGCCCGTGATGGTCAGGTCCGAGATGTGGACGTCCTGGCACTGGTAGACGTGGATCCCGCGTCCGGAGTAAGCGGCATCGATCGTCGTCTGCCCCAAGCCGGCGCCGCGCAGCCGGATGCCGGACTTGAGGATGACGCAACACAGCGTGGCGTCCCCGGCCCCCGCGACGTGCGTCGGATCCGAGTAGATGCCCGCGGCGACCTGGATCTCATCGCCCGAAACGGCTGCGTCGACCGCCTGCTGGATGGTCGGGTAGTCGCCGGGAACCTGGATGATCGCGCCCTGGACGGATGTGGTCAGCAGACCGACAGCAATACCGATAGCTGCGAACCGGGTGAGGCCGCGCATGGTGCTCCTCCTGCCGATGGGGGGCAAATTCACTCCTGTACACACTTACTATACCACTTCGCGTCGCGCGAGGCAATCCGGATGGCCCGTCCCCGCAAGCGGTCCTTGCGGGCGCGCGCGCTTCTCGCCACGCCTCCGCTCCCGCGTCAAACGCAGCGCGAGCCGCTCTTCGGGCAGCCGCGCGCAGTTGAGCGTCGCGGCGAAGGGTGCGCATCGTGTATCATTAGTAATGCGGTTTTTGAATCCGGAATCTGGCCCTGATCGCCTCACGACATCGGAGGGAAAGCATGTACCGCGCAGCGTCTTCGCATCCGCGACTCCTCGCCTTCCTTGCCTGCGCGTTTGCCGTCATCGCGCATCCCGCCTGGGCATTCGCCGCCGAAGAGGGCGTGCCGCTCGCGTCCGTCGCGCTGGGCGAGGCCCGGACGCTCCCCTTGGCGTCGACTTCGGGCGACGCACCCGCGCTGCGCGTCGTCAAGGCCGAGGGCGACGAGCTTCTGCTCGAGTTCACTCTCCCCAGTCTCGAAGTGCAGCCGGTCGATGTCCAGGGTGAGACGTTCCATCTGCTCGGCATCGCGGACGGCGCGATGGAAGGCGAAGAGGGACAGCCGATGCTCCCGATCTTCTCGCGCCTGATCCAGATCCCGGATCGAGCGGGCGTGTCCTGGGAGGTGACCGCTCTCGAGACCAAGGAGTTCAACGGATACCGGCCCTTTCCCCAGCAGCCCGAGGGAGCGGAGCGCCTCGTCATCGACCGCGGCGCTTACGCCGGCGCGGGGACTCCCTCCGCGCCGTTCGTGCAAGTGGGTGAACCGGCCTTGGCGCGAGACCTGCGCGTGGTACCGATCGTCCTCTCCCCCGTCCGCTACGATCCCGCGCGCTCCGTGCTCGAGGTCGCGGAACGGGTGGCAATCCGCATCACCTTCGGGGGATCCGATCCGCGCAATGCACGGGTGGGGCCCGCCCTTCCGGTGCCGAAGAGCTTCGACCTCCTCTACCGCGACCTGGTCGTCAACTACGAGGCTCCGGCTCGCGAACGCGAAGCGACCGCAGGGGAATACCTGATCATCTGCCCGGACAACGCGGAGGTGATCGCGGCGCTCCAGCCGCTCGTCGATTGGCGCACGCGGCGCGGCTTCCAGGTCAGGGTGGCGACGACCAGCGAAACGGGAAGCACGCCCGAAGGCATCCAGGCGTGGCTGCGAACCGCGTACAGCTCGTGGGAGACGCCCCCCGAGTACGTGGCCCTCGTGGGAGACGTGGACGGCTCGATCGCCATTCCCGCCTGGACCTACGGCGGAGGGGAAACGGACCACCAGTACTCGCTCCTCGCCGGTGACGACATCCTGGCGGATGTTTTCCTCGGCCGCATCTCCGTCGACAGCCTGGATCGGCTGCGGCTGTACGTAACGAAGATCGTCGGCTATGAAAGCACTCCCTACATGACGGACACGAGCTGGTACAAGCGCGCCTGCCTGGTCGGCGATCCGAGCAGCTCCGGGTACTCCTGCGTCCAGATCATGCAGTGGATCAAGGAGCGCCTGCTCGGGCAGGGTTACGCCCAGGTCGATACGGTCTTCACCGCCCCCTGGGTGTCCCAGATGCAGACCGCCCTCAACCGCGGCGACACGGTCTTCGCCTACCGCGGCTACTACAACACGAGCGGCTTCAACACCGGCCACATCGCGACCCTGACCAACGGCTGGAAGATGCCCTTTGCCCCCACGCTGACCTGCGGCACGGGCTCCTTCGCCAGCGGCACGGCGATGTCCGAGGCTTGGATCCGCGCCGGGGTCGTGCCCGACCGGCCGACCGGCGCCGTCGCCAGCATGGGCATGTCGACGTTGAGCACGGTCACGAAGTACAACAACGCCCTCATGTTCGGCATCTGGCACGCGTTGCTCGTCGAGAACCAGTACCACTTCGGCCAGGCTTCCGTGCGGGGCAAATACGAGCTGTGGGTCAACTACGGCACGGGCGGCAGCGGGCCGAATCACATGCACTGGTGCAACCTGATGGGCGACCCGGCGGGCGAGATCTGGACGGACATCCCGCAGAGCGTCGCCGTTTCGCATCCCGCGAGCGTCCCGCGCGGAACGAGCTCCGTCACGGTGACGGTGACGAGCCTCGGCGCCCCCTGTGCCGGCGCTTATGTCTGCCTGTGGAAGGGCGAGGAGACCCACGTCGGCGGCGTGACCGACGACGCGGGGAACGTCGAGCTGGCCGTCAGCACGCCGACGGCCGGGACGCTGAAGCTGACGGTGACGAAGCACGATCACCATCCCTACCTGGCGGACATCACCGTGGCCGACGGCGCTGAATTCGTGGGCTACGCGGCCTACACGATCGACGATGACGCCCTCGGCGGCAGCGCAGGGAACGGCGACGGCCTGCCCAACCCGGCCGAGCACATCGAGCTGCCCGTGCAGGTGCGCAACTACGGCAGCACCACCGCGATCGGCGTCACCGGCACGCTCACGTGCGACGATCCGTACGTCACGCTCCTCGACGACGCGGAGACCTTCGGCGACGTGGCGGCCGGAGGCACGGCCTGGAGCGCGGACGACTTCGACATTCAGATCGATCCGGGCGTTCCCCAGGGCCACGCGATCCAACTCGGCCTGGACCTGCAGGCGGGCGCCTCCGCCTGGCATTCCCTGATCGAGATCTCGATCGTGGGCGCGGAGCTGCGCTACCGGTCGCTCACCACCTACAATGTGGGCGGCCAGTTCGACCCCGGCGAGACGGGCGAGCTGAGCGTCAAGGTGAACAACTACGGCACGGCGACGGCCCAGGCGATGACGGGCATCCTCATCTCGCGCAGCTCCTGGGTGACGGTCACCGATTCCGTCGGCACCTTCGGGAACGTGCCCGTCGACATGGGAGGCGAGAACAGCACCGATCGCTTCGGCATTCAGGCCAGCATGGCGTGCTATCCGGGCCACCCGGCGCCCATGCGGATCCGCCTCTCCTTCTCGGGCGGGGCGCAGGACACGGTCGACTTCGTCCTCCCGATCGGGACTGCGGCGACGGACGATCCGACCGGACCGGACAGCTACGGCTACTATGCGTTCGACAACACCGACGCCGGCTACCCGCTCGCTCCCACGTATGCCTGGGTGGAAATCGATCCCAACCACGGGGGTCCGGGAACGTCGGTCGGCCTGACCGACTTCGGCGGCTCGCAGGACGATTCGAGGACCGTGCAGCTGCCCTTCCCGTTCATCTACTACGGCCAGGCCTTTACCCAGGCGACCATCTGTTCGAACGGATGGATGAGCATGGGCTACACCTACGTGACCAACTGGAACAACTGGAGCATCCCCGGCGCCGGCGCGCCGCCCTATCTGATCGCGCCCATGTGGGACGACCTCTACCAGCAGGGCACCAACCAGGTCTACCAATGGTACGACAGCGCGAATCACCGCTACATCGTGCAGTGGAGCCGCATGACCGCGAACTTCGGCGGCGGGGACGAGAACTTCGAGGTGATCCTCTACGATCCCGCCTACTACCCGACCGACACCGGAGACGGCGAGATCGTGTTCCAGTACGACGTGTTCGAGAACACCGACACCTCAGAGAACTACTGCACGGTCGGCATCGAGGACGGCGATCAGACGACCGGCGTGCTCTACACCTACGCCAACCAGTACACCCCCGGCTCGCCGACGATCGTGAGCGGGCGCGCGATCAAGTTCGCGCCTTACTCCGACATCGCCTCGGGCGTGTTGATGGGCACGATCCGCAATGCGACCAACGGCGGCACGCCCCTCGCCCAGGCGGAGGTTCGCCTGCTCGAGAACGGACGCTTCATGCTGAGCGGGACGGACGGCGTCTACGGCGGGAGCATCAACGTCGGCACCTACACGGCGGTCGCCTCGCATCCGAGCTTCGAAGCGGACACGGTCGCGAACGTCGTCATCGCGGAAGGGCAAACGGCCGTCGTCGATTTCGCGCTGGAGGACATCCTGCCTCCGGTCTTCAGCGGCACGACGCAGCTCGGGAACACCGGCGACGCGTCCGGCCCCTACTCGGTGACGAGCACCGTGACGGAGTACTCCGACTTCACCGAGCTCACGCTCCACTACAAGCCCGGGGAGGGCGAGTGGGTGAGCGTGCCGCTGGCCCCGGCGGGCGGCAGCGACTACACGGCCGCGATCCCCGGCCAGGCATGGGGCACCCTGGTGCGGTACTACCTCTCCGGCGAAGACGTCGGCGGCAACGGTGCGACCGATCCCCCGAGCGCACCCGATCAGTTCTACATGTTCTGGGTGCTGCAGCCGATCTTCACCGACAACATGGAAGCCGGCGCCGGGAACTGGCTGCACTATGCGTTGAGCGAGACGTACCAGGACCAGTGGCATCTCTCGACGGCGCGCAATCACACTCCCGGCGGGACGGACGCCTGGAAATTCGGCGACCCCGGTGCGGGCGATTACGCCAATCTCTCCGGCGGCGCGCTCGAGTCCCAGGCGGTCTATCTGCCCGAGGGCGCGATCCTCACCTTCTGGCACTGGATCGAAGCGGAGATCAGCCAGGCCTACCAGGGCTACTGCTATGACGGCGGCCTGGTGGAGATGTCCGTGAACGGTGGGGACTGGACGCAGATCGCGCCGGTGGGTGGATATCCGTATCGCATTCGCCCGGGCGGCACGCCGGGACCATTCCCCGCGGAGACCCCGGTTCTCTCCGGAACGTTTGACTGGGCCGAGGTCCGCTTCGATCTCAGCGCGGTGACCGGGCAGGTACGCTTGCGCTTCGTGTTCGGGAGCGACGGGGCGGACGTGGGCGAGGGCTGGTACCTGGACGACTTGATGCTCTTCCCGACCGGTCCCGGCGCCTCGAGCGTGGACGGTAGCGAGGCGGCGCCGCTGCCGGTGCGTCTCGCCCTGCACCCGAGCGCGCCCAATCCCTTCCGCGGCGCGAGCGAGGGGACGGTGATCCGCTTCGATCTGCCCCGGGCCGGACACGTGCAGATCCAGATCATGGATGCGAGCGGTCGGTTGATCCGCCCGCTCTACGATGGGGCCTTGTCCGCGGGGCCGCACGGGCTCGTGTGGGACGGCCGCGACGGTCAAGCGCATCCGCTCGCGAGCGGGCACTACTTCTGTGTGCTCCGCTCAGGCAGCGAGCGCCAGGCGCGGGAGGTTCTCCTGGTCCGTTGAGGCATCCGGCCGTGCCGGCGGCCCGATCGTGATCTTCGTGAGGGCGGGGCATCGGTCCCGCCCTCGCCGTCCGCGCCGCGCTCCACGCCCTGGCTCTGCGCGCCGGCTCTGCGTCGGCAGGCTCTGCGTTCGCAGGCTCTGCGTTCGCAGGCTCTGCGCCACAGGCTCTGGACCCCGGCTTGCACAGCGCGCATGCGCCTGCTACGCTTTCGCCCGATTCATCCCCAAGGAGGAACCGATGGCCAAGAACGATGCCTTTTCCCGCCTGTGCGCGAGACTCGACCAGTGGACCGACGAGATGGTGGCCCTGCAACAGGAGCTGACACCCATCCAGGCCATGGCGCCCGAGAGCCAGGGCCAGGGCGAATGGGCGCGCGCGCGTTTGCTGCGCAAGAAGCTGGAGAGCTGGGGCCTGACGGACATCGTCGAGTACAACGCGCCGGATTCCCGCGTGCCGGAGGGAAGCCGTCCGAATCTCGTCGTGACTCTGCGCGGCGAGCGGTCGAGACCCACGGCCTGGGTGATGGCCCACATGGACGTCGTCCCGGCAGGAGATCTGAAGAAGTGGTCCACCGATCCCTGGCAGGCCGTGGTCAAGGAAGGCAAGGTCTTTGGACGCGGGACGGAGGACAACCAGCAAGGGCTCGTCTCCGCCATGTTCGCTCTGCGGGCGCTGAAGGCCGAAGGGGTGAAGCCGCCGCACGATGTGGGCGTGATTCTCGTGGCCGACGAGGAGACGGGTTCGCGCTTCGGCATCGATCACGTGCTCGAAGCCGCGCCGGACTTACTGAAGCAGGAAGACCTCGTCGTCGTCCCGGACGCGGGGAATCCCGAAGGGAGCATGCTCGAGGTCGCCGAGAAGTCGATCCTCTGGCTCGAGTTCCTCGTCCAGGGCAAGCAGGTGCACGGCTCGACGCCCGATCTGGGCATCAACGCACACCGGGCCGCGGCGCACCTCACGGTGAGACTGGACCAGGCGCTGAACGGAACGTTCACCGGGCGCGACGATGTGTTCGATCCGCCGCGCTCGACCTTCGAGCCGACGAGGCACGACGCCAACGTGCCCAACGTGAACACGATCCCCGGGGAAGAGCGCCTCTTCTTCGATTGCCGCGTGCTGCCGGACGTCCCGCTGGACAAGGTGAACGCGGTGATCTCGCGCGTCGTCGCCGAGGTGGAGCGGGAATTCAAGGTCAAGATCCAGACCTCTTCGCCGCAGACCGCTCCGGCGGCCCCGGCCACGAAGGTGGATGCGCCGGTGGTGCGCGCCCTGGGCAGAGCGATCAAGGCGGTGCGTGGCATCGAGGCCAAGCCCATCGGCATCGGCGGCGGAACCGTGGCCGCCCTCTTCCGCCACAAGGGCATCCCGGCCGTCGTCTGGTCCACCCTGCACGAGATGGCGCATCAGCCGGACGAGTTCTGCGTGATCGCGAACATGGTGGCGGACGCGAAGGTCTTCGCACACCTCTTCATCGACCGGGAGTGAGGCGAGGAAGACCCGCCCGTCCACGGCCAGCCAGGGCAGCGGCATCGGGACATCAGCGGCTCGATCCGGCGAGTCGCACAGCCCAAGGTAGAGGATGAAGCTCGCGCGTCTCACGTTTCCGTCCGCCCGATCGTCCACATGGCCTGCGCTCTCCTTCGCGGTGTCGGCCACTCTTCTCGGAGCCGCCGCGTGGCGTGTGTGGACCCGCCTCGGCCGGCCGGCGGCCGGGATCGACGACGCGGACATCACGCTCGTCTACGCGCGCAACCTGGCCGCCGGTCACGGCTTCGTCTACAACGTCGGCGGGGAGCGGGTCGAAGGAGCGTCGTCGCCCGTCTGGACCCTCTTCGCGGCCGCTGTCTCCCGCCTGACCGCGTCTCCCGAGCCGATCCTCGCCGGCGCCAGCGTGCTCGCGCTCTCGCTCGCATTGGTTCTCCTCATGCACGCGATGGCGCGTGCGTCCGTCGACGGGTTCGCGTCTGCTTCCCCGAAGGGCATCCGAGCGCCGGACGGCAGCCGGACGCATCCGCCGATTGAGAGCATATTCGCCGCAGCGACCGTTCTCCTCTGGACGCTCGCGTCACCGGAGTTCGTCGCCTGGACCTGCCTGAGCCTGATGGAGACCGGGATCTGGTGCGCAGCGCTCGTGGCTGCAGTCGCGATCCTGATCGGCTGGCTGGGAGGTCCCCGCGCGGATGCGAACCCTCCTCGCGCCCTCGCGCTCCTCGCCGTCGCGATCACGCTCCTCCGTCCGGAAGGAGCGCTCGTCTCGCTCCTCATCCTGGGCAGTGCCGCAGCCATGAAGGCAATCAGGCGGCAAACGGGCCGCGACCTGCTCTTTCGCCTCGGACCTGCGGCCGCGGCCGTGGTCGCGACAGCCGTAGTCAGCACGATCGTCCGGCTTCTGTACTTCGGTGTTCCTCTTCCCAACACCTTCTACGCGAAGATCGGAAACGAATTCGGGTACGAGCTCGAGCAGGGCTGGACCTACCTCAAGGACTTCTGCCGCGCGAATCCCGCAGCGCCCATCGCGATCCTGGCCGGCATTTCGATGAGCGCATTCTTCCTGGGACCACGAAGGGGCCAGGCCGCGCCGACGACGATGCTCGCTGGACCGGGAGAGCGGACGCTCTGGATCAGCCTTCTGCTCCTCGCCCTCCTCGCCGTCCCAATTCTCCTCGGAGGCGATCACTTCGGAGGGTTCCGGTTCTACCAGCCCGTCTGGCCCATCCTCGCGCTTCCGTTTGCCTTCGCGATCCAGGGAACACGTGCCCTGCGGTTCCCCCGTCCGATCGGCATTCTCCTCGCCGCGGTCATCGCGGCCGCTTCGGTCTTCCTGGCGCACGCGGGATCGGAGTCCACCTGGAAGCGCCCGGGGCGATTGCCGATTCGCCTCGAATTCGAGATCGCGGTCAAGGGGCGCGAAGTCGGCCGCGCGCTCGGCCGTCTCTTCTGCTCGGAGGATCTCCCGGCGGTCGGTGTGATCACTGCCGGCGGAGTGAAGCTCGTCTACCCGGGACCGGTCTACGACCTCATGGGCATGAACTGGACGCCGATGGCTCACGCCGGGCGGAATCGTCGCGGAGAACGAGGGCATGCGGCATTCGACGCGTCCGTGTTCTGGTCCGCGCCTCCGGACATCCTCGTCGCGAGCGTGCTCTACCAGGGCGCCCGCCCCATGACGCCGATGCAGCAATCGTTCGAGAACCAGGTGCTGGACGGCCTGCTATTCGACCCGGAGTTCGCGCAAGTCTACCGGTTCGGCCGGTTATCGCGTCCGGGCGGCAACGAGACGGAAGCGATCGTGGGCTATGTGCGGCGGGACTTCCTGGCCGCCCGGACAGGCCTGGAATTCACGTCGTGGCAGGCGGCGCGATGATCCTTCCCGCTCTCCGGTGCGGACGGGCGAGGGCTACGCGTACTTCAACACGATCCCCTGCAAGGTATCGGCGATGTCCTCGGCCCGGTCGGTCGCCTTCTCGAAGATGCCGTAGATCTCGCTCCACTTCATGCCGAGGATCAGCGTCTCGATCGTGTGCGGCCCGGAGCTGTACCTCTTGGCCAGGGTCCTGCGCAGGACCACGTCCGCCAGGTTCTCCAGCTCATGGACCTCTCGCGCGATGGCGAGGATCCCGCGCATCTTCTTGCGGTCGCGGAGCAAGTGTACCGACTCGTCCAGGACCTCCGCCTGCCGGAGGATGAGCTTGCCAAACTCCACGGCAGTCGGGGTGATGCGCTCGATGGAGTACGCCTCCAGCCGGACCGCGCCCGCCCAGGCGAAGTCCACGACGTCGTCGAGACGGCGGGCCAGGAAGGAGAGGTCTTCCCGGTCGAACGGGGTGATGAACGTCCGGTTCAACTCGTCGATCATCTTGTGCGTGATCTCGTCCCCTCTGTGCTCCAGGTCGTGAAGGCGTTCGAGCTTGGCGGGAACGTCGTTGTAGTCGCTCAGCAAGTCGTTCAGCGCCCGGGCCGCCGTCACCATGTTATCGGCACCCGTCTCGACGAGATCGTAGAAGCGCCGGTTCTCGGGCACGAGACTGAACCGCATGTGGGCACCTCCTCTAGTGCAATCCGACCAGGCGGAAGAGGAACACGGACAAGTATCCGAGAACCCCGCAGACGGGGAACGTGAGCAGCCATGCGCCGACGATCTCCCCCGCGACACCCCAGCGCACGGCGGAGAGCCGGCGGGTCGATCCGACGCCCATGATGGCGGTCGAGATCGTGTGGGTCGTCGAGAGGGGAATGCCAAAGCGGGAGGCGACCGCGATCACGGTCGCCGCCCCCGTCTCGGCCGCGAATCCGTGGACCGGCTCGAGCTTCGTCATCCGCGAACCGAGCGTATGGATGATGCGCCATCCCCCCACGGCCGTTCCGACCCCCATGGCGACGGCGCAGACGAGGATGACCGCCACGGGAACATGAAACGTCTGGAGAAGTCCTCCCGCATAGAGCGTGAGGGCAAACGCCCCCATGAACTTCTGCGCGTCGTTCGAGCCGTGCGAAAAGGCCATGAAGGCGGCGGAGAACACCTGAAGCCGCGAGAAGACCGCGTGCACCTTGCCCGCGGAGGAATTGCGGAAGAGATTGTAGGTCACCGCCATCAACAGCATCGCGGCGCCGAACCCGAGGAAGGTCGAGAAGACGAGCCCCAGACCGACCTTTTGCCAGCCTTCCGCCAGAAGGATCGAAGGGCCCTTCGCGGCCAGCCCGGCGCCGGTCAGCCCGGCGACGAGCGCATGGCTCTCACTGGTCGGAAGCCCGTGCTTCCAGGCGAGCATGCTCCAGAAAATGATCCCGACCATCGCCGCGCCCACCGTGGCGGGGGTCACGTAATCGGCCTGGATGATCCCCTTGCCGATCGTCATCGCAACCGCCGTCCCCGAGAGCGCGCCGACGATGTTCAGCGCGACCGCCATCACGATCGCAACTTGGGGCGAGAGCACGCGTGTCGAAACGACCGTCGCGATCGAATTGGGCGCGTCCGTCCACCCGTTGACGAACTCGGCCCACAGGATGAGCCCGAGGACGAAGACGATGCCGGGGGTCAGCGCATCCAACCTTCACTCCTGCCTGGGAATGGATCGTCCGGTGACGCTCCCCCTCTTGCCGGCGCAGATCGCGCGGCCCTTGGGAGTCAGCGGCGAATCATGCGAGACAACGGCGGGGCGGGACAATCGTTTTTTCGCCGCGCCCGGCCGGTGCCGGTGCGTTGCGCCAAACGCGGGCTGGGTTCGCAGAGCCGGCGGGTGGGCGCGGCTTACGGTCGATCGGCTCCCGGACCTGGACATCCCGGCTCAGGGTGCACCGTGACGTCCGCTCGCGGCGCGACGCGCTCGATCACGTTCTCGATCTCCTCCGTGAGCCGGTGGGCCTCCTCCAAGCTCTGCTTCCCATCGACCAGGACGTGAACGTCGACGAACACGTGCGCACCGGCGGAGCGCACCCGCACATGATGGCAATCGATCACCTCGGGCAGCGATTCCACCGCGCAGATGATCTCCTCCCGCAGACCCTTGGGTGCGGTATCGAGCAGCGGCCTCACCGCGCGCAGACCCAGCTGAGCGCTGATCCAGACGACGATGCCCGCGACGCCGACGGCGGCCAGCGAATCCGCCTTGTGCAGGAAGGCCAACCCCGGCACGCGATCGGCCACCAGAACGCAGCCCAGGCCGAGAATCACGACGGCCGAGCTCCAAACGTCCGTGCGGAAATGCAGGGCGTCCGCCTCGAGCGCCTGGCTGTCGTACTTGCGCGCGGTCCGGTAGAGGAGCCGCGAACGGCTGACGTCGACCACGATCGAGATGAACATGACCACGAAAGCCCAGACCGTCGCCTCGACGTGCACTGGGCGGAAGAAGAGGCGTTGGATGGCCTCGTGGATGATCCAGACGCAGGTGGCCAACAGAAGCAGGGTCTCGAAGAGGGCCGACAGATTCTCCACCTTGCCGTGTCCATAAAGGTGCTCCTCGTCCGCCGGCCTGCCCGAAACTCGAACGGCCATCCAGGTGATGATGGCGGCCACGAGATCGAGCCCCGAATGCGAGGCTTCGGCCAGAATGCCCAGGCTGCCGGTGAGAAGCCCGACGACCAGCTTCATCCCGGTCAGCCCGACGGCCGCGAGAACGGAACTCGAAGCGGCCCGGCTCTTCTCGCGCTGGGCGCTCTTCCCGCCTTGTGCCCCTTGGCTGTCGAGGCGTTCGTCCACGATCACCCACCCGTGACCGCGCTCCAGGCGCGAGAGTCCAGACAAAAAAGGCCGTGGGACGGATGGTCCCACGGGCCTTTCGACTCCGCTGCCCCGCTTGGGCCCGGCCGCGTCCGCTCCGCAGCAAACCGCCTGCTCCTGCCGCCATTAAGCCGATGAGGGCCGGCCGTGTCAAACGCCGTCTGCCAGCCGGCACTCGCTGCCCTCCGGGTCAGGCGCGAATCATGGCGCCCGAACGGCCACCTGCCGGCCGGACCTTCGCGCCGCACTTCCCGGCCAGGCGCCCCGCGGCGAAAGTCCCCTCGTCTTGACGGCCGCTCGCGGGCAAATTATGCTGGCCAGTTCATATATGTCCCATATGTCATCAATCACCGAATGGAGGTCCCCATGCGCAGGATGATGCGCTTCGCCCTGCTCCTCGTCTGCATCGGCTGCATCAGCGGAATGGGCTGGCTCGCGGCCGGCTGCAGCGACGACGACCCCTCCCGGCCG
>Ga0316622_100000182_pt1 | contig 32601 bp, 32 predicted proteins | sample OWC_Aug_OW2_C1_D_FD_207646 | JGI IMG/M metagenome (GOLD analysis project Ga0316622, IMG submission 207646) | Wetland soil microbial communities from Old Woman Creek delta, Ohio, United States - OWC_Aug_OW2_C1_D5_C | ecosystem: Environmental > Terrestrial > Soil > Wetlands | place: USA: Ohio... | reverse complement strand
TCTTTCCCGCGACGTGGATGAGGAAGGCGGAGCGCGCTCTAAAGGGGAAGGCTCATGCTGAGACGCCTTCCGGCGAGGAATGACGCGCAGCAGATGAGCAGGTTACTGCCCACAATAGATGTCCCCTTGGCCTTGGCGGGGGCCCTGATCAACTTCGTTTTCGCCATTCTTGTGGCGGCACGCACCGCTCTCACCCCCGTGTACCTCACCTTTTTGCTGACCTGCATTGCGGCAATGACCTGGACCTTCGGCGACTTCATGATCTATGCCACCGGCAACCGGTTTTGGTTCTACTTCTCCCTCATCGGGACGGGAATGGCCCCGGCGTTCATGTTCCACTTTGTGTGTTCACTGGTGGATCCCGGAAAACACGTGTTCTGGTTGCGGTCGGTCTATGCGGTGGCAGCCGTGCTTGCCCTCTCGTCAGCAGCTGTTGCACTGCATCCTTCGATTCGGGGGTTTGTCGACGGTCCTCAGTGGAATATAGTGTATCTCGCGTTCTTCGTCCCCTATTTTCTTGCCGGCATCAGCATGCTGATTCAGGCAATAGGACGATCAGAGTCCGCCGACGAAAGGAACCGGCTGCGATACATCCTCATGGCCATTATCATTGCCGTCCTCACGGGGATAACCGATCTTGTGCAGATCCTCGGGGTGCCTTTCCTGCCGCTGGGGCATGCCGGCTGTGTCGTCTACTCCTCCGTTCTCGCGATCGGGGTGTATAAGCACCGGAGGGCGTACGATGTGGTGACAGAGATGAAGGCAAAGGTTCAAGCCCTCAGGGAGATGGCCGCCGGCATTGCCCACGAAATCCGCAACCCCCTGGGTTCGATCAAAGGCGCGGCAATCCTTCTTGCGGGCGAATTGAAGGGGTCCGGGAAGTCCGAGGCTCATGAGTACGCACAGATCATCATTGAAGAATCAGAGCGTTTGAACAATATACTTGTCAACTTCCAGCACTTCACGAAACCCGTCAAGCTCCAGAAGGAACCGCTCTCGATAAACCGGGTGATTGAAAAGACGATACGGCTAGCCGAAGTTGAGAGGGGCAATATAAAGATGCGGCTGGATTTGTCAGAAGACCTGCCCATGGTTTCGGCAGATGGTTCCGCACTGAAACAGGTCTTTCTGAACCTGATCAGAAACGCCGCAGAAGCCTGTGACGACGATGGCGAGCTGGTGATAAGTAGCGAGTACCATCATCCCGGGGTACGCATCAGGTTTACCGACAATGGCCGGGGAATCCCACAGGACCTGATCGGGCATATCTTTGAGCCCTTTTTCACCACCAAAACGCGGGGGATGGGTGTGGGGCTGGCGATCAGCAGAAGTATTGTACAGGCCCACGGCGGAGATATAGAAGCACGAAACATGGTCCCCCGCGGCACTGAGTTTTCGATCACCCTGCCTGCGTAGGACTTGACAGAGTGCCTTGTCCCTGTGTGAAGAAGTCGTTGTTTTGTGATATCCTTCGGCTATTCTTCCGTGCCCCAGCGGGCAAAGGTTGAGACGCGATGGCTCTCGTTCTGGTTGTGGATGATGATGTCTCCCTCGGGAAGGTGCTGAAAGGGCTCCTTGAGCGGGCAGGGCTGAAGGTCCTTCTCTCCTGTGATGTTGACAGTGCGCTTACCTATGTAGAGACGCAGGACCTGGACCTGGTTATCACCGACCTCAAGATGCCCGGGAAGAGCGGAATGGACCTGCTCACACTAAGCCGCCAGCGGAGACCAGCCCTGCCGGTGATCATGCTGAGCGCCTACGGTAACATCGAAGCGGCCGTGGCGGCCATGAGACGAGGGGCCTACGACTTCATAACGAAACCCTTTGACGAAAAGGAACTGCTGAACGTTATCACGAAGGCCCTTGCCGAATCCCGCACGAACAGGGAGCTGATCTCCGCCTACTTCGACGAAGCGGAGCCGTCCCTGCCCGATATCATCGGCAGGACGGCGGCCATCGAACAGGTTCTCTCGACCGTTCGGAAGATCGGTCCCACTGATTCCACAGTGCTCATTACCGGCGAAACAGGGGTCGGGAAAGAGCTTATCGCACGGGCACTGCACCTGACGAGCCGCCGGAGAGACAAACCTTTCGTCAAGATCAACTGCGCGGCTATACCCGAGACGCTTCTGGAAAGCGAGTTGTTCGGTCACGAGAAGGGGGCTTTCACAGGAGCCGTGGTGAACAAGCCGGGTCGGTTCGAGATCGCCCACGAGGGGACAGTCTTTCTGGACGAGATGGGAGAGATTCCCCTGCATCTCCAGTCCAAGCTGCTGAACGTGCTGCAGGACAGGTCCTTCGAGCGGGTGGGGGGGATCAAGACCATCAGAGTCGATATTCGGATCATTGCTGCGACGAACAGGGACCTCCGGGCTGCTGTCCAGGCAGGAACTTTCCGGTCAGACCTCTACTATCGGCTGAACGTGGTGCCGATCCACATCCCTCCCTTACGGGAGAGAAAGGATGACATACCAGGGCTTATTGATTACCTTCATCGCAAGTTTGCGGCCAGGCACGGAAAGACCGCACGCCATATCCCGGTCGAGGTGAAAGCAGCCTTCCTGAACTACGACTGGCCGGGCAATGTCCGGGAGTTGGAGAACGTGTTGGAAAGAATGGTGCTCCTCTCGGAGAAGGAGTCCCTGACTCTTGAGGACGTGCCGCCGGAGATCCGTGGCGTCGGGCCTGATAATTCGACAGCCACCCTTAGAGAGAAGATGGACGGTCTTCTCCACGTGACCGAGAAGCAGATGATCGTCGAGGCGTTGAACAAAACGGGTCAGAACCGCACCAGGGCGGCCGAGCTGCTGGGCATCAGCCGCCGGGCACTGATCAACAAGATAAGGGAGTACGGTCTTTAACCTCTGTGCTGGGGTCATCCATTGCTCCCTGCCCTATGTTCCCGGAAAGGGACGCAGTCTTTGATATAATAGGCCAATAGGTGTCCAGTCGTAGATGGGAGGGAGATCCTTATGAAATTCACCCGAATAACGATCGAGCCCGAAGGAATGGGGGGGGTACCCTGCATCAGGGGATTGAGGATACCCGTGGCAACAGTTGTCGGCATGATCGCCAACGGGATGAGCGAAAAAGAGATCCTCGACGCGTATCCGGATCTTGAAACGGACGACATTCGCGAGGCGCTGCGCTATGCTGCTGAGGCAGTGAAAGAGCGACAGATTCCCCTCGTGAATGCATGAAGTTCTTGGTCGACAACGCCCTCTCGCCTCTGATAGCGAGAGGTCTGCGGGAAGCCGGTTTCGAAGCCGTTCATGTAAGGGACATCGGCATACATTCCGCATCTGACCAGGTCATTTTCGAGTATGCCAGGGGGGCAGACCTGACGATCGTGACGGCAGACACCGACTTCGGCATGCTGCTTGCGCTTTGGCGATATCCCACGCCGTCCGTCATTATCTTCAGGACTTCCGACAAGCATCCCAAGGCCCAGCTTGCTTTGTTGCTCAATCAGGTATCGGCACTAACAGATGCTCTTTCAGCGGGCAGTGTCGTGGTTTTCGAGGATACGAGGATTAGGGTCAGGGCTCTTCCGATTGCCTGAAGGGGGAGATGGTGCAGGACCGTTTTGTTTTGACTCGCCAGCAGGCGTTGTTGACATGGCAAAGCGAAAGCAGGCATAAGGGCAAGAAAGAGCCCAAATGCATAAAAGCAAGCCTGACCCCTCCGCCTCCTTCTCGTATGAGTAGAGACTGTTGCTCTTTTGGCTGCTGAGGACATAGCCATTGTAGAAGTTCACGTTCCACGCAGAGCTCGGATTGCTTGCGTAGGGAGTAGACGACCAGTAGTAGGACGCCTGCGTATTGGGGAAATAGGTGGTCTCGATGGTCGGCCCTGGACCGGGGATCCCGTAGTTGACGATACCCATCAGCTCTTTCTCCGAGGGAAGCCTCCAGTCGGCATGGCCCCCGAGTGAAAGGCTGCCGCAGACACTTTGCGACATCGGGTTATCGGTCGTATCGTATGTTCCCGAGGCCTGGTACCAGTTGTACACATCTCCGTCATCCTGCTTCTGCCACATGAGGCCGGTATTGTTGTCCGTCACCGTGCCGTTGCTCTTGTCAGTGTAGCTCATGGGGTTGATGCTGTAACTGCCGTCCTGAGCAAGCCAGCCCCCCGGAGCAGGGCAATTTATGACGATATAGTCACCGTAGCACGTCATCTGGCCGGTGTCGGGCAGTTTGAAGGCACTTGCTGTCACGCAGCTGCCGAGCACCAGCAGAAAGACACAGAATATGGCTGCGAGTGTTGAGCTCTTCATTTCCAGCCTCCTTTCAGAATCGGCGTCAGACGACAGGAACGTTCCAAATGTTAACAAGAGGGCTGAACATGACAAAGACTCTTAACCCTTCGGCAACTCGAGGTTACCGTGCCAATCACGAACCGCTCCCCTCCCTGTTATCGGTACAGGACGGTTGATGCTGGCTTGCCTCTTTTTAGTCTGGCTGCTAGACTTATATCACAAGTCGGTAGAGTAGACACTCCACATGCGCCCCGGGGGAGGGCCTCACGCCCTCCCGCCGGAGCCTGCATGCTTGACGACCGCATGATCTAGGTTCTCATCACCTCACCGAATCGCGATTTCTCATTGCTTGACGGTGATGTTCCACGTGTTCTGATAGATGATACCGAAGCATGGCCAGCCTGGGCAGAAGGCATCGATGACGTACGTCTCATTGAGTGTGAGCGTGTGAGTGCCCGGCGTGAGAGGGGCCACCACGATGGTAACGCCCTGAAAGTAAATGGCGGCGACCGAGCCATACGACGAGGTCTCGGCGTAGAAAGCTGGTGGGTCAATCTGCCCTTCTACGTAGTAGTCCCAGAAGTTTGTGACAATCGGTTTACCGTCCAGGTTAACCTCCGCCGTTACCTTGAACTGGCCCTCATCGAGTCGGGAATCATCGGGGACAGCCGGGTAACCCTCATACCTCTCCAACACCCAAGCGAACAACGGCAGAACGAAGGGCGTTCCCGGCTTGAGGGTTACATCGATTGAGCCCGTCAAAATTAGTGGGTCCTCCGGAGTGTAACTCCCACCCGTCACTTCGCCGACAGGAATCGGCATCAAGGCTACCCTTCCGACATAGGACGGCACCTGTGCCGACGGGTTCCCAGGAGTCCAGTCAGTGTAAGTCCAGCGCCAATAAATCTCGCTCCACTCGGCAAGGCTCTCCCCGTAGGCGTAACTCTGCGGCGGTAGGACCTTCGAAGGCCCGGCAGCAGCGCCAGTGACATACACCAAGCACAGCATTACAGCGGCGAGGACAATTATTCTCAGAATTCCCTTTTTCATGACCTTCCTCCTCCTTTGGTAGAGCGACATCTGTCACGACATTTGGATCAGCCTATAATTCCCACTGCTCCATCCTGACGCGTATCAGTCTCACCCCCTTTCTGATGAACCAGCACTCATTTGTACCCAAGCAATACTATCCTGAAATCAGGCTCCGTACAATCGGATGAAGACTGTAGATTTGTACTGCCTTGTTTGTAGGGTCTTAAAGGTACAAGGCAAGGCAGGTCGAAAGCCCTGACGGGACTGCCGACCCTTTGATGTTGTGCTAAGGGAGGTGTCGTGTTACGGGGTGAGCCCAGCGGCCACGGCGAATCTCACGAGGTCGGCGAGGCGGTGAATGTCGAGTTTCTGCATCATCCTGCTGCGGTGGGTCTCAACGGTCTTTTCGCTGATCTGGAGCTTCCCGGCGATCGCACGGTTGGTATGCCCGCCAACGATCAGCCGGAGGATCTCCCGCTCGCGTCCGGTGATCCTCTTGAGAAGTATCTCTCTCTGCAGGGCCCTTCTCCCGGCGACCTTGGGCGAGGGCGGCTTGTCCTCATTTGCCACGTTCAGGCAGACCGAGACATGCCGCACGCCTCCCACTTCAATGTAGGCGGCTGTCGCTGAGACAGGCACGCTCCTGCCGCTTCCGTGGTGTGCGTGGAGGCTGCCGGCTGAAAAGTCCCGCTCTTTGCCGCAGGATCGCAGGAGTGCACCGGCACGTTCCCGTCCCTCGGGCGAGAACAGTTCCGCGAAATGCCTGCCCACGATCTCACTCTTCGCCAGGCCGAGGACCCGACAGACGCCCTCGTTTACCTCGACTACGATCCCCGAATCGTGATCCACGAGCATCATCGGTGCGCGGGCGGTAGCGAAAACCCTCCGGTACTTGTCCTCGGAGGCCCTGAGTTCCTCTATCCCTTCCTTGAGAGCAGTGACATCAGTGATAGCGACGTAAACTCTCGACCAGGTGTCCTGAAAGCCGGGATCGACAGTCACCTGGAGGAGGATGTCTATGCGGTCCCCGTTGAGCGTCAGGTTGGTTGCCTCGCTGCGGAACAGGGGCTTGCCCTTCCAGAAGGCGATGAGCTCTTCCTTGAAAACGTCATAGGACTCTTTGCCGAAGATCACGCTCAGTCCCTCGTGAAACTCCTCAGTCCCCCGAGCCCCGAAGAGACGGAGGGTCGCCTCATTCACCCTCACGACTTTCACCTTGCGGGCCAGCGCGAGGACCTCCTCCGGGTACTTTCTGAAATATCCCCTCAGGTCTTCCACGCCGTTCCTCTTCAGGCTATCCAGACGACGCTTGATGTCGGAGAAGTCCTCCACCCAGAGAGAAACAGGGGCATGCTCGAAGTGCTCCGAATACCGCCCTTCCTGAAGGCGGGCCTCGTGGTGGGTATCCGGGGGCTCGGCCAGGCCGCTTCCTGGCACGAGGGCAGGCGTCTGCGCCCGAGGCAAGGGGTCGTCAGAGGGTGTCTTTCGGGATTTCCTCACGGTATAGTTTCCCTCCCCACGCCTCCGGATTGTCAGAAGGGCGTATTCGAAGCTACCACAAACTGCGGCTGTTGTCCACTCCCCCCCACCTGCTGCACAGATCAGAACCATGCAGTCTGAGTTTCCGGGATGGACCCATCACCTCCCGGATTCAGTCAATGGGGGAGTGTTTGAACGCTGAATAGCAGGGTCTCCGTCGTGCACGCGGGTTCACACCTCAAGGCTCTGTTCGCGAAGCGCGATTCACACTTCACTGAGCAGCCCGGGCGGTGCCGCTCCAAATTTCCAGGTAATTCAGCACGGTAACGTGTCGCGACGTCTCTGGGTCCTTCTGGCAGGGCCTTTGCTCTTTGGAAAGTGAGGAGAGGACAGCGAGGGCAGGAGGGGGAATATGTTCGGGACGCTCAACATAAGGCTCTTTGGGGAGGCCCTGAGCCTCTGCAGAAGCAGCGGCGTCTATCAGCGTCTCTCGATGCAGGAACGTCACGAGGCTGTTCTCTATTGTTACGACTTGCTGGTCTCCGGGTGCCGGTGACCGACCCGAAAAGGAGGTGAGTCGATAGTCAGTCTGGAGATGACGAGATGCAGTGACAACTGCCCTCATCGCAGGGTAGATCTGAAACAACCTCAAGTCAAGGAGGGTAAGGAAATGAAGACAAGGGCGGTGGCAGTCTGTATAGTTCTGGCAGCGTTGCTCGCTTTTTCGACGGAGGCGTTCTCATGGGGCAATGCCACGCATGTGTACATCAACGACAATCTGGACGGGAAAGGCTCAATTTGCGACGCCAATGAGATCTACGGAGGCCTCGGTCCGGACATCTTCAATTTTATGTTTCAAGACCCCGTTCTGCTCCAGTACCTCACCGCGCTGACCCACGGGCATGCGACGGAGGTGTGGAACGCAGCGCGCACAAAGAGAGAAAAGGCTCTTGCCTTCGGGTTTGTGAGCCACAATGAGGTGTGGGGCGCTGACAGGACGGCCCACAGGGCGGGCATTACCTACGGGGTCACCGACGGATACGTCATCGCGAAAGCCAATGAACTGCTCACATTAGCGCCCCTGCCTCCGGAACTGGGAATTCCTGAAGGAGCAGCTGCCGAGATCTATCACAACGTCGTGGAGATCGCAGTGGATATCCTGATCAAGGAGCACCTTGATCAACAGGTGGGGCAGAAGATGGCTTCCGCGGCGCTTGCGCGCAGTTCCGAGTTCCCTCATCTCCTCGTGAGAGCATACGGTGAGGCAATAGCCGGGACAACGGGCCTGAGCAACGGCGAGGCGGTGAGGTTTATCAGAGCGTCGGAACGGGAACTGAGGAATACAACTGTCCTCTATGGCCAGGCGCTTATGCAGGACACCGCAACAGCGGTGAACCTCCTGTCCGAGCAGATGGTTGACCTTGCCGAAGCCTTTCTGGGGCAGCCTTTGCCGGTGGAGAGGGAGGCGGCAGAGGCTCTCGTAGCGGATCTCGTGTATGTGGCCATGTGGCTCTCTGCAGACGATTTTGCCGGGGAGATCACCGCAACCATAACGTTTGTCGGCGACCAGTTGAGCCGGCGAGGGTTTATCTACTGATCAGGAGGCATGCCCCTCTCAGGTGAGAGGGGCATGAAAGAATCATATGACAGCAATGGGATTGACAGCAGGGAGGTATGGTACGGCCGGGAAGTGCGGTGTGTGGTTTCTGGTTCTCGCTTTTTTGAGCTTCGTTACCTTGCCGGATCGCGCGGGCGCCGAAACAGTTCCTGTTACGCCCGACGAACCGGCGCCGGCCGGTATCGAGTTTTCTCTGCCCGAGGGTAACGGTTTCATACGTTATGCTGAGGAAAGTGTTTGTGCCGTTGAGCCGTTGCAGTTGGCTCAGGCAGGCAGCCCTCACGACGCGGTCAGCGAGGAATCAGGCGGTACACGGACAGAAGAGCCGGCAACCACAACGGAGGATGTGAAGAAGGGTGGGAATCTGTCCACGGGCGCCAAAATCGCCATCGTTCTCGTAGTCGTGGCTCTCGTGGCGCTGGCAGTGGCTGCGGGCGGTTGGGGTGGTGGTTTCGGGTTCTCCGGGCTCAACCTCAACTTCGGGAAATGAAGCTTACGGCGACTTACCGCCGGCTGCCCTCGTGGTCCTCCCTCATGCGGGATCGCTGATGGCAAGGAAGCGAGGGTGGACTTCCTTCGCTGAAGGTTCGTCACGGCGGAATCGCTTGTCCCCCGCGGGTACGACAGTCTGCGCTTAGTTGTAGGCGAGAACCTGCCGGTGGGAATGACCGACTTCGGAGAGGAGTGTATAGCCGTCGATGGAGGTGAGCAGTTTCCGCAGGAATCGGATGTTCGCGGTGTGACCGGCCTTCTCGAGGATGATGTGCCCTTCGATGGGAAATCCGAGCAGCGCGAGGTCACCGACGGCATCGAGTATCTTGTGGCGCACGAACTCGTCGCCGTACCGAAGTCCGGTGTTGTTGAGTATGCCGTCATCGCCAATTATCACGGCGTTGTCGAGGGACCCTCCCCGGGCCAGACCGTTGGCCCTGAGCGTCTCGACGTCCCTGAGGAACCCGAAGGTCCGGGCAGGGGCAATGTCACTGACAAAGGTCTTCTCATCAAGGTCTATGGTGAGCTCCTGCTCACCGAGCAGTTGATGGTTAAAGTGGATGTAGTAGGTGATGCGCCTTCCCTCAAAGGGGACGCCGATGATCCGTGCGTGGGCGTCGGCGTACTCGACGGGCTGGGTGATTCTCATGATCGGCATTTCCTTGCCCTGTTTCGAAATGCCGGCATCCAAAACCATGTCGACGAGGTTTGAAGAACTTCCGTCGAGGATCGGAATCTCCGGCCCGTGAACTTCCACAAAGAGGTTGTTGATCCCGAGTCCCGAGACGGTGGCGAGAAGGTGTTCCACAGTGCGTATCTTCACGCCGCCGAAACCGATGGTGGTCGCAAAGGCGGTGTCGGTCACGGACGTGATATTCGCCCTGATAATGGCGCCCCGATCCATTCGGCAGAAAACGATGCCCGTATCCCGGGGGGCAGGCTTGAGTCTGACGGTTGAATACCTGCCGGTGTGCAGGCCAATCCCCTGAAAGACTACTTCCCGTCTGATGGTTCTCTGGAGTCTCATTCGGATTATCCCTTGAAAGCAATACTTATGCCAGAAGGTCGCTGCTGCATTACAATCAGTTGTGATCCGGGAAGTGTTGTTTTATTTCGAGATTGTGTAAGATTTGCCACACCATCTGATGATGTCGGCGACCATGGCTGGTATTGTCGCTTCCTCTGGCAGGATCTCGACTTTCAGTCCCTTCTTCTCGATCGCCCGTGTGGTGACCGGGCCGATTGCAGCGATCCTGGCGGCTCTCAGCAGGTCGATTGCCTTGTCTCCGACCATCGAGACGAAGTTGTTGAAAGTGGCCGCACTGGTAAAGGTGGCGATTGAAATCCTGCCCTCCTCCAGAAATCGTCTGAGCCTCTTTCCATGCTTCTCAGGCTTGAGGGTCCGGTAGGCGACGGGGGTGTCGATGACGCCGCCGAGTTCCCGTACCCGCTCGGGGAAGACCTCGCGGGCAAGCTCTGCCCGGGGCAGAAGAATCCGCACACCGGTCAGATCTCCTCCGCCGGAGGCTCCCGGATTCGCTCCGGAGAAGGTGTGAACGAGCCCCTCGGCGTTGAACTCTTCAGGAATGAGGTCCACCTTGATGCCGGAGGACCTCACCGCCTCTGCGGTTCGTGTCCCGATGGCACATATCTTAAGGCCTCGGAGGTCCCGGATGTCTCTGTCCAGCTCGAGGAACCTCCTGATGAAATGGCGCCAGCCGTTTGCGCTTGTCAGCACCAGCCAGTGGTACTGCCCGATACTCCTGATGGATGAGTCCAGTCCGTCGAGGTTCTCGGGAGGGGCGATCTCGATGGTGGGGAACTCGAAGATTTCAGCGCCCAGGTCCTCAAGGGGCTCGTAGTCCTTCGTGTACTGCCTTGTGATGAGGACGCGGTGGCCGAAGAGAGGTTTCTTTTCATACCACATCAGGGTCTCGCGGAGCTTGACTACCTCGCCGACGACCAGAACGGCCGGGGGACGTATCCCTTCTTCCCGTATGAGGTCGGCAATACCGCTGAGCTCACTCACGACGGTCTTCTGATCCGGTCTCGTGCCCCAGCGCACCACGGCGGCAGGGGTGTCGGCGGGCATGCCGTGGTCCATGAGTTTTGCCGTGATAGCCCGAAGGTTCCTGACGGCCATGAGAAAGATCAGGGTCTCGTGTTGCCTCGCGCATTGAGCCCAATCAACGGAGCTCTCCGACTTTGTGAGGGCTTCGTTTCCGGTGATGACCGAAAAGGACGACGAGTAGTCCCGGTGGGTGAGGGGTATGCCGGCATAGGCAGGGGCCGCCACTGACGAGCTGACGCCGGGAACAATTTCGAAGCTGATCCCCCTGGCTGCAAGCACCTCGGCCTCTTCACCTCCCCTGCCGAACACGAAAGGGTCGCCGCCCTTCAGCCGGCAGACGATCTTTCCTGCCTCAGCGCATCTGAGGATCGCTTCGTTGATCTCATCCTGGGTCATCTCGTGATGACCGCCCCGCTTGCCGGCATAGATGAACTCGGCATCGTGGCTGATGTAATTCAGGATCTGGGCATTGATGTGAAAGTCGTAGACGACGACCTCAGCCTTCTGGAGGCACCTGAGGCCCTTTACCGTCAGAAGCCCGATATCGCCGGGTCCGGCCCCGATCAGGTAGACTTTCCCTTTGCTCATCAGGTACGAGCCGTTCTAGCTCGCCGCCTCTCCGTCGACCGGCGGCAGCATGGTTCCGTACACTTCGCGCAGTATATCACCGGCGCCCCTGGCAAGCACCTCCTCGGCGAGTTTCACCCCGAGTCCGGCTGCCTCTTCACGCGGACCTGAGATGGTCCCCCGTATTATCCTGTCGCCCGTCACACTGCCGACAAGGCCGTTCATGACGATCTTTGCACCTTCGAGCCGGGCGTGAGCCGCAATCGGAACCTGACAGCCGCCTTCAAGCCTTGCGAGGAAGGCACGCTCGGCAGTGACGCAGATGGTGGTCTCGGGATGGTCGAGGGGAGCGAGCAGCCCGTTTATGAAGCGGTCGTCGCGACGGCACTCGATGCCGACAGCCCCTTGCCCGATGGCCGGCAGGCTGATGGAAGGATCGAGTATCTCGGTTATGCGTGATGCCCATCCCAGCCGCTTCACGCCGGCTGCGGCGAGTATGATGACGTCGAACTGGCCCTCATCGAGTTTCCGGAGCCTCGTGTCCAGGTTCCCCCTCAGCTGCGCGATCCTCAGGTCCGGCCTCAGGCTCAGCAGTTGACAGGAACGACGGAGGCTGCTCGTGCCGACTGTCGCTCTCTGCGGCAGTTCCTTGAAGCTCCGAATGGCGGTGCCTTCCTGCCTTTCCTGTGTGATGAGGGCGTCTCTCGGGTCCTCCCGCCGGCAGATCACGGCAAGGTGGAGGTTCTCGGGGAATCCCGTGGGGACGTCCTTCATGCTGTGGACGGCGAGGTCGACTTCTCCTCTGACCAGGGCCTCTTCGATCTCTTTCACGAAGAGACCCTTTCCGCCCACCTTCGCCAGGGGTACATCGAGTATCTTGTCGCCGGTGGTCTTGATCTTTTCAAGCTCTACCACAAGGTCCGGATAGAGCCCGAGGAGCTGGCTTTTCACCCACTCGGCCTGCCAGAGGGCGAGCTTGCTTCCCCGCGTACCTATCACTATTCGCTTTCTCTCAGTCATGGATATCCTGCTTCCGTTTGTAGTGTATGATGGGCGCTACTTCTCGTCGCCGTTTAGACCATAGAGCCTTTTAATGGCCGCCGCCAGGGTGCCGCGGTCGTCGGAGTCCTCCTTGAGGGCGGCTGTCGGGGGATGGATGAGCTTGTTGACGATGACCGTGGTCAGGTACTCGACGGCCTTGAGCTGACGCTCGTCGAGTTCGGGAAACCTCTCCGTGAACCTGCGGAACTCCTCGAGCCGGATCCCCTCGGCCCGCTGCCGCAGTGCGATGATGGTGGGGACCGAGTCCAGAGAACCCAGCCACCTGACGAACTTCTCGACCTCCTCATCGACGATAGTTTCGGCTTTCTCCGCCTCTTTTCTCCGTTCCAGGATGTTGGTGTCGACCACCTGCTGCAGGTCGTCGATATTGTAGAGGTAGACGTTGTCGATCCTGTTGATGTCAGGGTCGATGTTCCTCGGCACGGCGATATCGATGATGAAGACGGGCCGGTGCCGCCGCTGTTTCATCACGCGGTTCATCTGGTCCCTGGTCAGCACGTAGTCCGGTGCGCCCGTGGAACAGATGAGTATGTCAATCTGACTGAGTTCGTCGACGAAGTCCTCGAACCGCACCGGCCTGCCGCAGAATTCCTTGGCGAGCTCGCAGCCCCGCTCATAAGTCCGGTTTGCAACCCGCACGTCGGTGACGCCGTTGTTGACCAGATGCCGGGCCGCAAGCTCCGCCATGTCTCCCGCACCCAGGAGCATGAAGCACTTTCCGGCAAGTTCGGTGAAGATCTTTTTCGCGAGCTCAACGGCTGCGAAGCTGATCGAGACCGCGTTTTCGGCAATCCTCGTTTCCGTCCTCACCCGCTTTGCCGTGGAGATCGCCTTCTTCATCAGTTTGTTGAGGAGCACCCCCGTGGTCTTCTTGGTCAAGGCGAAATCGAAGGCGTCCTTGATCTGGCCCAGTATCTGCGGTTCACCGAGCACCATCGAGTCGAGACTCGAGGCGACCCTGAAGACATGCCGCACGGCGGCGGTGCCGGTGTGAAGGTAGAGCGACTTCTCAAAGGATGTCCGAGGCAGGCTGTGGAAGGACGCGAGGAAGTCGATGATTTTTTCGCCGGCGGAGTCCACGTTCCGCGAGGCCGCATAGAGCTCCACCCTGTTGCAGGTCGAGAGTATGGCGGCCTCATCGATCTCCGGGAGCGTCTTCAGCCCTAGGACACCCTCTTCGAGCCTGGGCCCGCTGAAGGCAAGGCGTTCTCGTGTCTCCACGGAGGCGGATTTATGATTCAGTCCAATAGTCAGTATTTTCATTGAAATGCGTGGAGACTCTTCAGGAAAAGGTTGACACCGAAGAACGTGAAGAGCACCACCAGAAAACCGATCACCGAAAGGATCGCCGATTTCTTTCCCCGGAGACCCGCAGTGAGGCGTATGTGCAGAACGAGGGCGTAGATAAGCCAGGTGATGAGGGACCAGACCTCCTTGGGGTCCCACCGCCAGTAGCTGCCCCAGGCGCTTTCCGCCCAGAGTGCGCCCGTAACAATGGCAAGGGTGAGAAGCGAGAACCCCACCGTGATGAGATGGTAGTTCATCTCGTCCAGGATTTGGAGACTCGGCAGTCGCTCGAAGAGTCCGCCCAGGTGCTTTGTCTTGACGTAATGCTCCTGGATCAGGTACATGATGCCCACGCCGAAGGCAACGGCAAAGGCGGCATTGCCCAGAAAGGCGAGAGAAGTGTGGATCCCGAGCCAGTAACTCTGGAGGACGGGGCTCAGGGGCTTGATCTCCCTCGGGAGGACCGATGAGGAGAGCATGAGCACAAAGACGATGGGCATGATGAAGGAGCTCATGATGCCGATCCTGTACCTGTACTGGAGGGTCAGGAATATGAGGACGATGCACCAGGCGAAGAAGGACGAGGCCTCGTGCATGCTCGTGATGGGAAGATGTCCTCCCGCGAGGTACCGGTAAAGGATGCTGGCGGTGTGGACGAGGAATCCCCCGGCGGTCACCGTGACGACCAGGCGCGAAGGCTTCTTGCTGCCACGGTATATTTCCAGGACGCCGATCAGGGAGGCGACGAAGTATGCGGTCAGCGCGAGCTCGAAGAGGATCGTACCCATCAAAAACAGCCAAGCTCGCATGCCCTGATCTTGATGTTCAGGGCGTTGGCAGTTTTCCCGACCTCACTGTAAGGTACGCTGAGCTCCTCGGCGATCTGACGTGCAGACTGGCAGGTGATCCTGCCGTCGGCTGAACGCTCCCTCAGGAGCTGCTCGATGCGATCGGGTTGCAGCATTCCGTCTATAGCCATGATGAGTTCCTGGGCGAACCTCTCGTCCAATCCTTCCTGCAGAGGTCCCGTTCGAAGCACGACAGGCGCTTGACGGACGAGAGACCCCGCCGCGGTATTGCGAAGAGCCGCATCAGATGGCGCCCGAGTGTCCCCGGGAACGACGAGAATATGAGCTTTTCTCAAAACAGGCCGGGCTGAAGGTTTGGCGCCTTTCTGGGTGGAACCTGTTATAAATATTATAATATCGGGGCTGAGAAACTCAATCGCACTGTTGCCTTCCACGATGATTCCGTCGAGATGGGAGAGCCTCTCCGTTGCCATGGGCAGCACTTCGGCGATGTCCGAGGGCGACGACCGGACCCAGAGGACGTCCTCGGCGCCTGCTTTCAGAAGCCTGGCAGTGTCCTTGCCCTCTTCGCCGAGAATCCGGTGGTCGTCGGTGACCGAAGCGTAGAGGAATGTCTTGGTGTACTTGATGGCACCCCACCGTTTGAGAGTTAAGAGTAACGGGTGATGAGTGACGTGTGATGGGTAAGAATCGGCAGGCAGAGGATGCGCGGCGGAGGATTCCCGAGCTTCAAATGTGCCGTCCCGCTCTGTGGCCAGTGGCGCCCCGGAAGTCAGTGCCTTCAGAAGGGCTACGGCGACGCTTGTCTTTCCGCAGCTGCTGGTGGCGCCCCCGATGCCGATGATGAACGGTCTCTTCCCCATACTGTTACGATAGCACGTTGCAGACATGCCGGGCTACGAAGAAGGATCGAAGAGTCCGGTGCAGGAGACAGTAAGTCTCTGCCTGACGGCCGGCGGGTCAGAGGCCGTGGGACTGCAGGAACGTTACGACGAGTCCGTCCAGATCCACGTCAAAGTCATAGGTCGCTCTCACGGCCGGCCTGTCTATCCGGATGACCCTGCCAAGGTCCACGGGCGTTGCGATGACAATGACCTCTGCGGGCACACGGGCGATTGTTTCCTCAAGTTCTCTGATTTGGCTGGCAGCGTATCCCATGGCAGGCAGCACCGGTCCTATGTGGGTGAACTTCTCAAAGATTTCCCGGATCGAGCCCACGGCATAGGGCCTCGGGTCGACATAGCCCGAGACGAGGCCCCGGGAGCCTGCCACGCCGGCCCCGAAGGCCATGCCCCCGTGAGTAATGGTGGGGCCGTCTTCGATGACGAGAGCCTTCCTCCCTCTGAGGGCCTCAGAGTTGGTCAGGGAGACTCTGGACGGAGCGAGCAGGACGGCGGCAGCCGGGTTCGCCATGCTGATGTTCTCCCTTATCTGCGTGACCGCGCTCTCAGGCGCCTCGTTGACCTTTGAGATGATCAGCACATCGGCCCGTCTCAGGTTCACCTCGCCCGGGTGGAAGAGGCGTTCGTGGCCCGGCCGAAGGGCATCGATAAGGACGATCTCGAGGTCGGACCTGACAAAGGGGAAGTCGTTGTTGCCCCCATCCCAGATGATCACTTGTGCGTCCTCCTGGGCAGCCGCCAGGACTTCCCGGTACTCGACGCCTGCGTAGACCGTGACACCCTCCGAGACGTGCTGTTCGAACTCTTCCCGCTCCTCGATGGTGCAGGGGGACCGGTCGATATCAGCAAGTGAGGCGAACCTTCTCCAGGGAGAAAAGTCGGTGTAAACCATGGGATGACGCACCACCGCGGGTCTGACGCCCTTCGCTCTCAGGAGACGGGCGAGTTTTCGTGTGATGAGGGACTTGCCGCAGCCGGTGCGCACCGCGCAGACCGAGATAACCGGGACCGAACAGGGCAGCATGGTCCTCCCGGGTCCGAAGAGAAGGAAGTCAGCTCCGGCCGAGATGGCTGCGGACCCAGCATGCATGACGTCCTCGTGAGAAACGTCGCTGTATGCAAAGACGACCTCCTCGACCTGGAGTGTCCCAATGAGATCAGTCAGGGTGGCTTCGGAATGGATGGGAATACCCTCAGGATACAGAGACCCCGCAAGAGCGGCAGGGTAGCGCTTGCCCTGGAGAAAGGGAATCTGGGCAACCGTGAAGGCGACGACTTCACAGGACGGGTCATCCCGGTAGATCCTGTTGAAGGTGTGGAAGTCGCGGCCTCCGGCACCCATGATGATGACCCGTCGTCTGGGCATTTCTAAGCCTTATCGCTCCATCCCGGCAACAGGGCAGGATACCTCAACGGAGGCAGTCATCAATGATCAGTCGGCAGTCTGCAGTCATGAGTCAGGAAATTCAGTCGTTTCAAATAGAAGTCTGGATTGTCCGGTCGAGCCGGACAATGACAACGCTCGACTTCATGGGCAGGCGCTAGGCAAGGACGGAAGATCGGTTGCCGACAGCCGGGGAAACGTTCTCAGCCCTCCCGGCGGGACTCCAGCTTCTGTCCTTCCTGTTTCTCCTTGTGGGAGCATCCTTTGCTGACACAGGCATGGTACAGCTCGCCTCCCTTGTTTCTCTGTTCAACCAGGAAGGGGGAGTTGCATTCGGGGCAGCTCTTCTGAAGAGGCCGGTACCAGAGCGAGAAGGTGCAGTTCGGATAGTTGCTGCAGCTCCAGAAGGGGCGTCCTCTCTTCGAGGTCCTCTCAACGATGTCCCCGTTGTCGAGGGGACACTTGACGCCTGTGGGGAGTGCCTTCGTGTTCTTGCAGGTCGGATAGGTGGAGCAGGCCAGGAACTTCCCGTAGCGGCCGCTTCTGATGACCATTGGATTTCCGCATTTCTCGCAGGTTTCCTCCGTGGGGATCGTCTCGGCTGCAGGTGCTCCGGCATCGCCGTTGAGCGGCTTTGCGTTCCGGCACCTCGGAAAGCCGGTACAGGCCAGGAAGCGTCCATGCCTGCCCCACCTGATGACCATGGGCTTGCCGCATTTCTCGCAGGTTTCTTCGGTGGCGATGTCTTCGGGCTTTAGCCTGCCGCTCTCCTTTGAGGCCTCGCTAAGGTCCTTGGCGAAGGGCGTGTAAAACCGCTTCACGACCTTGGCCCACTTCATTTTGGCGTTTTCGATTTCGTCGAGTTCCTCTTCCATCCTGGCGGTGAAACCGATGTCGATGAGTTCCGGAAATTTCTCGACCAGGAGGTCGTTGACGATCGTGCCGAGTTCCGTGGGCTTGAATCTTCCCTCCTCCTTCAGCACGTACTCCCGGTCCTGAATGGTCGAGAGTATCGACGCGTAGGTGCTCGGCCTTCCGATTCCCTTCTCCTCAAGAGTCTTGACCAGCGTTGCTTCCGTGTACCGGGGGGGCGGCTGCGTGAAGTGCTGCGAGGGACTTATACCCTCGGCTCTGAGGGGGCTCCCCTCACTCAGCTTGGGCAGGATGCCGCCTTCCTCCTCCTCCACTTCATCTTTGGTCTCGGTGTACAGAGCCATGAAGCCCGGGAACCTGATCACGGTGCCTGTGGCCCGGAACTCCGTGCCCTTCACTTCCGAGCCCTGGTCCCTGAGACCTACGATGAAGGTCGTCTGTTCCAGTTGCGCAGGGCTCATCTGACTGGCGATGAAACGATTCCAGATGAGGCTATAGAGGTTGTACTGATCTTTGCTGAGAAAGGGCTTCACCGCCTCCGGCGCTTTATCGGAATACGTGGGGCGTATTGCTTCGTGAGCTTCCTGGGCTGCGCCCCGTGCCTTGTAGACCGGCGGCTTCTCAGGGACAAACTCTTTGCCGAACCGCGACCCGATGAGGTCCCGCGCCCACGTCTGGGCCTCGGGAGCTACTCGGAATGAGTCAGTTCTCATGTAAGTTATCAGACCCACGGAGCCTTCAGCCCCCAGTTCAACGCCCTCGTACAGCTGCTGCGCAACCGACATGGTCTTCTTGGCGGGGAACCTGAGTTTTCTCGATGCTTCCTGCTGGAGTGTGCTCGTGGTGAAGGGAGGGTAGGGGGCACGCTTTCTCAGTTTCTTGTCGATTGTGGCGAGAAAGTACTCCCTGCCGCTCAGATCTGCGACGACTTTCGATGCCGTCTCAGCATCCTGCATGAGAAATCTCTTGCCTTCTGCCGCGTCTCGGTCAACGAGGAGGGCGTTGTCGAGTTTATGAAGGCTCGCCCGGAAGGTCACTCCTTCCGGCTCGGTCCGGGGGAACCCCCGAAAGAGTCCCTCGATTGTCCAGTATTCCTCTTTCTTGAAGGACTCGATTTCCCTCTCGCGATCGACCACGAGCCGGACGGCAACGGACTGGACCCTTCCGGCGCTGAGTCCGCGCCTGACCGTCCTCCAGAGGAAGGGACTGAGCTTGTATCCGACGAGCCGGTCGAGCACCCTTCGGGCCTGCTGGGCGTCGACCTTGTGTGCATCGATGGCGCCGGGTTGTGCCATGGCATCTTTGACGGCCCTGGCGGTGATCTCGTGGAAGGTCACACGGTATACGGGCTTTGAGCCATCGGCCGCGCCCACTTCCTCGGCGATGTGGTGCGCGATTGCCTCCCCCTCGCGGTCCGGGTCTGTGGCGATATAGATGGTTCCGGCCTTCTTCGACTCGCTCTTGAGTTCCCGTATCACCTTCTCCTTGCCGGGGATGGTGACATACTGAGGGGCGAAGTCATTGTCGACGGCAACCCCGAGCTCTCTTTCTGGCAGGTCCTTGATGTGACCGACCGACGCCTTAACGCCGAAGTCGCTGCCGAGAATCTTGTGAATAGTCCGGGCCTTGGCCGGTGACTCAACAATAACGAGTGACTTCATAACAGGACTGCCTCCATCAGTGCCACACGAGCTGCTTGCCCTTGCCGAATACAAAGGTGTAGATCTCTTCAAGGTCGAGCTCGCTCTCCTTGATAAGGATGTATGAGAGAAGCACCTTGATGGTGTCGAGCTCAGCTTCATCGATGTGGCGTGCCACGTCGGGCGCTGACAGCTCCTCGGTGACTGCGAGAAAGTCGATGTCGAAGAGGCTCGCCTTGCTGACGACATCGTCCGCGTCGTATCCCTGCTCGATGAGTTCCCGGGCAAGGACGCGCAAGACCTCGATGAGTCGCCTGGACAACGTACCTCCTTCGTGTGTCATCGGGCCAGGGAGAAACGTGTGCCCTCCAACTGCCTCACAATACCTTTGATTTCGAGGCTGAGCAGGATGCTTGAGAGTCGGGATGGCGTGGTCCCCGTTTCCCGGGCGATGGTGTCGATGTGCTTCGGCTCGGTGCCGAGAGCATTACATATTGACTTTTCCTCATCACTTATTTCAAGTCCCCCTGGACCGTTCGGCATGACTTCACCGCGGAGACCGGTCACCACGCCGGGCAGCCCCGCGAGGTGGGGGGAAAGCTCTTCGAGGATGTCCTCGACGCGCTGCACGAGCTTCGCTCCCCGCTTGATGAGAGTGTTCGTGCCTTCCGAGTACTTTGCCGTAAGGGCGCCGGGAATTGCGAATACCTCTCTCCCCTGCTCCAGGGCATGGCTCGCCGTTATCAGGGACCCGCTGTCGAGGGCTGCCTCGACGACGAGGACGCCCAGGGAGATGCCGCTGATCAGACGGTTCCTCTTGGGAAAGTGCTCCCTGTTGGGGGGGGCACCCAGGGGGAATTCGGTGATGACGGAGCCCAACTGCGACAGCTGATCGAAGAGAGGCCTGTTCTCAGGGGGATAGGGCCTGTCGATCCCGCAGCCAAGGACGGCGATGCTCCGGCCTCCTGCGCGGAGGGCTGCCCAGTGTGCAGTCGTGTCGACGCCCCGTGCCATGCCGCTGATCACGGTGATGCCCAGACGGGCAAGTTCGGTAGCGAACCGCTCGGACATCCTCCTGCCGTAGTCCGACATCATGCGGGACCCGACAATCGCGACGGCGTACCGGTCCTGATCAGCCAGGGCGCCTTTGGCATACAGAACCAGCGGTGAATCCTCGACGTGGCGAAGCGACGGGGGGTACTCCTTATCCTGATAGGTGATAACGCGGACGTCCATCTCTTCGAGCGTGGCAAGCTCACGTTCCACGCCCGCCCAGTCATTAAAGTCGCTGAAACCCGAGGCTCGGTTCGCGCCTATCTCATCGACGGCCGACAGGGCGGCATGCCCTGCGGTGAACATCTCTCGGGGTGAACGGAAGCGGGCAAGAAGGCGCTTGGCCCTGACAGGCCCTATGTCCGGGATGCGCGTGAGCGCAACCCAGCTTGCAAGGTCATCTCCACGCTGGGGTCTTTGATCCTGGTGTGCCAAGGGTGTGTCGGCGGCTACCTCTTCTGCCGGAGAAGGCTCCGCACTTTGAGTCTCAGGGCATTGATCTTGATGAAGCCCTCGGCGTCCTTCTGGTCATAGACGCTATCACCCTCGAAGGTGGCGAGTTCAGGATGATAGAGGGACTTATCGGACCGCCTCCCGATGACCGCGCAGGTTCCCTTGTACAGCTTCACACGGACGGTGCCGCTCACCTCCTTCTGTATCGAATCGATGGCGGTCTGGATCATCTCCCTCTCCGGCGAAAACCAGTAACCGTAGTAGACCAGCTCGGCGTACCTCGGGATGAGGGAATCGCGGAAGTGGAGGACCTCCCGGTCGAGAGTGAGAGACTCTACGGCGCGGTGCGCGGCATGGAGGACTGTTCCGGCCGGTGTCTCGTAAACCCCCCTCGATTTCATTCCCACGTAGCGGTTCTCGACGACATCCACCCGGCCGACACCGTTCTGACCGGCGAGGGTGTTGAGGCTCTCGAAGAGCTCAACAGGCGGCAGGCGTCGTCCGTCAAGGCCCACCGGATTGCCATCCTCGTAATCGATGTCGACGTAAGCGGGCCTATCCGGGGCCGCCTCGGGGCTCACCATCATCGTGTACATGTCGCCTGGCGGCTCTGCCCAGGGGTCCTCAAGTACCCCGCCTTCATAGCTGATATGGAAGATGTTGCGGTCGGTGCTGTAAGGCTTTTCCCTTGTGGCGGTAACCGGTATGCCGTGCCGCTCAGAGTACTGGATGAGGGATTGACGGGAGTCGAACTCCCATTCGCGCCACGGCGCGATCACACGGATGTCCGGTTTGAGCGCATAGTAGGTGAGTTCGAATCTTACCTGATCATTGCCTTTGCCCGTGGCGCCGTGGGCCACCGCATCAGCCTTTTCGCGCAGGGCGATCTCGATCTGCCTTCGCGCGATGAGAGGCCGGGCAATCGACGTGCCGAGCATGTAGGTGCCCTCATAGATCGCGTTGGCGCCCAGCATGGGGAATATGTAGCCCTTGATGAACTCCTCCCGCAGGTCCTCCACGTAGGCTGCTGATGCGCCGGTCGAGAGGGCCTTGTGCCTGACGGCATCGAGGTCCTCGCCCTGACCGAGGTCGGCGCAGAAGGCGATAATCTCCGCGTGGTACTTTTCGGCAAGCCATTTGATGGCGACTGAGGTGTCAAGACCGCCTGAGTAGGCGAGGACTATTTTTCTGGTCATGTGACCCTCCGGTGCTTTTTGAGTAGAAGGTGCGGCGTGTGAAAATTACACCATATCACAAAGCCGCTTTGCATGTGAAGTGGCCGCGGTTCCTGGCGCGTCATTGGCCGGCTGCGAACCGGCGCCTGCAAGGGTGAAGGCTTTTATCTTCAGATAGAGCTCGCCCAGCTCCTGCTCCGGGACGGAGTCCCAGACGATGCCACACCCTGCGTAGTACGACAGGGCGGATCCCCGGCCAATCGCGGTCCTGATGAGGACGCTCTGGGTGAAATCACCATTGGGGTGGATGAAGCCTGCGCTCCCGCAGTAGTAGCTCCGGGGATGTTCTTCGAGGGCGTTGATGATCTCCACAGCTTTGATCTTCGGTGCGCCCGTGACCGAGGCGGGGGGGAACGCCGCCTGTTGGATAGCAGAGAAGTCCCGGGTGGTGCGGCCCTCGACCGTAGAGTGCATCTGGTAGAGAGTGGTGTATTTTGTGATTGTGAAGAGCTCGGGAACCTTGACGGTGCCGGTGTCCGCCACCACGCCGATGTCGTTCCGTACCATGTCGGTGATCATCAGATTCTCCGCCTTGTCCTTGTCGCTCCGCGCCAGAAAGGACCGAGTGGTTCCCGTGCCCTTTATGGGTTTGCTTCTCAGGAGGGTGCCGCGTTTCTCCAAGAAGAGTTCCATGGAGCCCGAAAGGATGTAGAAGTCGTCCCCCTTAAGAAAGAACGAATAGGGGACGGGCTGCCTCTGCACGAAGTTGAAGAAGAGGGTTCGGGGCTCACCAACGAGCTCGAAGTCGAACCTGTTCGTGAGGTTCACCTGGTAGATGTCGCCATTGGCTATGTGCTCTCTGATGCGTTCGACTCCGCTCAGGTACGCGCGGTCTTCCACGGCGCCGCCGGTCGCCTCAACCCTGCATTCACCGGGCCGGGGGGTAATCTGTCGAAGGTCGGAAATATCGAGGAGCACGAGGGGAGGCAGGAAAGACTGTCTGACGGGGATTCCCGTGGTCTCCCTTGCCAGGTCATAGGAGAGAAGGACGAAGGACAGGCGGCGCCCGAGGTCGAGACCTCCGAGACGGTCGGCGTAGCGGACGCGGTCCACAGTCGCCTGATAGAATCCCCGCCGGCCGAACCAGGCGCCGTTCAGAAGGAGTTCCACTATTCCTGCGCCCTGTTCTCGGATTCGAGGGTTCTCATCATGGCCGAGAGCATTGTTTCAGGGATGTCCAGCGGTCTGTCGAGAACCTTTCTGACCGGCAGGATCCCCGCGATGCTGTTCGTGACGAAGAGTGCGTCGGCATTCACGACATCCCGGACAGTGAGATGATCCTCCCTCACGGCAAAACGGTCCGTCAGGACCTGCAGTGTTGTGCCTTTGAGGAGCCCGCATTCTACGGCGGGTGTGAGCAGGGTCTCCCCGCTCAGCAGCAGGATGTTCGACGAGGAACACTCGGTGACCTCGTTCCGTTCGTTCAGGACCATGGCATCGGTGTAACCCTGCGAAAGGGCTTCCCGTTTCACGAGAATGCTGAAGGTGTAGTTCATCGTCTTGTGGCGGCAGAGGGGGTCCAGGGAGTGACGCCTCAGGTGTGAGACGGCGAGCGTCACGTCAGCCCCGGTCTTCGGGAGTCGCTTCGTCACGATGAGCGGACGGTATGCCGAGGGCAGAGAATAGAACGTGCCGTCTCCGTGAGAGAGCAGACAGAACTTGAGGTAGATCCCCTTTCTCTGGCCGGCCTTCGCCTCGATAAGGCCGAGAAAGTCATCATAGTCAGGACAGGGGATGCGCAGGTAAGAGGCCGAAGACCGCAGGCGGTCATAGTGTCTCCGCAGCTTCGGTGTTCGGCCCTTCCAAAGGATCGTCTCGAAGAGCCCTTCTCCGTACAGCAGCGTTCTGTTGCTCATCCCCGGAGTCTCCAGTCCTCTCGTCGCAGGACATGCCGCAGCGGGAATTGCCCGCGCCGCAACCGTCTGTGTATGATAGCACTATGTACATAGAGCAGTGCACCTTCGGGAAGATAACCGTCAGCGACAAGACCTACACCTCTGATCTCATCGTCTACCCTGAACGTGTGGACCCTTCGTGGTGGCGGAGGCAGAGCCATGCCCTGTGCCTGGAAGACCTCGCCGCTGTCCTGGAAACGAAGCCGTCGGTTGTCATCATCGGCACGGGCCACGCAGGAATGCTGAAGGTCCCGCCGGAACTTTTGTCTGCCCTCAGGCACATGGGCATCGACGCCTATGCCGAGAAGACGCCCGATGCGGTGGAGCTGTTCAAGCGGGTGTCGTCTTATTCCAAGACCGTAGCCTGCCTGCACCTGACCTGCTGAATCCTCCGTCACGCGTAACACGTGACGCGTAACGGGTGAAAAGTGAAGAGTAAAGCGCAGAACCTCTGCTTGCAGCCCCTCCATGTTCTTGCTCGGGTTTCTCGTCGTCATTCCCGCGCAGGTGGGAATCTGGCAATTTCCCCTCTCCATGCCCGACTCAGAACTTCAGGCATGACGGCCAGGAGACGAAGACGTGGAGGCACCATTTTCCCGAGACTGTCAATACAGCAAGGTGGCTCTTCCACCAACACGTGCACTTGTCTTTCTTCAGTGGCGGTGGAAGAGGTAGTGAGAGTGGATGTGGCTGTGTGCGGTGTCCCCGTGGCAGTGGAGATGCTCGTGGATAAGGTTCACCTTGAGGAGCAGGTCGTCGTCCTTGAGTATCTCCTCGGCAGTCCCGGTTCGCTCAAGCCGGTGGTCTTCGGAGAGGACCGCCACCTTAGCCTCCAACTCGCCGACGAGCGTAAGGTCATGGGTAGCAATCACGATCGTCTTGCCTGCCTCGTTCAGCGCGAGCATAAGCTCCATGAGAAAGACCTGCGTCCTCGGATCGAGACCGTTTGTCGGTTCGTCGAGGAGCAGGATTTCCGGGTTCATGGCGAGGACCGCGCCGAGGGCGACGCGCTTCTTCTCGCCCCCGGAGAGCATGTATGACGGCCTGTCCCTCAGATTGGTGATGTTGAGCATCTGCATCACTTCCAAGGCCCGTTCGAGGGCCTCCTTCTCGCCGAGACCGAGCTGGACCGGACCGTACAGGAGTTCGTCAATCACCGTGGGGCAGAAGAGCTGCACGTCGGAATCCTGGAAGACATAGCCGACACGCTCACGGAAGTCTCTGAGGAAGGACTCCGATTTCAGCGACCTCTCCGAGACCTCCTTCCCCCTGAAGAGAACTGCTCCCGACGAGGGGTATATGAGACCGGCCATGAGCTGGAGCAGCGTCGACTTGCCGCTCCCGTTAGAGCCGATGACGGCGAAACGGTCTCCGGCCCGGACGTCGAGGGACACGTCGGCAACGGCCGGAATGGTGCCGTAATAGCTATAGCACACGCTCTGGACACTCAGGATTTCCGTCATCAGGTTCCCTCACACCAGCAGTATGACTACGCCCGCCGCAGAAAGCAGAAGCGCCATGATGAAGTCTCTGGCAGCCGGCGCACCGAAGCGGCAGATCTTAATCGTACCAGAAAACCCCCTTTCCTGCATCGCCTTGAAGACCTCTTCGCAGCGGTGTTGGCTCTTCCTGAAAAGGAAGGCCATCCTGCCGGCGACCCATCGGCGGCTCTCAGCTTCAGACTCGCGACCGAGAAGTCGGGCCTTCTTGGCGAGATGCATGTCGTGGGCCGTCTGGGCAAAAATAAAGATGTATTTGTACGCGAGCGTGAGGGTCATGATGAAGAGGTCGGGGACCCTGAACACCTTGAGCGACCTCACGACCTCGGTGAAGGGTGTCGTGGAAATGACGAGGAGCGAGACTGCCAGCGAGTTGAGGACCCTCATGGTGAGCATGGCAACGGTGGTCAACCCTTCCTTCGTGAGGCCCACGACCTGAGGGACATGGTAGATCCATAGGTCCCGGGGGCCCGAGAACCGCATGAGGGTGACCACCACCTCGCCCGGGGTGAAGATGTTCAGGGCCGCCGGCAGGGCGATGAGGAAGCCGAAGAAGAAGCCAAGGACGGCGATCCTCCCGTAGTGGGCTGCCAGGGGAAGTTTCGAGAGCGCCGTGAGCAGGAAGACGAGGAACGCGATGAGAAGTTCGCCGTACAGCGTTTTCTTGAGGCTGATGATGACGACGAAGAAGACAAGGAAGAGAATCTTGACCCGGGAGTCAAGGCTCTGGAAGAGGCCGCTCCTCGATGCTGTTTCCCACTGGATGAGGCTCGCCTGGACGACCGCAGCGAACCGCTCCATACCTCTGTTGAGCGCCGACAGACGAGGTGTGCCTTTTCGGAGCACCTCAGGAGCCGGGCGGCTCTTCCGCAGGAGAAAAGAGGGGATGCGGTCTTTCACAGCGCCTCAGAAGTAGATGGAGAGGGTTACGATGCTCCGGAACTTCTCAAGTCCTTCTGAGCCCTGTTGCTCGTCCTGTTCGTTGAGGTTCTTGAGCGCGGGGAGCTTGAAGAGGATGCCGACACTGGCGTTCTGCAGCTTCGGAAAGGTGAACCTCAGCCCTGGCGACAGATAGAGAATGTTCCCCCCTGTGGCGCGCTGTTTCTCTCCCGCTTCCTCATCGCGGGCGATGTTCAGGAAGTTCAGCTCGAAGATGCCGTCTATCCTCGACAGGAACCCCCCCGGTTTTCCGTACAGTTCCCAGACCGAGGCGAGATTGACCCTCAATTCGTTTCCGAAGCTGAAGTTGTCCCGCTCGGTGAAGATCTGGTACGACGTGTCGAAGACCAGGCCGAGGGGCCCCGCAATGTGCCTTCCAGCCGTGAACCCTACTATGTAGCTGGGGCTCCCGAACCCGGGCTGCATGCCGGGGTCCACCTCTCCGCCCAGCTGCATGCTGTCCCTGCCCGTTGGGAGCGTCACGTTGCCGTACAGTGCGAAGTACGTCTTCTTGGCTTCCTCCATGACCACTGCGGTGTCTTGCTGGCTGTTGAGCGTCAGCCCTTTCTTGGGGTCGTGGTTGAATCCGAGTTGGAGTGCGAGCATGATGTCGCCGAAGCCGCTGTTGTCCCCGAAGGTATCCTGCCGCTTCACATTGTAGGGGAAAAAGGCGCTTGCGGTGAGGTACGGGGTGATGCCGTAGGAGATGCCGATGTTGGAAAAGGTGAAGGAGCTCTTGTTCTCGGGGTCGGCCCAGCTGAACTTCCTCCACTCCGCCTGCTCGACCCGGCCTGAGAGAACAAATCCGCCTTGGGGCAAGGTCAGCGGCGAGGCGGTGTCCACCGGCGTGCCCGGTCCGTAGGCGAAGCTGACACCGCCGTGATGGGCCATGGCGACAGAGGGGCCGAGGACAATGGCGAGGACCAGCGTTGCAAGAACTCTTTTCATTGCATGCCTCCTGAGTGATGAGGCCTTCAGTTCTATCCCGTCTTCTTTCTCGATTTGATCAGGGCGTAAATGCCGAAGAGCCCGACGATCAGGCTTATCCCGGTTACGAGCTTCGTCGACGTAGCGACGAGCGGTTTGCTGAAGGCTTTGAGGTCGAGCGTGTCGGTAACCGTGACATCGATGGTGACGCCGTGGAAGCCGTGCGAGGACTCTCCGAGGACCTTCACCTTCCAGGTACCCGGACGATCCGGCAAGAAGGTGGCGAAACCGTTCTTGTCGGTCCTGCCGGTCTGGTGCGGCAGCGCGTCACCGGGGCCGTAGATCTCATATTCGGAATAGCTGGCGGGGTCCTGGGCGGAGTAGAAGATCCTGACCGACATCCCTTTCTGCTGCACATCATAGTTGACCGTGTGCCCCAGGGCAACCGAAGCGGTCAGCAGGCACAGAAAGAGGCAGGAGCTCGAGACCTGGCGCGGGCGGCGGCTCATCATTTTCTCACCTCGAAACTCAGCGTGGCGGTGACACTGAGGAAGTCGGCGTCGGGGTCGTTCCTGAGCGGTTCCTTGTGCGTGAGAGTGATGACATTGTGACCCTTTGAGAGCTTCACCTGGGCTACACCATCTTTGTCGGTTGTCGCCACGGTGTCATGATCGGCGCCCTCGACACCGGCGCCCGGGAGCTGTTTTCCCTGATAGCTGACTTTGAAGGTCAGGGAGTCGCCCGCCTTCATTTCAAAGGGGTTCTTCAGCGGCACGATGGCGAGGCCGGTGCCGCTCAGGAGCATGGGCGCGTTCTCTCCCCATGATACAAGGGTGCACGAGTAATTGAAGGAGCGTAGCGCCTCCACAACCCTGCTCGCCTGACGCTTCGGCAGGTTTTTCCACCCGTAGATGGTTTTTGACCAGTAGCCGTTGTCGACTTCCACGACGACGACAGCCGGCGTTTCAGCGGTGCTCAGGAACAGCGCTTTTTCCTTCTTCTCCTTTTTAAGGTCCACTATTTTGCCCCGGCCGTCGAAGGCCTTCACGGTTTTCACTTTACCAGGGTCAAAGTCCTCCCGGTGAGTGCCGTGGCCGTATATCAGGACGAAGTCCCTCCCTTTCTGTTCTATCCAGAACTCATGAGCCGACGCTGAACCCGGGGACGCCAGCACTGCGGTTGCGACGGCGAGCGCCAGCATGCCGGTGCCGAGTTCAGCGAAACGGGGACGGGACTTTGCGAGGAAGAAGAGGACGAGAGCCGAGACGGCTGCCTCGATGCCGCCCACGACCGTCAGGTGGGGTATCATGACGGCGGGAAGCACTACGGAGAGAGGGAAGGGGAAGTAGCCGGAGGCCCCTGCACCCGGAGGGTACAGGAGAGGCTGGATTCCGAGCGCGAAGGCTGTGAGCAGAGCTGCAGCGTTGATCCCGACGTAGGAGCCCACTGCGGCTGCCGCGAGACGGAGTTCAAGAGGCGGGGACGCCGGACTGTCAGCTCCCGGTGACCTTCCCGTTCGGAGGGTCGAACCTGCAGCAACGATGGTACGGTAGATTCCGTAACCGATGAGGGGTCCGGCGACGGCGATATTGAAGCAATTGGCGCCGATGGCGGTGATCCCGCCGTCTCCGAACACAAGAGATTGGATGACGAGCGCCACGGAGGTGGCGATAACGGCCTGCCAGGGTCCGAGCAGTATGGCGATGAGGGTCGCTCCCGTGACATGGGCGGTAGTGCCGCCCGGCAGCGGGATGGTGAAGATCATCACCACGAAGCTGAAGGCCGAGGCGACGGCGAGGTAAGGCACTTGAGAGGCGCTCAGGTGCTGCTTCACCCTCCGTGATGCGTAGGTCCAGGCTGCGACCGTGGCCGCCCAGAAGCCGGCATAGGTCGCCGGTCCCATGTATCCGTCCGGTATGTGCATGACTCCCTCCTTGGGGGTGAAAAAGAACGTCGCGACAGACAGGCGCCGGCCTTCAGGTCCGCCGGAAGCCTTTGCGCCTTCGAGTCCCAGCTTGTCATGGGAGCATTACCAAAAGCGTTATCAGCGCCATGGCGGGAAGCCCGTCCGTGGTAATACGAAAGCACAGTTCGTGCTACCATTGCGCCAAAAAAACTATTTCAGGTGCTTGCCGGTTGTCGTCACCGTGAGCTTCCCATGCTTTACCCCCTTTGTCCCGATGAGCCTGTCGGCTATGGCCTTTATGTCTTTTGCCCTGCCCTTGACCACGATGACCTCCAGGCAGTTGTGCTGATCGAGGTGTATGTGCATGGCGGAGATTATCGAACTGTGATAACGGTGCTGAAGGTCGGTGAGGGTGTCTGTCAACTCCCGGGTTTCATGCGAGTACACAATGGTGATGGTTCCAACGGTCTCAGCGGCTGAGGTTTCCCATTCCTCCATGACAAGGCTGTCCCGGATAAGGTCCCTGATAGCCTCGCTCCTGTTTGCGTAGCCCTTCTTCGCAATGACGCTGTCAAACCTCTCGAGCAGAAGTTCGTCGAGTGACACGCCGAATCTTATGATCGCCATAGTGCTACCTTTTCAACCGTAGTGCTACTCTACCACCGCTTGTTCGACTTGTCAAGTGCCGGGCAGGGGGCTTCCCGGTTCAGTTCTTCTTTCTTGCCTCTGCTTCTTCCTCGGCCTCCTGCTCCATCTTTTCCAGGCGTGTGTAGTAGTCGGGAAATTCTTCGAGGTGATCCGTCGCGATTTCGAGTGCAAGCATCCTGTCCGTCGTGTGCTCCTGCTCGACCTTGATGCCCATCATCAGCTGTTTGAGTTCGTACTGTGTGACGTCCTTTCCGTCTGCCCTTCCGCCTTTGATCTGCCCCTTGAAGTCGCGAATGTCGATGCCGTATTCCTTCTGTATAGCAGCCCGGTAGGTCTCGAACGTGGCGCTCCTCATGTCCTTCGACTGTTCCTTGGCAACGGTCTTCCCTTCTGCAGCGCTCCCGGGTCCTGCAATGAGCAGGAACGCCAGACCGAAAGACGCCCACACCACAGCGATCATCCTGCATAACCTGAATCTGTCCATGTCGAAATCCTCCTACGTTGTCAGGAATCGTGATTTCTGTTGAGTCTCAGGGCCTGTCCGACACCCTCTTTACGGAGGCCCCGAGCGCTTTGAGCTTTGCGTCGATGTTCTCGTATCCCCTGTCGAGATGGTAGATCCGGTGGATTGTGCTCTCCCCGTCCGCTGAGAGAGCGGCCACGACCAACGAGGCCGAGGCCCTCAGGTCTGTGGCCATCAGGGGAGCCCCCTTGAGCCTGTGGACTCCTCTGACTGTTGCGGTGCCCCCCTCGATGCTGATGTCGGCGCCCATCCTCCGGAGTTCGGCCACATGCATGAACCGGTTCTCGAAGATCGTCTCTTTGACAACACTCGTGCCCTGGGCGACACACATCAGCGCCATGAACTGCGCCTGCATGTCCGTGGGAAATCCGGGATAGGGCATGGTCTTCACATCCGTTGCGGACGTCTTCCTGGGACCTCGTACCCTCAGCCCCTTTTTCGTCTCCTCGAAGGTGAGTCCCACGTCCCGCAGCTTCATGACAAGGGCGTCGAGGTGCTCGGCTCTGCAGCCCTTGAGTGTGATGTCCCCCCCGGTGATGCCGGCGATGGTCATGAAGGTTCCGGCCTCGATTCTGTCGGGTATGACCTCATACATGCGCAGAGGCCTCAGTTCATCGACACCCTGTATCTCGATGACGCTGCTGCCCGCTCCGTTGATGCGGGCGCCCATGGTCTTCAGGCAGTCGGAAAGGTCTATGACTTCGGGCTCGCGTGCAGCGTTCTCGATCACGGTGGTTCCCGAGGCGAGGGCCGCCGCCATCATGAGGTTCTCGGTGCATGTCACGGAGGGCATGTCCAGGTAGAGTGAGGCTCCCCTGAGCCGTTTCGCCTTCGCGACCACATAGCCGGACTCGAGCTCAATACTGGCGCCCATTTTCCGGAGACCCGCCAGGTGGAGGTTGACGGGACGGGCGCCGATTGCGCAGCCGCCCGGCAGCGAAACACGGGCCCTGCCGTACCTCGCCACAAGGGGACCGAGGACGAGCACGGAGGCGCGCATGGTCTTCACCAGATCGTAGGGGGCCTCGTGGCGTGTGATTTTCCTCGAGTCTATCGTCGCGGAACCGTTCTCGAGGGTAAAGCGGACGCCCATGTGGGTGAGCAGTCTCCCCATGGTCACCACATCCCTGAGACGGGGAACTCTTCCGACGGTCTGATCGCCCGGCGCCAGGAGCGAAGCTGCAATGATGGGCAGGACGGCGTTTTTTGAGCCGCTGATGTCCACCTCTCCCCTGAGAGTGTTTCCTCCCCGAATGATGAGCCTGTCCATTGTCTTGACCTATCAGGTATTCCGTTTGTGATACAGGAACATACCTATCTTAACACATTCCAAAAGAGGTATAATGACACATGGCAACCATAGACCAACTGTTGGAAAAAGTGCTTTCCTACAGTCCCGGGGCGAATGCGGATGCAATAAGGCGGGCCTACATCTTCTCCCGTGAAGCCCACTGCAGCCAGAAGCGCGTCGAAGGCTCCCCCTACATCAACCATCCTCTTGCCGTGGCTGTCGTCCTTGCCGATATGAAGCTCGACGCAACGACCATATCGGCAGGCTTGCTGCATGATACTGTCGAGGACACCGGAATGCTCCCGGAGGACATCCGGGACATCTTCGGGAAAGAGATCGCTTTTCTGGTCGACGCGGTGACGAAACTGAGCCGTGTCGAGTTCCAGACAAGAGAGGAGGCTCAGGCCGAGAACTTCCGGAAGATGCTCCTTGCAATGTCCAAAGACGTGAGGGTGATCCTCATCAAATTCGCGGACAGGCTCCACAACATGAGGACCCTTGAGCACCTTGCCCCCGAGAAGCGGAGGCGGATCGCCCTTGAGACGATCGAGATTTATGCGCCTCTGGCCAACAGGCTCGGGATCGGCTGGCTCAGGAGCGAACTCGAAGACCTCTGCTTCAAGACAATGATGCCAGATCTCTACGCCGAACTTGAGCAGAAAGTTGCCAAGAGGAAGGAGGAACAGAAGCTCTTCATCGACGAGATTCGGGGCATCATGAAGGAGAAGCTTGCCGCCGCACAGTTGCCGGCCAAG